>Ga0257120_1001081_pt1 | contig 18805 bp, 10 predicted proteins | sample SI106_10metaG_FD_190153 | JGI IMG/M metagenome (GOLD analysis project Ga0257120, IMG submission 190153) | Marine microbial communities from Saanich Inlet, British Columbia, Canada - SI106_10 | ecosystem: Environmental > Aquatic > Marine > Inlet | place: Canada: British Columbia | collected... | reverse complement strand
GCTTAAACCGTGATGAAAAATAACTTTTTGATATATTTATTACACTGCTTAATGATTGGGCTTTCTCTGAACTCCACTGGGCAGAACAGGTATCATGTTGATGAGATCTATATTAAGACAACAACAGGACCATGGGTGCATGTTCAAGAGCCCTCTCCTAGAGCCCTGCATGAATATACAGTTACCAAATACATTGGGCCAGTACTGCTTAAAAAAAATGATGAACCTGTTACTGGGATAATTTATGATACATTATCCAACGGCCAACTCAAATATGAAACTAGTATGAAAAACGGTATAAGACTTGGGAAAAGTAGAATCTGGTATGAGAATGGAATTAGTGGTGTTGCAATATTTTCTCTCAATAAAAAAAAGAGAAGATGGTTATATTCAGAACAAATAGATTCGTTTAATGGTGCTTGGAAAATAAAATATTATCATAAAAATGGAAATCTTTTATCGAAAGAAAAGACTATTGATTTGGTTGCTGGCGGTCCATTTAAGTATCTATTCAAAGAATGGTATGATAATGGGCAAATCAAGTCTAGGGAAGCACGTCAAGTTAAAAAAAGTAAAATTGTTCAAACCTATTGGTATGAAAATGGCCAAATCAAAAAAAAAGCAAAATGGTTGAATAACTCCGGCAAAAATGAATGCTGGGACGAGGAGGGTAATAAAATCGAATGTGATTAGATCAACTCTGACTAATAAGCCCTTTCGTTTCGGTTTTCTTTCCAGTTTATAAAAGCCTTGTTTACAACCTTATTCCCACCTGGCGTTGGATAGTTACCCGTAAAATACCAGTCCCCAGTATTATTCGGACATGCTTTATGCAAGTTTTCAATCGATTGAAAAACAATCTCCACAGGGGATTTCATGTCATTTGGCGTCAATAATTCAGATATTTTTGCTGAGATTTCTTCAGGTTTAAATGGAGAATAGATTTCCTTTACAAAGTTGATAACTTCTTCTTTGGGAAGATCCATTTGACCTAGGCTCTTTGTGTAAACATCCTCTATAACCTGTTCCATTCCACGTTCCTTCAACAATGCAATCGCCGCATTAAATGCGATAAAATCACCAAGCTTCGCCATGTCAATACCATAACAATCCGGGTAACGGATTTGAGGTGCTGAAGAGACGATTACAATCTTTTTGGGTTTCAAGCGATCCAAAATCTTGAAGATACTCTTTCGTAGAGTCGTTCCACGAACAATGCTGTCGTCAATAACAACGAGGTTATCTTGGTCCGCACGAATACCACCATAAGTTATATCGTATATGTGAGAAACTAAATCGTCCCGCGAATCATCTTGTGTAATGAAGGTTCTTAGCTTGGCATCTTTAATGGCAATTTTTTCAATACGCGCACGTTGACGAATCACTTTTTGAATTTCTTCCTCGGTTGGATTTGAACCCAATGCCTGAATTTGAGCAATTTTCTTTTCATTCAAATGTTGGTCCAATCCTTTCACTAAGCCGTAAAAAGATATTTCCGCGGTATTCGGTATAAAAGAGAAAACCGTATTGTCTAAATCATGGTTAATGGTCTCCAAAACTGGAGGTACAATAAGCTTACCAAGCGCTTTTCGTTCTGTATAAATATCTTTATCCGAACCTCTTGAAAAATAAATACGCTCAAAAGAACACTTTCTTGGTTCATTTGGCTCGTTAATTAATGTTTCTTTTACAGCACCATTCTTTTTGATAATCAAAGCATGGCCAGGAGTCAATTCGTTTACGTCTTCTACTTGAACATTAAATGCGGTTTGTATAGCCGGGCGCTCAGAGGCAACGACACAGACCTCATCGTTTTCAAACCAGAACGCAGGGCGAATACCCGAAGGATCCCTGAGTACAAAAGCATCCCCATGACCCAATAAACCTGCCATCGTATAACCACCATCCCAATCTTCACTTGCTTTCTTTAGGATTTTTTCAATGCCTATCTCATTCGCAATTTTGGCATATACCTCATCATTAGAAAGACCTTCTGATTTGAATTCGTTGTATAGCTCATCATTTTCAACATCTAAAAAATGACCTATTTTTTCCAGAACCGTAACCGTATCAGATTTTTCTTTTGGATGTTGACCAACGTTTAAAAGCACATCAAACAACTCATCCACATTGGTCAGATTAAAATTACCTGCAACAACAAGGTTTCTTGTAATCCAATTGTTTTGTCTTAAAAAAGGGTGACAACTCTCTTTAGAATTTCTTCCGAAAGTACCATAACGTAAATGCCCCAAAAAAAGCTCTCCGGTAAAACCAACATTTCTTTTCAAGAAGTCAACATCTTGAATAGAATCAGGGTTGGCATCGTATAAATCCTTGAACTTTAAATTTATTTGGTCAAAGATATCCTGAATAGGTGCTTTTTGAACCGAACGTACACGAGAAATATATCGTTCTCCAGGACGCATGTCTAACTTTATATTCGCAACTCCCGCACCATCTTGACCACGGTTGTGTTGTTTTTCCATCAATAGATGAAGCTTATTCACACCATAAAAGGCAGAGCCATAATTATCTATGAAGTACTGAATTGGTTTCTTTAAACGAATAAGGGCGATGCCACATTCGTGCTGGATTGAATCACTCATTGCTTTTAACTAGGTGGCGAAGGTAAACATTTTTGAGCGAAACGAAATCAAAAAAACTAAAGGTGTGCGCCTGGCTGACAACATTTTGGCAATTCATTCATTGCCTTTTGATTTGCATTTACCTCACCAGCAGAATAACCTAATTCAGCTACTAGATTCTTAACGCTTTCCTCGTTGTGAATTTTTGTTTTATACACAACAGTTAGGAACATGTTTTCCATATTGAGCTCCACAAATTGAATCCCGCGCTCAAAATTCATAGCTTCTTCTATAGTGTTCTTGCACATGCCACATTGCGCCGAAGTATGGAATTCTATAGTTTTTGATTTTTGTGCACTTATTTGACCTGTGAATAGGGTAAAAATCATCATCACAATGATGATCGATAAAGGCTTAATATTATTCTTCATTTTCTTGTTTGGATTTAATTATAGCAAAACGGATACCAAAATACAAATTATAACCTATAATAGGTCCCCATGCCCTTGTTGCATCAAATGAGGAACCAAATGGATTTTCCGGTTCAACAATTGGGTTATCTTGTCTGTAATTGGTCAAATTCTCACCTCCGAGATAGAACTCCCATTTTTTTAAACGATGCGTAACTTGAGCGTTTAATTTTGGAAACACATCACTGAATTCTTGAGTTGCGTTTGAGGATGCAGCAAGTCGCGCCTTACCAAATATAGATAAAGTCATGTCGAATTCCCAACGTTTATTCCGCGTTTGATAGCCTGCATTCATAAAACCTCTATGACTTGGGATCATCACCTTATTTTGAATCTCACCTCCGTATCTTGCCTTCACATCTAAATACTTGTAGGCCATCCTCAAGGTTAAATTATTTATTGGCTCAACAGAAAGTTCAGCTTGCAAACTATTTGAGAACGATTCATTTTTTTGATTTTGAAAACGAATGATGTCATACTCCCTATCTACAACAAGTTGATTCTCGAACCAGGTACGATAATAATCTACGGTTATACTCGCCTCATTATCGAATAACTGAAACTCTTGAAAGACAGAACCTCCCAAATTCCAAGATACCTCGGGCACAATCTCGGTATTAGGTATCCAAGAGAATGAATTTGCTAATAGAGAGACATTATCAATCAAATAATTAGGAACACGCCAACCTTTACCGGAAGTCAGTCTCAAGTCTGTTCGAGGTGATATTTTATACTTCAAATGCGCTCGCGGAACAAATTGCTGCCCAAATAACAGATGATAATCGTATCGAACACCCATTACATACGTTATACGAGAACCTGTGAAGGTGTACTCGCCAAAAACTCCAGGTATATGCTCAATTCGAGAATTATCTATTGAATCCACCAACTGTAATATATCAATGTAAGTGTAGCTCGCGCCTAGTTTAATTTTGTGGTCAGTTGTCTTAATAATATCATCATAAATTAGGTTTAAATAGCCCCGTTTCTCTGAACCATAAAAATTTCTATTACCAAAATAACCATTCAGTTTTTGATATTTCCAATTGCTTACAATACCAAAAGACTGACTTGGTGTTTTTCCAAAAAACCCAGTTTTCGTATAAAAGTCGATGTGCTCATTTTGAAGCAAAACACCATAGCCTGATGTTGGCTGATCAATTTGCGTACTCATCTGACCCCCAAGTTTTTCGTCTAAATGAGCATTTACACCAAATTTAGCTTCCATATTCTCACCTTCAAAACTCCAACGGTTATTAAAAGCAAAACCTTTACCTATCGGGAGATCCCGAAAACCATCATTGTTTTCATCTACAGAATTCCATTGAGAAGTCACAAATCCGAAAATACCAGTTGACCATTTATCGCTGAGCGCAATACCTGAGTGAAAGTTCAACTCACTTCTGCCTAATCTATTTTGGTAAGCATTTACAAAGATACGTTCCATTTCATCAGGCTTTTGAAACTCCAAGTTAATTAACCCAGCCATCGATTCATATCCATTAACAACATTTCCAGTTCCTTTTGTGATTTGTATTGACTCAATCCAAGTACCAGGAATCGTTTCTAAACCGAAAGAGCTTTCAATACCGCGGAGGTAAGGAATGTTCTCAAATTGAATTTGAGTATAAATCCCTTCAAGGCCCATCATTTGTATTTTCTTGGCTCCTGATACCGCGTCTGTCATGTTTACATCAACAGAGGCATTTGTTTCAAAAGACTCAGAAAGATTACAGCAGGCTGCCTTTCTCAACTCAGCAGAAGTTAGTTCCTCGACATGCAACACTTTTAATCTCGAGATTGAAGTTGTTTTTTTTCGATAATCTACGATTACCTCTGGCAATAACTGCTGTGAAAATAAAACGATATTAAAGGCCGTAAAGCGATCATCTTTTGTTACCGGAATCGTATCTGAAAAATAACCCCTGGCACTTATAACCAAAGTATCTGGAAGTAATCTCGGAAGAACCAACTCAAACTGACCGTCCTCTTCCGTTATGACGCCTGACTTTGAACTTAACAACTTGACTTTGGCGCCGTACAATGGCTTCAACTTTTCTCCATTCTGGCCTTGAATCAAACCTGTAACTTGACCTAAACCAATAAAAGGTAAAATGAAAAAAAGAAGAATTAAGCGAATCATTAGCGTTGCAATGTAAACTTATATCCTACACCTCTGATGGAGTGGAAATAAATCGGATTTTTAGGATGAGGTTCAAATAGTTTTCTAAAAGTAAGAATATAATTGTCAATTGTTCGAGAAGTCGGAAAATTATCCTTACCCCAAAGTTTATCTAAAATTTCGTCTCTTGAAACAACGATTCCCTCTGATGCACGAAAAAGCTTAAGAAGCTCTATTTCCCTTTTTGAAAAAATGTGTTTTGAGCCGGTAATAATATCTAAGAGTTCATAGCTCGTAAAATCAATTGATTTCGTTCCTATTACAAAAATCTTATCATCCGATTTTGTTGGGCTTTCTGATGGCAAAAGATTTTGAATGCGTAAAATAAGCTCTTCTAAATCAAACGGTTTTGGAAGATAATCATTTGCTCCTAGCTTTAATCCGTGTATGCGATCAGCGGCGATACCTTTGGCAGACAAAAACAATATTGGTACTTGACTTTTAACTCGAATTTCCTTACAAACATCAAAACCACTATTCTCGGGAAGCATGACATCTAAAACAACGAGATCACAATTAATAATATCCCCAACATGCTCAATAGCCAATTTGCCATTGCTAAAAACGAGCACATCAAACCCCTCCAATTCTAAGTTGAGTTTAATCAACTCAACTAGACTTTCTTCATCTTCGATAAGGCAAATTCTAGGCATTTTTAATTTTGAATTACATCACTTATATTTGTTTGGTAAAATTAACAAAACTGAACGATAGGAGGAATTCCTTAAAACCATCGTCTAAAACTAAAACAAACCTATGAAAAACTTTTTTACACTTATTTTTTGTGCAGTAGTATCGCTCAATATACTCGCTCAAGAAAAGGTTCTTATTTCTCAACCTTTCGAAAATCTTAAAACGATTTCTACCTTAACACTCAACGCACCTAATCTTGAACAGATACACCAAGAAGATGATGCGCGTGAAAAAAATGGAGAGTTGTATAGAATTGGTGCAACAATCGCAACAAACATAAACCCAAATTCGAGCGGAACTTGGACCTCTTATAACGATGGTTCTCGAACTTGGAATTTACGTGTTAAATCAACAGGTGCAGAAGCCTTGAGCTTCCTATTTTCAGATTTTCAATTATTCGGAGAAACATCCCTAACTGTAAGAAATATAGACGGTGTTCTTGTTCACAAATTAATGACGAGTAAAGACAACCTTTCACACAGAATGCAAAATGCGGCCTTATGCTTTGGAGATGATTTAATATTAACCATTCACGAACCTGCAAATACACAATCGAGTGAAATTGAGATAGACCGCGTTGTCTATAATTATAGAGCAACAGGTAATCCAAATACTCAAAAAATAAACGAATCTCAGTCTTGCGAAGTAAATGTAAATTGTTCTCCTGTTGGTGACTCATGGCAAGATGAAAAAGATGGTGTTGCTAGAATCTATATTGTAGAAGGCGGAAGCGCTGGATGGTGCACCGGTTCTTTAGTCAATAATACAGCACAAAATTGCAAACCCTATTTTTTGACAGCCTTACATTGTGGTGTTAGCACCAGTGCCAGTAATATGAACCAGTGGCGCTTTTACTTTAGGTACGAATCTCCTAACTGTAATAACCCTTCCTCGGCAGGAACTTTAGATGATCACTATATTACAGGATGTGTCAGACTCTCAGATTCTGATGATGGTGGTGGGAACTCTGGTTCTGACTTTTTATTACTTCAACTAGGAAATACCAATAATGAATCTACTGTTATCAACGCCTTAAAATCGTCTAACTTCAGTGCTTACTGGAATGGATGGAAGGCGGCATCTTCTGCATCTCAAGGAGGGGCTGGTATTCACCACCCTGCAGGAGATATTAAAAAAATATCAACCTTTAATGGTAATACGCAAAGTACTTCATGGGGATCTGCAAGTGGTTCTCATTGGCAAATGTCTTGGTCTTCAAATTCAAATGGGCATGGGGTTACTGAAGGTGGGTCCTCAGGATCTCCACTATTTAACAATAGTGGTTTAATTATAGGCACACTTACAGGAGGAAGCTCCTTTTGTACCAACCAAACTTCTCCAGACTTATACGGAAAAATGTCATACCACTGGACTTCAAATGGGACAGCAAATAACGAAAAACTCAAGCCTTGGCTAGACCCGACAAATTCTAATTTAACAACCCTTAATGGTTCTTCTGATCCATGTTCGGCGCCGAGTGCCCCTTCAACAGATTTTTCAGCAAGTGCTACAAGTGTTTCACCAGGAACAACCGTAAATTTTAGCGATATAACAAGTGGCGTTCCTACTGCATGGACTTGGTCAATTTCTCCAACTTCGGGTTGGGCTTATGCGGGTGGTTCATCAGCATCTTCTCAAAATCCACAAGTGACCTTTAACACTGTAGGTCAATACACTGTCTCTTTGACAGCATCAAATTCTCTTGGTTCTGACTCAGAGACTAAATCCAACTACATTATTGTGGAAGAAGCATCAGCTCCTTGTGAAGGGAATGGCGCGGTATGTGATGAATACATTGCAAATGTAACCTTAAACACAATCGATAACTCATCAGATTGCTCAAGCGGAGGTTATGGAAATTACTTATCCACATCGACTACCCTTGCTCAAGGAGGAAGCTACACCGCAACAGTAGTTCCAGCTGTAGGCACGGATATTGGTTCCGCATATACAGATGATGAAATCGCAGTTTGGATTGATTTCAATGATGATTTAGATTTTGATGATGCAGGAGAGCAAGTAGGTTATGTTTTAGTTGCTGCGGGATGGAGTAATGAATTTACATTTACTGTTCCAAACAATGCCTCAACAGGAGCAGTTGCAATGCGTGCAAGAATTTCATATTCACCAGATGGAGCAATTGAAGCGTGTGGTGAAAGTACATACGGTGAAGTTGAAGATTATAGTGTCAATATTACTGGGGGCACAACCGGAGTTGATAGCTTTTCTGAAGGACAAGTTATGCTTTATCCGAATCCAGCTCAAAATGAACTTATCATTGATGCGTCAAAAACATCAAGCGAATCTACGCTAATTTCAATTACAGATATCACAGGCAAAATTATCTATGAGACGGCTTTGAATCCAAGTAAGATTAATATTGTAAACCTTATAGACTTTGCTAGTGGTGTTTATCAAGTCCGAATGGCAACCTCACAGGGATTTACAGTAAAACAATTTGTAAAAAAATAAAATTAAACCTAAATGTTAAAGGGTCTGCGGGCCCTTTTTTTATGGTATTTAATTCGTTTTACTTTCGAAATGCAATTTAATTACACATCCTTGTGCTCAAATTGAGGAAATTCATAACTTTGTTGTGTAGTAAACATTCTGATTTTAATGGATAAAACTTCATATATAGGCAATGCAGACCCCACTGCTATTGATTACTTATACAAGCAATACCTGAACGACCCGGAGAGTGTCGACATTGGATGGAAAAAATTCTTTGAAGGATTTGAATTTGCACAAACAAATTTTGAGTCGACAGATGAAATCCCTGAAAACTTTCAAAAAGAGTTCAAGGTTCTTAATCTCATTAACGGATACAGAACAAGAGGCCACCTTTTCACAAAAACGAATCCTGTTCGTGAAAGACGAAAATATTCCCCTGATTTATCTTTTGAAAACTTCGGATTAACTGAGAAAGACTTAAACACAGTGTTTCAGGCTGGTGAGGATGTAAATATTGGACCTGCAACACTAAAAGAAATTATCGAGCATTTAGAATTGACCTATTGTCAATCAATCGGAATTGAATTCATGTATATCCGAGGCCCAATAAGGACAGCTTGGTTTAGGAATAAAATTGAAATCAAAAATAGACCTACTTTTAATAAAGAGCGCAAGCTTAAACTTTTTGAATCACTGATTCATACACATGGGTTTGAATCATTCCTTGGAAAAAAATTCGTAGGGCAGAAAAGGTTCTCCATTGAAGGAGGTGAATCATTAATCCCCGCGCTGCAGACATTAATCACAAAAGGATCGGAACTTGGGGTTGAGAATTTTATCATGGGAATGGCGCATCGTGGCCGTCTCAATACGCTAACTAACATCTTCAAAAAAAGACCTAAAGATATTTTTGCGGAATTTGAAGGGAAAGAATTTGATTTTGAAACTACTTTTGACGGTGATGTAAAATACCATCAAGGATTCACCTCAAATATCACTCTTGATAGTGGAAAAAAGGTTGGCTTAACACTTGCCCCTAACCCTTCTCACCTCGAAGCAGTCAATGGTGTCGTAGAAGGAATAGCAAGAGCAAAAATCGACCACATCTATAAAGACGAACAAAAGGTTTGTCCTGTCCTCATTCACGGAGACGCGGCTATTGCCGGTCAAGGAATTGTCTATGAAACGATTCAAATGGCAGAGCTTGATGGATACAGAACAGGAGGAACGATACATCTAGTTGTAAACAATCAGGTTGGTTTTACTACGAACTATCTAGATGGCAGGTCTTCAACTTACTGTACAGATGTTGCCAAAACAACGCTAAGTCCCGTTTTTCATGTCAATGGAGACGATGTTGAAGCGGTATTAACAGCGGTTGAAATTGCTATGGAATATAGACAACAATTCCATAGAGATGTTTTTATTGACCTCTTGTGCTACAGAAAATTCGGACATAATGAAGGGGACGAACCTAAATTTACCCAACCGAAACTTTACAATCTAATTGCCAAACATCCAAACCCAAAAGAAATTTACTTCAGTCAACTCGAAGCAGATGGTATTTTGGATAAGATTGAAGCGAAAAAAATTGAAAATGCATACAATTCGCATCTGGAAAAAGAATTTGACTTAGCTAATCAATCTGAGAAAGCATTAGTTCATGATTTCTTAAGTGAAATATGGGAAGGGTATCGCCATTGTAATGGCAAAGACTTCAATGTTTCTCCTACTACCAAAGTAAATCTCAAAGCACTTCAAGAACTAGGCATAAAGCTGTCTACACTTCCTGAAGGCAATAAATACTACAGGAAAATTGGGAAAATATTCAAGGATAGATTAAAGGCTTTTAATAGTGATGCCTTAGATTGGGGAAGCGCTGAAATGCTTGCATACGCCTCTCTACTTATTGAGGGACATCCCATTAGAATTTCCGGTCAAGATGTAGAAAGAGGAACTTTTTCTCATAGACACGCAGTTGTTAAGACTGAAGATACTGAGGAAGAGGTTGAAACCTTAAACTTACTAGAAGAATCTCAGGCAAAATTCACAATATACAACTCGCTTTTAAGTGAATATGGTGTCTTGGGATTTGAATACGGCTATTCTTTAGCTTGTCCTCAGGGATTGACCATTTGGGAAGCTCAGTTTGGTGATTTCTTTAATGGTGCTCAAATCGTAGTTGATCAATTCATTTCAGCTGGTGAAGACAAATGGGCTACCCAATCTGGCTTAGTAATGTTATTACCACACGGTTATGAGGGACAAGGAGCCGAACATTCAAGTGGACGAATGGAAAGATTCCTACAACAATGTGCGGACCAAAACATGCAGATTGTTAATACTTCAACACCGGCAAATCACTTCCACCTACTAAGAAGACAATTAAAAAGAGAATTCAGAAAACCACTGGTTATTTTTACGCCAAAAATGCTATTAAGACATCCTTTGGCAACCTCCAAAATGGCGGCGTTAGCTAAGGGAGGATTTCAAGAAGTTCTTGACGATTCAGACATGAAAGTCAAAAACATAGACACTTTAGTGTTATGTACTGGTAAGTTTTATTACGAAATGAAGATTAAAGCTGAAGAGCAGGGTGTTGAAAATATGGCTTTCATAAGAGTTGAGCAGTTGTACCCTTGGCCTCAAAAACAGATAGATAAAATACTGAGTAAATACGAAGCAAAGCATATTATTTGGGCACAAGAAGAGCCAGAGAACATGGGTGCATGGCAGTATGTAGCGATGCAAAATAGAAACTTACCTATTATCGGTATTTCTCGACCTGCATCTGCTGCTTCAGCGGAGGGCTCTAAGAAATTACACGAAAAGAGATTGGCGAAACTATTTAAAACGCTCTTTTCTTTTGCCAAAACAAAAGTTCATTAATAAAATATAAAGACATGAGTTTGTTAGAAATGAAAGTTCCTAGTCCGGGAGAATCAATTTCCGAGGTTGAAATTGCAGCTTGGCTCGTTAGTGAAGGGGATTATGTAGAGAAAGACCAGGCTATCGCAGAGGTTGATTCTGATAAGGCGACCTTAGAACTTCCTGCAGAGGAAAGTGGAACGATTCAATTCAAGGCAGAAGAAGGTGACGTAGTAGAAGTGGGTCAAGTCGTTTGTATCATCGATACGTCGGCAGAGGCACCTAAAAGGACTGAACCGATTGTAAGCAAAGAAGAAGCGCCACAACCAAAAAATGAAGTAATAAAAGAAACGCCTGCAGATACACCTTCAAAAAAGCCCGGGTATGCTGAGGGAACACCAAGTCCTGCAGCAGCAAAAATAATGGCAGAGAATAAGGTTGTCTCTGAACAAATTTCTGGTTCAGGAAAAGATGGTAGAATTCTTAAAAGTGATGTTTTAGAAGCGCTTTCAAAAGGGATTGAAATGCCTACACAAAAAGGATGGTCTAGCAGCAGAGAAACCTCAAGAGAAAGAATGTCAATGCTTCGTAGAAAAATAGCGCAACGGCTTGTTGCGGTGAAAAACGAGACAGCAATGCTGACAACTTTCAACGAAATCGACATGAAACCCATAATGGATCTTCGAAAAAAATACAAGGAAGCTTTTGCCAAAAAACATGAAGTAAATCTTGGATTCATGTCTTTCTTCACGAAAGCCGTAACCGAGGCCTTACAATTGTTCCCTACAGTAAATGCACAAATTGACGGGAATGAAGTAATACTTCATGATTACGCGGACATTGGCATAGCAGTATCGTCTCCAAAAGGCCTTATGGTTCCTGTCGTAAGAAACGCAGAAAGCATGAGCTTGGCTGAGATTGAAAGTGAAATCAAAAGGCTCGCGATTAAGGCCAGAGATGGTAAAATTACACCTGATGAAATGACTGGGGGCACTTTCACAATTACGAATGGAGGAGTATTTGGTTCTATGCTATCCACACCTATTATAAACCCACCACAATCGGCTATATTAGGCATGCACAACATTGTAGAAAGACCTGTTGCTATTAACGGGAAGGTAGAAATTAGACCAATAATGTACTTGGCCCTATCTTATGATCACAGAATTATAGACGGAAAAGAATCCGTGAGCTTTTTGGTAAAAGTTAAGGAAATGCTCGAAAACCCTGATAAAATGATTTTTGGATCCAAAGATCCAAAAGAAATCCTTTTAGGTCTATAAAACAAAAGGAGCATTCTGAGCTTATACACGTGTTTTAAGGCTTCTATTTTCGTATATTTGGCCCCCTTAACAAGCTAAGATGTCCAAAGTAAGAAAACAAGAAGCATTAGATTATCATTCTTCCGGTAAACCAGGAAAAATTGAAGTCATACCCACGAAACCATACGCATCACAACGTGATTTATCACTGGCTTATTCGCCAGGTGTGGCAGAGCCCTGTTTGCGTATTTCAGAGAATATAGATGACGTTTACAAATATACTAGCAAAGCCAATCTCGTAGCTGTAATTTCAAATGGAACAGCGGTGTTGGGTTTAGGAGATATCGGTCCCGAAGCCTCAAAACCTGTTATGGAGGGAAAAGGACTCCTATTTAAAATATTTGCTGACATCGATGTTTTTGACATTGAAATTGACGCAAAAGATCCAGAGCTATTTATACAAACCGTAAAGGCTATTGCACCAACATTTGGAGGTATAAATCTTGAAGACATAAAGGCCCCAGAAGCTTTTGAAATCGAAAGTCGTTTAAAAGAGGAATTGAATATTCCTATAATGCACGACGACCAACATGGCACAGCGATTATTTCTTCTGCAGCCTTATTGAATGCATTAGAAATCGCAAATAAAAAAATAGAAAAGATTAAAGTTGTTGTTTCTGGCGCAGGTGCATCTGCCATGTCATGCGTCAAACTATATAGATCTCTAGGCGTAATGCTTCAAAACATCTACATGTTCGACTCTAAAGGTCTAATTTGGAAAGGTCGAGAAGGATTGGACAAGATGAAAAAAACATATGCTGTACATGAAGCGGACTGTTCCTTTGATGATGCATTTAAAGATGCTGATGTTTTCCTTGGTCTGTCACGTGCCGGACTTGTTTCCAAAGAAATGATTGCTGCCATGGCGAAAAACCCAATCGTTTTTGCCTTAGCAAATCCCGAACCCGAGATATCGTACAAACAAGCAACTTCAGCAAGGGAAGACATTATAATGGCTACAGGTAGATCAGATCATCCTAACCAAGTTAACAATGTTTTAGGTTTCCCATTTATATTTAGAGGCGCTCTTGATGTCAGGGCGACAACAATAAATGAAGAGATGAAACTGGCTGCTGTTAAAGCAATTGCTGAGCTGGCAAAAGAAACTATTCCCGAAGAAGTTGTTGAAGCTTATGGAGAAAAATCAATTTCCTTTGGGAAAGATCAAATCATCCCTAAGCCTTTAGATCCAAGATTGATATACAAAGTGGCCCCAGCTGTAGCGAAAGCAGCTATGACTTCAAAGGTCGCGAAACAACCAATCGATGATTGGGAAAAATATGAACATCAACTTAAAAAACGTTTAGGGCTTGACAATAAGTTACTTCGAGACATTACAATAAAAGCACAAAACAATCCAAAAAAAGTTGTCTTTACGGAAGGTGATAACATAAAAATATTGAAAGCTGCTCAAATTGCCTTTGAAGAAGGTATCGCGACACCAGTTTTATTGGGGAGAAAGACTAAAATTCTCGACCTAATGGAAGAGTATTCAATTGAACTTCCCGAAGTTGAAATCGTTGATCCGAAAGGCGACGAAGAAAATGAGCGAAGAGAACAATACGGCCAATCATTCTTTGAGATTAGAAAAAGAAAAGGTTTTACCGAATATGAAGCAGTTCAAATCATGAGAGAGCGCAATTACTTTGGCTCAATGATGGTTAATGAAGGAGAGGCTGACGCTATGATTACGGGTGTAACAAGAGGATATCGTTCATGCATTAAACCGGCTTTAAGTTCAGTAGGTATGCAGAAAGATGTAAAGGTGATTTCTGGAATGTACATTTTAAATACGAAGAGAGGCCCATTATTTTTAGCAGATACCACCATTAATTTGAATCCATCGGCTGAAGAGATTGCAGAAATCACTGTAAATGTGGCGAAAACCATTCGAAAATTTCAGGTGAACCCTCGTATCGCTTTGCTGAGTTATTCTAACTTCGGCTCTTCACCAGGAGAAGATGCAGTTAAAATGGGTGAAGCCGTTAAAATTCTTCACGAGAACCATCCTAATATCATTGTTGACGGTGAAGTTCAAGCAAATTTTGCTTTAGACTCAGAAATGATGAATGAAAAGTTTTCGTTTTCGCAAATTGCGAATCGGGATGTTAATACCTTAATCTTTCCGAACCTTTCTTCCGGAAACATCTCCTATAAACTACTTCAAAATATGGTGGATGGAGATGCTGTTGGACCTATTCTAATAGGACTTAAAAAGTCCATACATATCTTACAACTCGGTGCGAGTGTTAGAGAAATCGTCAACATGGTAAAGATTGCTGTTATTGACGCTAAAAACAAATAAATATGATTGCGCAAATCCAAGGTAAACTCATTGAAAAAAACCCAACAGACTTACTTGTTGATTGCAACGGCGTTGGTTATGAAATCAAGATATCACTCAATACATTCAGCGCCCTTCCAGACACCGAATTTATTCGTGTACATACCAAATTAATTGTTCGAGAAGACGCACAAATACTTTATGGATTTTACGCCAAAGAGGAGCGTGACATGTTCAATTTACTGATAAGTGTATCCGGTATTGGACCGAATACCGCCATGATTATGCTCTCTTCTTTAACCCCTGCGGATGTCGCACATGCCATTCAAAGTGATGATGTTGCAACAATTCAAAGTGTCAAAGGGATTGGTGCAAAAACAGCACAACGTGTTATTATCGATTTAAAAGGGAAGGTTTTAGCATTTGAATCAGATGCGGAAAATATTGGTGGAACAAACAATACAAATAGGTTTGATGCGTTAAATGCATTAGTTTCTCTAGGGTTCGACAAAAAAGCGGCAGAAAAAACTTTAAACAGGTTAGATTCAGGTTCCAATTCGGTTGAAGAACTCATTAAAGAGGCACTGAAGCTATTGTAAATTGAACACTTGTAAAACATACGGAAAGACAATGAAATTCGGGTTTTTGCTCTTATTTCACCTGATCAGCTTGTCGGCTTTCAGTCAGGGTGATAGCATCCAACTTCCTTTCCCGATTTTCAACCCTCAAAACCCTTTTCAAGTTGAAACCCAAAGTTTTGATCTTGGAGACCCAACCTCGTTAGAACAAAACATCTCTTATGATCCACTAACTGGAACCTTCATCTTTTCAGAAACCCTAGGAAATGGATTAGATTTTAGAAATCCCTCATTCTTAACGCTTGACGAATATCTCGAATTCAAAAGAAAGAAGTCTATGTCTCAAGATTGGCTTGAAATCATTGAAGAGGAGACCGAAGAGAATCGTGCTTTCGAACTGCCAATAAAAATAGGAAGTAAAGCTTTCGAAAACTTTTTTGGCTCAGATGAAATCACAATTAAACCACAAGGTAATATTGAGCTTTCTCTTGGTGCGAATCACAGTAGATATGAAAATCCATTGCTTCCATTGCGTCAAAGAAGAGTTACGCGCTTTGACTTTCAGCAAAACATCAATATGGATATTGTTGGACAAATTGGAACTAAACTTAAAATCGGAGCAAAGTATAATACGCAAGCCTCTTTTGACTTTGAAAACATTTCTAAACTCGAACATACCGGGGATGAAGATCAAATCTTACAGAAAATCGCACTTGGTAATGTTGCCTTAGAACTTCCTACATCTCTAATTCAGGGTTCTCAAACGCTTTTTGGTGCAAAGACACAACTAAAATTCGGGCGTGCGACCGTGGACTTGATCGCTGCCTCTTCAAAGGGTCAGCGTAATGAAATTAATGTTAGTGGTAAAGCGCAGGTTCAGGAATTTGAACTTACGGCAGACAACTACGAAGCGAACAGACACTACTTCTTAAATTTATACCACCAGCAGCATTACGATGAGGCAATGTCTACCTTACCCGTGGTCAATTCGACCATGTATATCACACGGATTGAGGTGTGGGTTACAAACAGAAACAACAGTATTGAAAATACAAGAAATATTATTGCATTTTCTGATCTCGGAGAAGCATTAGCTGACAATTGTCAGGGACAACCTGGCTCATTCTCTGTAAACGAAATCCCACAAAATGAAGCCAACGGACTGTATAATTGGGCTTCAAATCAACCTGCGATTCGCGGTTTTGCAAATTCAGTAAGCGCATTAAATGCGCAATTCTCAAGTCCTGGACCATTTGGACAAGCGGTTGAATATGAAAAGTTAGAAAATGCACGCCGTCTTGAAACTAGTGATTTCACTTACAATGCTCTGTTAGGTTATATCTCTTTAAATAGCCCACTAAATAATGATGAGATATTATCTGTTGCTTACGAGTATACGTATCGTGGAGAGACTTACCAGATTGGTGAATTTTCAACGGATGGATCAACTGGTCAAGACGCCTTAATCTTAAAACTTCTAAAACCTACCATCACCAATCCAAAAAATAAAGTTTGGGACTTGATGATGAAAAATGTTTACTCCATAGGCGCCTATCAAGTCGATCAACTTGGCTTTAAAATTGATGTATTATATAACAATCCTGAGACCTCTGTTGAGCTACCTATCATTCCTTTTGATGGAGTAGATAAAAAGCAAATTGTCACCTTAATTGATATGGATAAAATCAATCAAAATAACCAACCATTCTCCGACGGTGTATTTGATTTTGCCCCATTTAACCAAGTAAACAACAAAATTGATAATGGCGGAACCATAAACAAAAAAAATGGTCGCATCTTCTTTTCCTCAGTTGAACCCTTCGGTCAAACTCTAGCAGATAAACTTACAGATGCAGGAATCCCTCAAATTACAGTAGATAAAATAGCTTTTTACGAACTCTATGATTCTACAAAAACAGCTGCACAACAAATACCTAGTAAAAACAGATTTGTTTTCAAAGGAGAGTATCAGTCATCAATCACCTCTGATATTCCACTAAATGTTATGTCAGTGCCAGAAGGATCAGTTTCTGTTACTGCCGGCGGTATACGATTAATTGAAGGTGTAGATTACACAGTAGACTACGCCTTTGGACGAGTAAAAATATTAAATACGGGTATTTTAGAATCTAATACACCAATAAAAATTTCTATTGAGAGTAACTCGGTATTTGGCTTTCAGGCGCGATCCATGGTTGGGGGAAGGTACCAGTACCGCTTCAGTGATCGTTTAAAATTGGGTGCAACATGGGTTCGAATGATGGAGCGACCGGTAACACAAAAAGTTGACTTCGGCAGCGAGCCGTTTAAAAATAATGTGATTGGTGCAGATATCGCGTTAAGAACGGATATGCCATTTCTGACAAAGCTAGTAGATTTCTTACCCGTGATTTCAACCAAACAGATGTCTACTTTGTCTTTCACAGGAGAATTTGCGCATTTAATCCCGGGACAACCAAAAGCCATAGAAAAAGAAGGGACCTCTTATATTGACGACTTCGAGGCGGCTCAAAGTGCCATAGACCTCAGAAACGTAAGCGCTTGGAGACTGGCATCAATTCCCCAAGGTCAGCCTAGTTTATTTCCTGAAGCCACAAAAAAGGACCTAAGTGCTGGATTTAATAGAGCGAGAACAGCATGGTACGTAATTGATCCTGTTTTCTTTCAAGGAACTTCTTTAACACCCCAGCATATTCAGGAGAATGGTGGTGCGATTACAAGTGATAGTCGCATGCGTCAAGTCAATCAAAATGACATATTCCCGCTCGTTGATATTCCATATGGCGGTATACAAAATCTACCTGTACTTGACTTGGCTTATTATCCAAAAGAACGGGGAATGTATAACTATGATACAACAAATACGGTTGATTCTATCGGTCAATTTGTAAATCCAGAAGAAAGGTGGGGTGGCATTATGAGAGGTCTAACCACGAACGATTTTGAGGTAGCTAATATTGAATTCATCCAATTCTGGGTGCTAGACCCTTTTAACGAAGACGCAGAGGCTGTGGATAGTAACGCATTTCATAATGGAGGAGATCTCTACTTCAATTTAGGTAATATTTCTGAAGATGTTTTACCTGATTCGAGAAAAAGTTTTGAAAATGGGCTGCCTCCACAAGGCGTCTCAGTTGATGATAACATAGACACTACCGATTGGGCTAGAGTATCAACACAGCAAGTTGTTGTGAACGCATTTGATAACGACCCTAATTCAAGGCTCAATCAAGATGTTGGCCTCGATGGCTGGGACAACTCAGAAGAAAGCATCGCTTTTCAAAATTATGTTTCATGGGTTAACAATCACCCTAACATGACCGCTGAAATAAAGCAACAACTAATCAATGATCCTTCAGGTGACAACTA
>Ga0257120_1001079_pt1 | contig 18826 bp, 17 predicted proteins | sample SI106_10metaG_FD_190153 | JGI IMG/M metagenome (GOLD analysis project Ga0257120, IMG submission 190153) | Marine microbial communities from Saanich Inlet, British Columbia, Canada - SI106_10 | ecosystem: Environmental > Aquatic > Marine > Inlet | place: Canada: British Columbia | collected... | reverse complement strand
TTGGCAAGTGATGCACCTGCTGCACGCGCTTGCTCGACAGTAGCCCTGCGCGAGAGACGAACGATATCAACAGCCTCGGCGGCCATTCCAACTGGAAGGTTCAGTGTAAACACCTGCCCCTGTTTCATTTTTTGGAATCGTTCACTTTCAATCAATCGTGCAACTGCCCCTTTTGTCAGACGATTCACACGTCGCGCCGAAACATCCATACGACCTTCGTCATCCAAAAAGACGGCAACCCGCCCAATCTGGTCTGCAATGATGTCAATTTCGACAGAGCGATACGTGAATTGGGTTGGCTTGCGCATGTTTGGGTCCTGATTTCGTGATGTTTCTAGAATTTTGAGCGGCTGACCGCTCCAATTGAGATAGAGTTAGCGCGGATCATACGAAAAAACCAGATAACAGTTTTACACAACTCATACTTGGTTTAGTGTTGTAAACACATTGCACACACATGACTTGGGGGAATGAGTGGCGAAATTCGACAGATATATGCTGTCGCAACTTCTAGTGCTGTTTGGGTTTTTCTCGCTTGTACTGGTCGCTGTTTTTTGGATCAACCGCGCGGTTGTTTTGTTCGACCGTTTAATCGGTGACGGACAAACTTCGCTTGTCTTCCTTGAATTTTCAGCACTTGGGATGCCTAAATTGATCTCGACGGTCCTGCCGTTGTCTACATTTGCTGCAGCCGTCTACGTCACCAATCGATTGAACAATGAAAGTGAACTGACAGTTGTACAGGCAGCAGGCTCAGGCCCATTTCGACTTGCGCGCCCGATTCTGGTATTCGGAATAATTTCAGCACTTATGATGTCTATTTTGGCAAATATTTTGGTACCAGTAGCGCAAGCACAGTTAAGTGACCGTGAAAGTGAAATAACACAGAACGTCACAGCCCGCTTACTGACTGAGGGTGTATTTCTACACCCAGCCTCAGGCGTGACATTCTATACAGGATCAATCGCACCAGACGGTGTTTTGCGAGATGTTTTCATGGCCGACAGGCGCAACCCTGAAGAGCGTGTTCTCTACACGTCTGACGAGGCGTATCTTGTCCAAAACGGTGCTGGAACATCACTGATTATGGTGAACGGCTTAGCCCAAAATTTAAGTCTGCAGGGCTTACGCTTGTCAACCACAAAATTTCGGGACTTTTCTTTCGATATTTCGAAACTGGTCAATAAAAATACCGTATCTTCAGCATCAATTCGCAACATGAGTTCATTCGCGCTTATGGTGAACTGGGACGAGATAACTGCACAAACAGGTGCTCGCATTGGTTACATCACAGAGGAACTACACTCGCGTTTTGCGCAGTCATTGTTCTGTATCGTTGCCGCGATGATAGGGTTTGCGACCCTTTTGCTTGGAACATTTTCTCGCTTTGGCGTGTGGCGCGAGATTGTTGTGGCTTTTGCCATTTTAATTTTCATTGATGGTTTGCGTAGCACTTTTGTTGACCTTGTCTTAACCAATGAGACATTGTGGCCCGTCTTGTATATCCCTGTCGTTATTGGATCTTTTCTTTGTTTTGCTATGCTTTGGCATGCGTCCAACCCTTCGTGGTGGCGCAAAGGTGTGAGCATATGATTCTTCATCTATATTTTGCTCGTCGATTTACCGTGGCTTTTGTATTCCTAAGCACGGTGTTTTACGCACTTGTGGTATTGGTCGACTTAATTGAGCAAACTCGAAAGTTTTCAGGCCTGAATGTGTCATTGAAGGATCGCTTAGGTTTAACATTACTGAACGCTCCGGAAACAATCAATCAAATTTTGCCTTTGATCATGATTTTGGCGACAGTTGTTTTGTTTATCGGCCTTGCGCGCACGTCAGAATTGGTTGTGACGCGCGCTGCAGGTAGATCCGCGTTGCGTTCCCTTATTGCACCAGTGATTGTTACATTGATTATTGGTAGTTTAGCTGTTGCCGTGCTCAATCCACTCGTTGCGGCGACGTCCAAGCGTTATGCTGCTTTATCAGAGAATTACCGCAGCGGTGGTGTTTCGGCGTTGTCGATCAGCGGAGAAGGGCTTTGGTTACGTCAGGGCGATGAAAACGGACAAACTGTGATCCGCGCAGCCCGTTCAAATGCAGATGCCTCCGTCCTGTCTGATGTTACCTTTGTTGCATACGAACCTAATGGTGGACCAAGTCAGCGGATAGAAGCTGGAAGTGCTGCGCTTAGCGATGGACAGTGGTCTTTGCGCAAAGCAAAGGTTTGGCGGCTCAAATCTGGGGTAAATCCGGAAGCTAATTCGCAAATCCACGAGATATTGAGGATTTCATCAACCTTAACCTTGGACAGCATCCGTGAAAGCCTTGGAAAGCCGTCAAGCGTATCGATTTGGGAATTACGCAATTACATCCGGCAGCTTGAACAAGCTGGTTTTTCTTCAAGACGCCATAAAGTTTGGTTTCAAGCGGAAATAGCGCGCCCATTCTTCTTAATGGCGATGGTACTCGTTGCGGCCGCTTTTACAATGCGACACACCCGTTTTGGAGGTACTGGCACCGCTGTTTTAACGGCAGTTCTGCTAGGGTTTGCTCTTTATTTCATTCGTAGTTTTGCTCAGATTCTTGGAGAGAACGGCCAAATTCCGATATTGCTTGCAGCTTGGGCACCTCCAACTGCAGCTATTTTTCTTGCACTAGGTATGCTTTTGCATGCAGAGGATGGATAATGCTTAGACTATTAATACTGACTTTTGCTATGGGCTTGACAGCGATTGTTGCGCAGGCGCAATCCACTGATACATTGCCAGCGATTTTGGTCGCTGATGACGTAAGCATCGATCAAGATCGTGTATTGAATGCCCAAGGCAACGTCGAAGCGTTCCAAGGAAAAGTCCGTTTAAAAGCGGGATCAATCTCATATGATCCAAAATCTGGTTCACTTAGTATTGCTGGACCAATCACCATCCAAGATGGAGATGACATTACCATACTTGCAGATCAGGCTGAGTTGAGCACCGACCTTCAAAATGGTCTGCTGTTGGGGGCCCGCATGGTTTTGGATCAACGACTTCAGCTTGCCTCGGTGGAAATGAACCGTGCTGATGGACGTTATACACAATTATACAAAACAGCGGTTACATCGTGCCAAGTTTGTAACGATGGGCGCCCACCGTTATGGCAGATCCGAGCAAAGCGCGTGGTACATGACCGCACTGAACAACGGCTTTATTTTGATCACGCGCAATTACGAGTTGGGAACATTCCTGTATTCTACCTTCCCCGATTGCGCCTACCTGACCCGACACTGGAACGAGCGACGGGATTTCTAATCCCATTTTGGCAGGCCTCGTCCAAGTTGGGCACTGGGCTAAAGTTACCCTATTTCATTAAGTTGGGCGACCACCGCGACATAACTCTGACGCCTTATCTCTCGGCCAAGACTAAAACATTGGAGTTTAGATACCGTCAGGTTTTTGCGCATGGTACGATCCAATTCAACGGTGCTGTTTCCAAGGACGATCTTTTTCCAACAAAAAGCCGCGCTTATCTTTTCGGCTCAGGACGGTTCAACTTGGGACGGGATTATGTGTTGGCTTTCGATATAGAGACAACGTCAGACAATGCTTATCTGCGTACGTATGGCTATACAGACAAAGATCGCCTTGATAGCGCAATTTCAATCAGTCGATCCCGAAGGGATAAATATGTTCGCGCAGAATTCGTTGAATTTAGAAGTTTGCGCGAAAATGAAACCAGCGCAACGCTATTATCGAACACATTCGATGTTGACTATGAAAAGAGGTTTTTCCCAACACTATTGGGTGGGGAGCTATCAATAGACGCAAATGCGCATGGCCACTTTCGTGGGTCCAGCCTCGATATCGATGGACGCGATGTCCTTCGTTTCAATCTTGAAGTTGATTGGGCGAACCAATGGACCATAAGAAATGGCTTGGTGGTCCAAACCAAATTCGGGGTCGCATTGGATACATTCAGAATTGTTCAAGATACGGGATTTCCTGACAACGAAACAGGAATTAGCCCTTATGGACTGGTAACATTGCGCTACCCGATGATCCGCAAGAGTGCTGATATTACTCAAACTCTTGAACCCTTTGTTCAATTGGGTTGGACGGGAGGTGCGAATCTCAATGTCCCAATCGAAGAAAGTACACGCGTTGAGTTTGATGAAGGTAACCTGGTGTCTATTTCAAGATTTCCACGATTTGATCGTCGCGAACGGGGGAGCAATATCGCGCTTGGTATGAATTGGGGGCGTTATAACCCAACGGGATGGAGCAGCACGCTAACGCTTGGCCAAGTTTTACGAGGTGACCCCGACAGCGGTTTTACCAAGACTTCAGGATTAGTAGGGGCGACTTCCGACTTTGTGATTGCAGGTCAACTTAAGACACAATCTGGACTGGAGTTGATCGGACGTGGTATATTCAACGAGCGTTTTGATGTTGCCAAAGCAGAAGTGCGAGGCAGCTTGGCCATCAACAAAGCAAGGATTGGCGCAAGCTACACTTGGTTAACCGACGACTTAGCTGAAGAACGACCAATCGAGGTCTCGGAGCTTACCTTCGATGGATTTTACCAAATCAGCGATAAATGGTCAGCAAATGCCAATTGGCGTTATAATCTCATCGACGATCGTTCATCGAAATCGGGCTTAAAAGTAACCTATCAAAACGAATGCGTTTCTGTTGACCTTTCGGTGAACAGAAGCAATCCATCATCAACGGTTGAGCCCTTGACCGATCTAGGGTTTAAATTATCCCTACAGGGGTTTTCAGGCTCCAACGGAACACGACGATTCAAGCGATCATGCGGAAAGCAGACAAAATGACCAGTAAAACAGTGCTAAAGAGATTTGCGATAACGACGGTGACATGCGCAGCACTGGCTTTGCCCGCAGCAGCACAAAACCTGTTTGCGACTGTGGTTACTGTTGATGACTCGGTCATTACAGAATTTGAAATTGGTCAACGTTCGCGATTTTTACAACTGATTGGTGCGCCAGGTTCTTCGCGAGATGGTGCGATTGAAGCGCTAATTGATGATCGCCTGAAAAGCCAATCGGCAAGCACAGTTGGACTAAGCTTAGATGCAGCAGGTCTCGCGGATGCGATGTCCGAGTTTGCTGGGCGTGTAAATCTATCGACGGAACAGTTTATAACGGCCTTGGCCGGTGCTGGCGTGTCCGAAGAGACCTTCCGCGATTTTGTCAGCACCAATATTCTGTGGAGGGATCTAATCCGCAGCCGCTACGGCAATCGTGTACAGATCACAGAAGCAGATATTGACCGTGCATTGGGCACTTCAGGAAGTTCGAGTAGTATTCGGGTTCTTTTATCTGAAATAATCATCCCTGCCCCAGCACCTAGAGCTGCACAAGCTAGAGCTCAAGCCGAACAAGCCTCTAATGCAACTTCTGTGGCCGAGTTTTCGTCTTTTGCCCGTCGTTTCTCTGTGACTGCAACGCGTGGACGTGATGGACGATTGGATTGGGTTCCATTGGCACAGCTGCCAACTCAGTTGCGCGGCGTCATCCTATCATTGGCACCTGGTGAGGTTTCGCCCCCTATTCCATTACAAGGGGCTATCGCGCTGTTTCAGTTGCGTGATATTGAGGAAACGAGTGCACCATCAATCGAGTATTCAGCGATTGAATATGCTGCATATTACATGGCAGGCGGACGCACAGCAGAAACCCTCGCCGCCGCTGAAAAGTTGAAAAGTCAAATCGATGTTTGCGACGATCTATATGGTGTCGCGAAAGACAAGCCGCCAGAAGCATTGGACCGTGGAACTCTTGCACCTAAAGACATCCCACAAGACATCGCGATCGAACTGTCCAAGCTAGATCCCGGCGAAGTTTCAACCAACCTAACACGCTCTGATGGCGCGACATTGGTTTTCTTGATGATGTGCGGCCGAACAGCGGCACTAAACGAGGACGTCGGTCGGGATGTAGTTTCGACCAATTTACGCCAACAGCGCCTAAGTGGATACGCAGACAGTCTCATTAGTGAACTGCGCGCCGGTGCACGTATCGTCCGCAAATGATCAAACCCATCGTGGTGAGTTGCGGAGAGCCAGCCGGTGTTGGTCCCGAAGTCACAGCCAAAGCATTTGCACTCTTAGCTGGAGCGGTTCCGTTTGCTTATGTCGGGGATCCACGCCACTTGCCGGCTGGGACACCTGTCTCGTTGATCGAAGACCTGAGCGAGGTTGCTCAAGCAATGAGGCATGGCTTACCGATCTTACGCCATGATTTCCCGGGTGATAGTGTCGAGGGCCAACCCGACCCTATTGATGCACAAGCTGTGATTGACGTCATTGCACGTTGCGTCGATATCGTGACAGCGGGGGCCGCATCTGGCCTGTGCACAGCACCTATTCATAAAAAAGCACTCAAAGACGGCGCACAATTTGGTTATCCAGGGCACACAGAGTATCTGCAGGCTTTGGCCAAGTCAGGCCAAGCGGTCATGATGCTTGCCAGCGACCAGCTGCGTGTTGTACCCGCGACGATCCATATCGCCTTGAACGACGTTCCAACCGCACTTACACCCGCGCTTTTGCGCAAGACTATCACGATCACTGATGCCGATTTAAGGACGCGCTTTGGCATCGATGCACCGCGCATAGCCGTTGCCGGCCTGAACCCACATGCAGGCGAAGGTGGCGCAATGGGCACTGAGGAACTTGATTGGATAGCCAATTTGTTGGACGGTATGCGCAGTAGAGGTTTCCACCTCACGGGCCCATTACCTGCGGATACAATGTTTCATGCAGCGGCACGCGCACGTTATGACGTTGCCGTCTGCATGTATCACGACCAGGCGTTAATCCCTATAAAGACCCTCGACTTTGATCGGGGTGTGAACGTCACCCTTGGACTACCGTTTATTAGAACGTCACCCGATCATGGAACAGCATTTGATATTGCAGGCCAAGGTATCGCCAATCCCACCAGCATGATCGAAGCACTTAAATTGGCCTACCGATTGGCCCATAAGCAGGCAGCAGTATGAACGCGATAGACAACCTTCCGCCATTGCGTGATGTTATTGAAACCCACGGACTGAATGCACGTAAATCCTTAGGGCAGAATTTTTTGCTCGATTTGAATCTCACATCTAAAATCGCCCGACAGGCTGGCGATGTGACCGAATGCGATGTCTTAGAAATTGGACCAGGGCCCGGTGGTTTGACACGTGGACTATTGGCGCAAGGTGCACGCCGTGTTTTGGCAATTGAAAAAGATGCGCGTTGTTTACCTGCTCTAGCCGAGATCTCGGATGCTTATCCTGATCGGTTACAAGTCATCGAAGGCGATGCACTTGAAATTGATCCGCTTGAGTATCTGACACCTCCGATCCGTGTGGCAGCAAACCTGCCGTATAATGTAGGTACCGAGTTGTTGGTTCGCTGGTTAACCCCAAAAGAGTGGCCGCCTTACTGGCAAAGCCTAACGCTGATGTTTCAGCTTGAAGTTGCTCATCGCATTACCGCTACGCCTGGGTCTAAAGCATACGGGCGCCTTGCTATCTTGGCGCAGTGGCGGGCTGATGCGCACATCGTTATCCAACTGCCACCAAGTGCTTTCACACCTCCACCAAAAGTGTCCAGCGCAGTTGTACACCTGACCGCCCTACCCGAGCCGCGATTTCCTGCCGATGCAAAAGTACTGTCACGTGTTGTAGCTGCTGCCTTTGGCCAAAGACGCAAGATGCTGCGCGCCTCGCTTAAGGGCGTAGCACCTGATATCGAAGACCGATTGATAGCGGCGGGCATCAAACCAACAGAGCGTGCGGAACAAGTGCCCCTCGAAGGGTTTTGTGCCTTGGCACGCGCTGTTGCGCAAAAATAAACGCGGTCCCGTTAGGAACCGCGTTTAGAATTCTAATAGCTATTTAGAGACTGATCACTCTGCCGCGTCTGGTGCCTCAGATACCGGTGCTTGTGCATCCGTTGAAGGTACCTGATCGGTACCTTGTTCAACGGGCTTAGGCCTTGGTTTGCGACGCTGCCGCTGTTTTAGCTTTGGTTGAGTTTCTGGTGTTTCGACCAAACCACTCTCAGCACCCGTTTCCATCACGTCAGGTTGTGGTGCATCTGAAGGGTCGGCTGCCACCTCGGCTTGCTCAACAGGTTTTGGCTGTGAAGCAGCTTGTTGTTCTTGGCGTGCGAGACGTTCTTCGCGTTCACGATCGCGTTCGATTTGGCGCTCACGATTTTGGCGTTCTTGCTCCTCGCGGCGCACTTCCATCTCACGGATCGCTTCGCTTAGCATGCGCATGTAGTGCTCAGCATGCTGCTGGAAGGTTTCCGTCGCGACGCGGTCATTTGACAGTTGCGCATCGCGGGCGAGTTGATTGTATTTATCGATGATCTGTTGCGGCGTACCGCGAACTTTGCCCTCAGGACCAGAACTGTCGAAAACTCGGTTCATGACGTTGCCGCCACTTGCGTTGTTATTGTTGGAACGATTGCGATTGTTCTTAGAGCGCGAACGAGATCTTTGCGGTTTCATGTATTCAAATCAGCCTTCGTGATTGACGTATAGTCTGAAATTCGGCGGCGCTTCTTGCGTCAAATATAACCGAACCAGCGAGTGATGGGCTTAAAATCGTTTGGGACCTCCCTTTCAGGAATCCAACTCAACGACACGTTTGAATAACCATGCTGGTACGTTTGGGGCAAGTAAAAAACAGAGTTGTCTATAGATTACCGCCAAATTAGTTGTGATTTACCCAATTATTGGGGTTTCTCAGCACAGATAACCCGATCGCGCCCATCGATGTCTTGCAATAGACGCGGATTCGTCCAGCCGGCCTTGGCAAACAATTCAACAACTTCAGGACCTTGTTGCCAGCCGATTTCAGCTAACAAGCGCCCCTGAGGTTCAAGGAACCGTTGCCCGAATTCGGCGAGAACTCGGTATCCGGTCAATCCGTCGGCTTCATCTGTCAACGCCATTCGGGGTTCATGAAGGCGTAACTCAGGACTAACCAATGCCATTTCTTCTTCGGCCAGATATGGCGGGTTTGAAACAATCAGATCATATTGCCCGCGTACTGTGCCAAACCAATCCGATTGAAAAATGTCAGCACGTTTTTCGACGCCGTTGAAAACTGCATTTGCGGCAGCTTGCACACATGCGGCTTCGCTCAGATCCGTGCCGACGCCAACCGCGCTTTCGCGTTCAGCCAAAAGCGTGACAAGAATACAGCCTGAACCCGTCCCAATATCCAGTACAGTCGAAAATGGTTCGGCCAAGGCAGCCTCAATCAATGTTTCAGTGTCGGGTCGTGGATCCAACACATCGCGACTAACTTTGAAACGACGGCCGTAAAATTCGCGTTCCCCAATCAAATGCGAAACTGGCACACGTGCCTCACGCAACCTTATCATATTTTCATAACGCTCTGATATTTCGTCAGAGATGTCATCCGGTGCGATCAATGTAATCCTTGAGGCATCAATCTTGGCCGCATGGGCTAGGAGAACACGCGCATCGCGTGCCGGATCATCGACGCCAGCTTCGCGCAAACGGCCAGTTGCAGCCACCATTGCTTGGGCTGCAGTGGTCATTCACCCATCTCAGCCATTAGGCGCGCTTGACCATCAGCAGTCAATGCGTCAGCAATTTCGTCCAAATCGCCGCCCATAATCGCGTCCAGCTTATAAAGCGTGAGGTTAATACGGTGATCCGTCATACGATCACCACTCCCCACTTGGGACGCGCGATCGGCGCTGCGTTCGTCATCCACACGGCTGCGTTCTTGATCATACAAGCGGGCGCGTAACACCTGCATTGCAATCTCACGGTTGCGGTGTTGGGATTTTTCAGAGCTGGTGACAACAAGACCAGTTGGCAAATGTGTGATGCGTACCGCACTATCCGTTGTATTCACGTGCTGGCCACCTGCCCCAGATGAGCGATAGGTATCGATCCGGATATCACTAGCTTCGATCTTAATGTCCACATCTTCGGCCTCAGGCAGAACCGCTACAGTGGCCGCGGACGTATGGATACGACCGCCGCTTTCTGTCGTGGGGACACGCTGAACACGGTGTACGCCGCTTTCATACTTCAAGCGTGCAAAGACGTTTTCGCCTTTGATATGGGCGACAACCTCTTTGACACCACCCAATTCGGTTGTCTGTTCTTCAATGATCTCGACCTTCCAACCATTCGCTTCGGCGTAACGTTGGTACATGCGCAACAAATCACCTGCGAACAGTGCCGCCTCGTCACCGCCCGTACCGGGTCGAATTTCAAGCATTGCAGGCTTTGCATCAGCCGCATCTTTGGGCAACAAGGCCAGCTGTAAGGCAGCCTCTGCATCGGGCAAATCGGCCTTAAGACGTGGTAATTCCTCACGTGCAAGTTCTGCCATGTCAGGATCGGCCAACATTTCTTCGGCCTCTGCCATGTCACTGATAATCTGACGGTAGGCCATGATTTGTTCAACAACGGGCTTCAAGTCTGAATATTCTTTGGCCAAAGCTGCAATACCACCACCTCCGGTCCCATCGGACATGGATGCTTCAAGAAATTGAAAGCGCTGATTAATCTGTTCTAGACGATGTGCTGGGATCATACTTTGTTCCTGCGCGATAGTTGTGATTTGGTCAATAGCCTAGACTGTGTTACCATCAAAACATGAAGCGTTTAACTTGCATATTGCTGATGTTATGCCAACCCGTTTTGGCGGATGTCACAACGCCCCAAGGGGGCACAATCGATTGTTTCTGTACGGATAGATCTGGCAGCAGGATTGAATTGGGAGAAACCATCTGCTTGCAGGTGGATGGCCGCATGTTCATGGCGCAGTGCCAGATGTCGCTGAATGTTCCAATGTGGCGCGAGATGCAGCAAGGATGCTTTACCAGTTCACTCAAGCGCCCCCTTCAATTGCTCCAATCGCGCAGCGTTGACGCCGAGGTCACTTTTCCCAAATCGTAGACGTGCGAAGATTTTGATGGTTTCGTCAGACCGTTCGATCGTTGTGTAGTCAGGATACCCCATCAATTTGCTTCGCGTGATGTATGTCAAATGCCCCTCGTCAACAGTACCTGCCAACACCGTTGTGCGCGGCATTTTCGACATCAGTTTAATCAGACGTTCGAAGACGTCAGGGCTATTGGGGACGATGCGAACCGCACCGCCTGCAAGATCAATGTTGCCCTCATTCGGAATAGAGATATGCCAGCGACTGCGATCAGATGGTGCCAGACGGACATAGGCCGCAAAGGCGACCGCAAGACTGATCAATAAATAAAAGAACATTCGCATCACCACTCTTTGTTGGGTTTCTTGTTGCAAGTCAGTTGGTTGCACTGACCAATGGCACTAGCGATAGGTCACACCGGGTAAGATGCATAGCATCTCGTAAAGCAAATTCGCACCCGTCAACGCGGTATTCCCGGTCAAATCATAGGGCGGGGAAACTTCGACTAGATCACAGCCCACGATATTCAGCCCCCTCAAACTACGTATCAATTCCAATGCTTGCGGCGTTGTGAGGCCACCAATCTCCGGTGTCCCTGTGCCTGGCGCATATGCGGGATCAAGACTGTCAATGTCATAGGAAATATATGTAGGGACATCGCCGATATCGCGCCGTATTTCTGCACCAAGATTTGCGAGCGACTTGTGCCAAAGCTCATGCGCAGGAAAATGTTGAAACCCCCAACCCTCAGCTTCGCTAAAGTCTTCGGCTAAATAACCGGTTCCGCGCAACCCGACTTGATAAGTCTTCGCCGGAATTATCAACCCTTCTTCGTAAGCGCGGCGGAACACCGTGCCGTGTGTTTCGCGTTCTCCAAACATTTCGTCATTCACATCAGCATGTGCATCAATATGAACCAGGGCGACCGGACCGTGGCGTTTCGTAATTGCGCGCAGGATCGGCAAGGTGATTGAGTGATCGCCACCAATAGCCATTGGGACCACATCATACTTTAGGATCGCGTCGTAACTATCTTTAATAATGCACAAACTTTGGTTCAGAGAAAAAGTGTTGATTGCCAAATCACCAATATCCGCCACCTGCAAGCTGTCAAAGGGTGCAGCACCTGTTTGCAGGTTATATGGACGTAGCATTGCGGATTCAGCGCGAACTTCTTTTGGTCCAAACCGTGTTCCTGACCGCCAAGACGTTCCAATATCCATAGGGATTCCCAAAATTGCGACATCCAATCCAGCCAAATCATTGGCAGATGGTAGGCGCATGAATGTATTGGGGCCTGAAAATCGCGCGAGGTCATTACCGCTGATTGGTTGGTTTTTATCCGCCATTGCGCAATCTCCATCCCAACAAGCAGCAAAGCTCTGTCGCGACATGTGCGCCTGCGATCGCGGTGGCCCCTGTAGTGTCAAAGGGGGGCGAAACCTCGACCACATCCCCGCCTTTGATATTGATCCCAGCGAGGTCGCGCAGCAGCACAGCCGCTTGGGCCGATGTTAAGCCACCCCAAACAGGCGTGCCCGTGCCCGGCGCATAGGCTGGGTCCAAACCATCAATATCAAACGTCAGGTAAGTTGGATGGTCGCCCACAATTTCTTTGGCTCGTCGAGCAACTTCTGCAGCACCGATTTCATGAACCTCGCGCGCATCAATGATGTTGACGCCCAACGTGTCTTCGTTATGCGTTCTGATCCCGATTTGAACTGACCGTGCAGGATCCACCAATCCCATTTTGACTGCTTTATAAAACATCGTGCCATGATCGACGCGGTCCATGTTGTCGTCAGCCCACGTGTCCGTATGGGCATCCACTTGGATCAAAGACATTGGGCCATACTTTTCGGCATAGGCCTTAAGGATCGGGAAACTGATATAGTGATCACCACCCAGTGCAATCGACGCAGCGCCTGCATTTAAAATTCCACGGATATGGTCCGTTAAGGCGGCGGGAAACGCAGGGATATTGGCGTAATCGAATGCCAAATCACCGTAATCCACAATCGCGGTTTCTGTCAGTGGATCAAAGGGCCATCCATAGACAGCATCAGGTGCTTGTAAAGCGGATGCTTCACGGATTGCACGGGGTCCAAGACGTGTGCCCGGCCTGTTTGTAACCGCTTGATCGAAAGGTATACCCGTTACCGCGATATCAACCCCAGTTAGATCCTTGGTGTAACGACGGCGCAAAAACGACAACGCGCCACCAAAGGTATTTTCGTTTGTCAGCCCTCGTAAATCTTCGCGCGTGAATGCATGATCAACTTGTTCCTTCGCGTCCTCAAGTCCCATGCTTAGCTCCCTACTGGTTGCGCTGTCTCAACCAAGCGCGCAAAAAATGATGCACCAACCGGTGCCACATCATCGTTAAAATTGTATTCAGGATGATGAAGGCCTGCACTTGGGCCCTGCCCCATGAACAAATATGCGCCTGGGCGTTTTTCCAACATGTAAGAGAAATCCTCGGACCCCATAACCGGTTCGAAATCGTCGACGACCGCCTCACCGCCAGATACATCGCGCGCCGCTTTGGTTGCCACCACCACACCCTCGGCAGAGTTATAGGTCGCGGGATACCCGCGGCTGTAAACGACCTCGGCATCGCAGCCATAACTTGCGGCTTGGCCAGCAACAATCTCTCTCAAACGACGTTCTGCGAGATCGCGTATCTCGGGAGTAAAGCTGCGCACAGTCCCGTTGATGTATGCGGTATCTGGAATAACATTGTCTACTGAACCTGTATGGATTTGTGTGACAGAGATCACCAAGCGTTCGGAGGCGTTCAAGTTGCGGCTGACAATTGTTTGAATGGCTTGCGCAATGGAACAGGCAGCCAGAACCGGATCAACAGTGTCGTGGGGCATCGCCCCATGACCGCCACGACCTTTAATGTTAATATCAAACACATCGGCGGCTGCCATCAACGGACCCGATGTCGTGTAAAAATTACCGACTGGCATCTCTGGCATGTTATGAATCCCGTAGACTTGTGAAATATCAAAGGTATCAAGAATACCCTCTTCAACCATCGCCTCCGCGCCGCCAGTTGCTTCTTCATCAGGCTGGAAGATCAAGGCAACACGGCCAGAAAAGTTACGTGTTTCGCATAGGTATTTTGCAGCACCCAACAACATCGTTGTATGTCCGTCATGGCCACAAGCATGCATACGGCCCTCGTGGGTTGACTGGTACTCTAAGCCTGTTGTTTCGATAATCGGTAGGCCGTCCATATCGGCACGCAAACCAATTGTCGGCCCGCTCCCTTGGCCATTAATAATTGCAACGATACCAGTTGTCGCAAATCCCGTTTGAATTTCGTCAACACCGAATTCGCGCAATTTTCCCTCAACAAAAGCAGCAGTTTTGAAGCACTCGCGCCCCAATTCTGGAATCGTGTGCAAATGCCTGCGCCATCCGGTCATTTCATCGGCGTAACCTGCGATACGATTAACGATTGCCATGGGTGGACTCCTTTGCCTTATGTCGCTCAAATGCATCCAACACTGAACACGAGGGCGCTGCAATGGCCGATACACTGATACACGACCAAGATGCTGGAATTGAGCGCCTACTAGAGATCATGCGCCGCTTAAGAGACCCCGAAAACGGGTGCCCATGGGACATAGAACAAACTTTTGATACGATTGCACCCTACACTATCGAAGAAGCCTATGAAGTGGCCGACGCGATTGAGCGCAAGGATTGGCCGGAACTTGAGGACGAATTGGGCGACCTGTTGCTGCAAACAGTTTATCATACCGCAATGGGCGAAGAGGACGGGAACTTTAGCTTCCAATCTGTTGTCCGCGCTATTTCAAATAAAATGGTGGCCCGTCATCCGCATGTGTTTGGCGACGAATCCCGCGATAAGTCTGCAGAACAGCAAACACGCGATTGGGAAGTCATCAAAGCGGCCGAGCGTGCGGGCAAAAAGCAAGGCGGCGCATTGGACGGCGTTGCAGTTGGCCTGCCATCCCTCCTTCGCGCCTACAAACTGCAGAACCGCGCAGCTCGCGTCGGTTTCGATTGGCCAAGCACTGATCAAGTAATCGATAAAATCCAAGAAGAAGCTGCTGAACTGGTGGAGGCACGTGACGAGCTAACCCACGAAGAAATGACTGAAGAGTTTGGTGATTTGATGTTCGTTATGGCCAACCTAGCACGTCATCTCAAGATCGAGCCCGAAGAAGCGTTGCGCGCTGCAAACGCTAAATTCACAAGACGTTTTGAAGGTGTCGAATCCAAACTGGCCGAGATGGGCAAAACACCCGCTCAAAGTGACCTTGCTGAAATGGACGCTCTTTGGGACGCCGTTAAGGTTGATGAGCGGAAAAGCGGCACAACGAAGTAAGCGACGACTTCTTTCCTTAACTTATCTGCTTGAACCGCTTATCTATTCACAGAATTAAACCAACTTAACCCACGGATCCTGACATGCTTCCACGTAAGATCATTATCGATACGGACCCCGGACAGGACGATGCTGTTGCTATTCTTTTGGCACTTTCCAGCCCTGAAGACATGGACGTTCTTGGGATCACCGCTGTTGCGGGCAATGTACCGCTTGAATTGACCCAAAAGAACGCCCGGATCGTGTGCGAATTGGCTGGCAAAACGGATGTAGCGGTTTTTGCAGGTTGTGATCGGCCAATGGGACGCCAGCTTGTGACTGCGGAACATGTCCACGGAAAAACAGGGTTGGATGGCCCAAGTTTGCCTGACCCTACAATGGCATTGCAAGATCAGCACGCTGTTGATTTCATAATAGAAACGCTGCGCCGCGAGGATGCGGGAACTGTCACCTTGTGCGTGCTGGGCCCGTTGACCAACATCGCTACCGCTTTCGAAAAAGCCCCTGACGTTATTGAACGTGTTCAACAGATCGTTCTAATGGGTGGTGCATATTTTGAGGTTGGAAATATTACACCTACTGCAGAATTCAACATTTACGTCGACCCAGAAGCTGCTGAAATTACGTTTAAAAGTGGTGTCGATATTGTCGTGATGCCGCTTGATGTTACGCACAAGGCACTGGTCACTCAGCCACGCAATGACGCCTTTCGCGACCTTGGAACCCCATCAGGTATCGCGGTTGCGCAAATGACCGATTTTTTCGAACGCTTCGACAAAGAAAAATATGGCTCAAGCGGAGCACCTTTGCATGACCCATGCGTAACTGCCTATTTGATAGCCCCCGAATTATTTTCAGGTCGCCTTATTAACGTAGAAATCGAAACCCAATCCGACTTGACCCGCGGAATGACAGTGGCCGATTGGTGGGGTGTTACAGATCGCGCAGCCAACGCGACATTCATTGGCGATTTGGACGCCGACGGGTTCTTTAAACTCTTGGTCGAACGGATTGGCCGCCTGTGAGTGCTGTCCTTACGCTTGGCAAACCCGAGCATCTTGAAAAGCTGTTTGCCATGGTCACCTCATATCATGCGGAAGCTGGCATTACCTTATCGGACGAAGCGCGCATTGCGGGCGTGGCCCCACTGCTTGAGGGCATACCGCATGGCGTTGCCTACTTGATTGGGCCACCACGATCCCGCATCGGCTATATTGTTATAACTTTTGGGTGGTCCCTAGAATTGGGTGGCATGGAAGGAACTATTAAGGAGTTCTATGTACGCTCTGGCGTGCGTGGGCGTGGTGTAGCAACCGAGACATTGCAAAAGCTGCCCAAAGCGTTGGGTGATGCCGGGCTGGTTGCTTTGCATCTGCAACTCAACAATGTCGACGACACCAACAGAAGACTTTTCACTCGTGTCGGCTTTGCTGTGCGTGAAAACCACCATGTGATGACCCGCAAATTCTAACTTAACCTCAAGGTTTGCTCATGCCGCTTAATATTCCGTTTGATAACACTTATGCAGGACTACCTGAGGGCTTTTTTTCATCGCAAAATCCAACGCCTGTAAAAGCGCCCTCCTTGATCGCTTTCAATAAAGACCTGGCAAATTTGCTTGGTTTTGATGGTGGTGACATCGATGAAATGGCACAGACCTTTGCGGGCAATGTTATCCCAGCGAATGCCGCACCCCTCGCTCAACTGTATGCCGGCCACCAATTTGGAAATTATAATCCGCAATTGGGCGATGGCCGTGCGGTCTTGATGGGTGAAGTCGTTGGCACTGATGGTGTGCGCCGTGACATTCATTTGAAAGGCTCTGGGCCGACACCATACAGTCGTAATGGTGATGGTCGCGCGTGGCTTGGCCCAGTATTGCGAGAATACGTCGTGTCCGAGGCCATGCACGCTCTTGGCATTCCGACGACGCGTGCGCTGGCAGCTGTGCAAACAGGTGAACCTGTATTCCGCGAGGCTGCGTTTCCCGGTGCTGTGTTAACACGTGTAGCAAGGAGCCATTTGCGCGTTGGGACATTTCAGGTTTTTGCCCATCGCGGTCAACTTAAAAACCTTCAAACGCTGACGGACTATGCCATCCAACGCCATTACCCTGATGCCACTGGCCCGATGGATTTACTGCGCGCGGTCTGCGCCGCCCAAGCTAAATTGATAGCGGTGTGGATGTCGGTAGGTTTTATTCACGGTGTCATGAATACCGACAACTGCTCAATAAGCGGTGAGACCATCGATTATGGTCCCTGCGCATTTATGGACGCATATGCTGAGCGGCGTGTGTTCAGTTCGATTGATCGCGGTTCACGCTATGCCTTCGGCAACCAACCTGACATTGCCGTCTGGAACATGGCGCAACTGGCGACCTCGCTCTTACAGCTGGCAACCGACAAAGAAGCTGCCGTTGAAGAAGCGACAGCGATTGTTCATGCAATGCCAGCACAACTTGAGGCCGAATGGCTAAAGAGGTTTGGTGCAAAGATCGGCATCGCTGACGCTTCACCAGCGGATCATGCGATGATTGAAGACTTACTTCGAATGATGGAGAAAGACGGTTCTGATTACACGAACACCTTCGCAGCTCTTAGGACTGATACTGCTCGTGACCAGTTTACAGATCGCGACTCCTTTGATGCATGGGCTGTTTCGTGGCGGGCACGCCTGACGCAAGAAAAAGAGCCAACGGCGACGATGACAGTTGCGAACCCTGTTATCATTCCACGCAATCATCGCATTGAGGAAATGATCCAAGCCGCCGTCACCGATGATTTGGCTCCATTTAAGCGATTGAATACCGCGCTCGCGACCCCCTTCGAGACAACGGACAATAATCTGCATCGCGCACCCACGGTGTCAGAGATTGTTCCTGCTACTTTTTGTGGAACCTAACGACGATTGATCAGGAAGATGCCGCTAGAGACCAAGCCAAGCGCCAACCAGATTTGAAGGCCAATCTGCTCATCCAAAAGCAACCACCCCAAGATCACGGCAAAAACCGGCGACAAAAAGCTAAATGAGGCAACGGAAGATGCAGGATACATCTTCATCAGCGCAAACCAGATCAAAAAACCAAAGCTGGCAACAGCAATGATTTGGAACAACATGCCGGCGATATGAATAACTTCTAGTTCACGGATAAAGCCGCCAAAGAATGGCGAGGCTAATAACAACAACGGCGCTGACACAATTAATTGCCAGATCAATTGCTGCTCAGTAGGAACCTCAGACAATGGCGTTACACGTACGCATAAAACTATCCCTGCCCAACTAAGCGCCGCGCCGAGGGCCAGAAGATCGCCCAAAAGCGAAACTTGCCCTGAACTACGGTCTAACACTGCCAAAGCCACCCCCAACATAGCAATGCCAAGGCCAAGCGCCCGTAGACCAGACAAGCGCTCGCCCGGCAATAGAACATGCGCGAACAAGGCCAGCCAAACGGGCATAGAATAAAATATGATCGACGTGCGTGATACCGTGGTCAGATCTAATGCCGTAAACAGACACATAAATTCAA
>Ga0257120_1001075_pt1 | contig 18875 bp, 16 predicted proteins | sample SI106_10metaG_FD_190153 | JGI IMG/M metagenome (GOLD analysis project Ga0257120, IMG submission 190153) | Marine microbial communities from Saanich Inlet, British Columbia, Canada - SI106_10 | ecosystem: Environmental > Aquatic > Marine > Inlet | place: Canada: British Columbia | collected... | reverse complement strand
CAAAAAGTATAGGGCCCTATAGTATTTCTGCGCAGGCCTCCGGAGCAATATTTGCGGACGTATACGCCCAAGGCTTCGGTATAGAGGCCACGCGCACAATTGCCGAAAACTTTCACGTTAACTTGGGTACAAAATTTACGAATAATGGTGACACAATTTGGACGGCAGGGGTAACTAAGACGTTTGAAAATTCACCGTTCAGTATTGGGTTGGAAGCTACCAATGCGATGGGAACGACGGGCCTGGGAACTCTCTATGAAGCATCCAAGCCGCATCTAAAAGTGTCAGTAATGTGGGTGACGGCTCTCGATCTGCTTTAATCTGCAAAAATCCAATTTAACGAGGAGTCGTCACACCACAAAACATTGCACGTGTTGGTCTTTGTTTCGTAAGTTTGAATTTTTTAGTTACTGATATTAGGGTGCGTGACCTTGGTTACTTTTTTGTCAGCTCTGTGGATGCCTGGAGTCTCGCCTTATAGGAACTCCTAACCCACTGCACTTAGTCTATTTCTGATGTCACCTCTTAAGCCCCACTTGGCTTTGGGCCGGCTGCCCTGTACGCTGGGCGCATGCGCAAGTACCTCGACATCCCCCTCACAGCCATTGTGGCGATCACCCTGACAGTTGCCATGCTATGGCCGCTTGCGGTACCCGCGCCTGAGGGCGGTGACAAGCTCGTGCACTTCATCGCCTTCGCCGCACTTGCCTTCCCCATGGCCCGCACAGGCCGGCTTGGACTGGTTGCGGTATTCATTGGCGCGAGCGCCTTAGGCGGCCTGATTGAGCTCATTCAGCCCACGTTTAACCGCAGCGCTGACTTAAGCGACTGGGTGGCTGACACTATCGGCGTTGCCATTGGCATAGGCTGCGGGCTGCTCTACAGACGCCTGCGCCGCCACTGACGGGCGCGCTAGCTTTTCCCCTTACCGTTCCAGCTGGCCGATAGTTCGTTTCGGGAATTTGGGTTTGCGGCCCTGCTGTAATCGCACCACGCCCGCAGCGCCTTCCTGCGCTCTGAGCGCGCCTCGCCCACGTAGCGCGCGTGCAGCCTGGGCTTTGAGGGTGGGCCTCAAAGGCGTGGAGCGCCCGGTGGTAGCTCGGATGGCCAGACGCAGGGCCGCCTCGCGCCCTGGGTCTGCCGCGCTGCGCTCCTCATAGGACTCGGGGTCGTTGCCGAGGATGACATTAAACCAGGCGCGCACAATGTTTGGGTCCGGCTCATCTGTGAGCCCGTGCCTGTGCGCGTTCTAGGATGACACTCCCTGCCCCGTGGAACGCCAGGCCACGCTCACTCTGCCTCCGCCGAGATAACCTCAATTGACCCCGCACTCTGCAGCTCGCGGTACTCGACCAAAATCAGCCGCACGCACTTCTCCAAATCGGGTAGTGCGCCTCCGTGGCGCTCGTATCGCCTGTTGTCTAGCATCTCCCCCCTCAGCACCAGCCGAGGGATTACTCCGAGTGAAATGGCTTGCGCCGTGGCCGCCTCCCGCGCTGCGGGACCCTGCGACTTCAACCCCTCCACTATGGCGGAGGCCTCACGCTCGATCTTCTGACGATCAATCGAGCCCTCGAAGTCATCCTCGTCGCTACCAACCTCAATGAGCGCTTCATGTTCTAAATCAAACACGCGATCCGCGTCTCGCTAAAGTTTGTCCTGGAGCAAGTTGGGCAGCACTTCTTCCGTGGAATGCGACAGCTCAGCTTGCGCCGTGGCCTTGAGCTGTAGAATTGACCAGTTCAAGTCCACCAACTGCAGCGCCTGAATGTACCCGTAATGTGTCGCGAGCTCGAGGTCTGCCACTGTCACTTCCCTGTAGGCCTCTTAGGCCAGGCTGAATTCGCCGATGATGGCCGGCCGCTCTGGTCGTAGTCGTTTAGTTTTTGGCTCTGAGCGTAGTGCCAAGCTTCTAAAAAATAGCTCAGGTTAAAGCCGACGGAGATGCAGCGTATGTCCTGTGTTGTAGGGTTCAACATATCCATTTTGCTGCGGCTTTCCGGGCTGGATATATTCGATGGCGATACCGGGTTGTACGGCCCATGTAGTCAGAGTTGCGCTGACATATTTGCGGCCGTTACCAACCCTGATTGTATTTGGTTTGCAGCGCCATTCGATGATGCGGTTCAGCGTTCTTGTGACGCGCCGTGCTGGCAAGGAAAAAATCCACCTCAATGCCCAAACCTTCGTGGGTAAAATCATCGATCACGTTCAAGGTGCGAAAGCCGCGCCCGTCGCTTTTGGAAATAAACACAATTAACGTTAAATATAAGTCTATCTACGACGTATTTTCCGCATCACAGCGCCTAATCCATATCTCGGAGATGGGTCAAAAAAATGGGTTAATATTGTCATCCGATTTTCAGTTGAATTTGCTTGTATAGGTGAATTGCCATGAAATGTAGTGTTACCCATAAAAAGCAATGGGCAATAATCCTGAAAATCGTCAATTTTTCTGACTGTTTTTGTGGCTAACTTTTCAAACCCAGTCTCGGAATTATACCTTTTATATGCTACTTTTCCAAATATATTTTGAATTTCATTCCTTGGTTGTTTGCGCGCCATCGGGAAGTAGTGAAGCTGGCCGCCATTACGAACATTCGAAAAATTTGGGATGTTTAGGGGCGTGACTAACGTGAACAGATGAGAATCAAAGTGCCCACGATATCCCTCTGATGCATCGCCTGGTCTCACTAAGCGGCAGACGTTATACACATCGTTGGGGGACACGTTAACATTTAACTGTTGTTTAGCCAATTCTACCAATTTGGGCAGCAGGTCCGTGATTATTGATGAGTGCCGTAAAAATTCCAAGTTAGCCTGTAGATTTTCTCCATAAGACTTTACACCCAGTTCCTTCATACATTGATCATATGTTCTGGATCGCCACGATGCATCTTTTACTGACGGTAATTTTACTGCTCCAACACGGGGCAGTTGCTCTAAATAAAAGTCTAAGTTATCGCAATACATTTTCTAATTCCACCCTTGTCTCATCATCTAAGAAACTATTAAAGTTTTTATGGGGAGATAGTACAGCCATCACCGTAATAAAAAAGATCTTAAAATATAGACGTAAACTCATATTTTCGAAAAACCACCGTTCCAGAAGCGCCTTTGCGGGTGCAATCTTTGTACGGTATATTATATCTGGGTTATCACTACCATTAAAGTATCGCTCTTCGTCACGAAATATAATTGATGCAACCCCTGTTAAACCAGGTTTCATTTGGCTGATAATTTTTTGCGATTCCGAGTCATAAAAACGAAATTGTTTATCCATAAGAGGACGCGGACCAACGAAGCTCATATCGCCCTTTAGTATATTGAATAGTTGTGGCAACTCGTTAATCTTTGTTTTCCGCAGAATTTTTCCAAAGGGTAGAACGCGGGGATCGTTTCGCAAAGTGATGGCGCCAGTAGCAATATTTGGACTATTTTTAAGCATAGTTGCAAATTTAAATACAAAGAATGGCTTCATGTTAAATCCAACACGTTCTTGCAAATAAAAAATATTTCTTTCACCCGAAAAGCGTAAAATAAATATAACAACTAAAAACACAGGCAATAACATTAAAATGGCTAGTGCACTAATAAATATATCAAGAATACGAAGGATTATATTATAAGTAGGTTTCATCAATTCTACGCTTTCTCTTTCTTAAAGCAGGTACACCCATCCAAATCGAAAGGTTTTCGTTTATGTCGCTCAAAACCAATGAACAGGCGCCAATTATAACCGAGTCTGTCACACTGATTCCATGGCTAATAGTTGCACTTATTGCTACGACTGAACGTTCTCCAATACTAACATTTCCACCTAATGTTGCATTTGGTCCAATCGAGCAATAGTTCTCCAGTCTAGTATCATGGTCCACACTGCAACTTGTATTAATAATGACGTGATGACCAACTTTAGCATAAGCACCTATAATACTTCCGGCACAAACAACAGTACCCGAACCTAGACTTGCAGTTTCTGCAACATAAGCATTTGGATGTATGATTGTAGCGAATTTTACTCCAGGCAACTGAGCTCTAAGGCGCGTAACGATCTGCGATCGCAAGAAGTTGTCTCCAATAGCCACCACGTATTCGGTATTTTGGCAATCAAAATTGTCCTTAGCCTGTATCACCGTCAAGCCGTACAACGTTGAAGATTTAACGTATGGATCTTCTATAAAAACCTCGTCGTAACTTTCAGGGACTAAGCAGTCTAAAATTACTTTACACTGTCCTCCCCCACCAACGATAATAAGAGACTTTTTCATTGGGCACTGGAAGGTATGTTGACGGTGGTATCATAGATGGCCTCGGAAGCGCCGGTTTCAACCGTTTCACACCGAGAGTAATGTGGTAATTGATCTAGAAGCACCCAGACTGGTCGTGTCATTATGCCGGCTGCATTTGTGGTTTCGAGGAAAAATTGCTTTTGCTCACGCGTTTGAAAGCTGACTGCGTTCAGCCAATAGTTCGCTCGACAATCAGACCGTTCAGTCCAGAAGCGATGTCCGCTATCCGCGAAGAAATTAGTATACATTTCCGCTAATGATCTCTTGTTGGCTAAAATATCATCAAGCTTTTCGAACTGAGCTAACCCTAAACAAGCATTAATGTTAGGCATGCGATAATTAAAGCCTAGCTGATCATGAAAGTATTCGAATTTATCGGGAGCCTTGGCAGTTGTCGATAGATGACTTATTTTTTCACTAAGCTTGTTATCGTTTGTCGTTATACATCCTCCCCCTCCAGTAGTTATAATTTTGTTACCATTGAAACTATAAGTTGTTAACGAAGCATACCGACCAACATGCTCGCTGTCACTATAGCTGCCTAGAGCTTCTGCCGCGTCTTCTATCAAAATAATGTTGAACTCGTCACAAATTGACGCCAATTCTAGCATTTTTGCGGGATGTCCAAATGTATGCATCACAACACAGGCAGAAACTCGCCGGCCAGATCTAATATTGACACGATAATCAGCTTCTTTTTTAGTTTGATTTTGTAAAAAAGTCCTTAATAACAATGGACACATAGTCCCTGTCTCTCGCTCAACATCTAAAAATACGGGTTCCGCGTTGCAATATCTTATTGCGTTAGCGGTTGCCACAAAACTCACTCTCTGCGTTATGACCTCGTGGCCCGCACCAACGCCAGTTACGTGCAACGCAAGATGTAATGCAGCAGTACCATTGACCGTGGACTTCGCAAATTTTGAGTTTGTAAACGCTGCAATCTTACCTTCAAACTCGTTAATCTGTTGGCCTGCACTTGAGACAAAGTTGCTATCTATACAATCGTTTAAATAAGTCTTTTCAAGTTCGTCAAATACTGGGCGATGCAATGGTATAAATTCATCATCGTAATGTGCTCGTACTTGGTCAATAAACGATATTGTAAAATCATTAATGTCTTTCAAAATTGGACCTCATCATTTTGTAGTTTCTTTAACGCGCTTTCATACTGTTCAGCTAGATTCTCAAAAGACCTCTCTCTAACTAACCAAGCGCGACCACGTTCGCCAATCTCTTTGATGGTGTAAGGTTCCATCTTTAAATATTTGCCTAATGTATTAACAAGGTCATCGACTGAATTTTCAGGGATAAACTCACCACATTTTGCTTCATTTATCATTGACGGATATCCCGAATATGAACCTAAAATAACTTTTCCAGCCGCCATGTAATCGATAATTTTATTTAAAGATTGCCCATATTTGCTTAGTTTATTGCTATGGGTGGCAAAATATAAAATATTCACTTGAGATATTAAGCTGGTAACTTCATGTTTAGGGAGCATGCCTGTGAAGATAATATTTTTGGCTTCAAGAGCCATCTGCTCGTATTTATCCCGCATGTCTCCATCGCCGATCAGCAGGAAAGCAATTTCATTGATGTGATCTAATTTCTTTGCGGCAAGTATCAAAGTTTCCAGAGCATTGTCTTCACCCATACTACCAGCATAACAAACAATGAAACTTTGTTCAGCACGTAAATATGTTTGTATATTTACCGCAGGTTGGTCCGTGTCATCTTGTAAGCCTTTAGGGTCGATACCATGGGGAATGCATAGAACTTTTCTTTCTTTCCGTTGAACTGTATCAATATATTCCTGAAGATTTGGCATTGTTCCGACTATTAAATCTGAGAACCTGTAGCCGATTAGCTCTACAATCTTTAAAAATATGATCGCAGGGTTGAACTTTGAATAACCACCACTCTCACATAGAACGAGAGGCCAGATATCGCGAATTTCGAAAACCAACTTATTTCGATAAAGAAATTTAAATATAATGCCGATTAGAATAGTTGTGAGGGACAAGCTTGAAACAATAACGATATCTGGCTTGGTATCTTTGCGATTTCTCAGGACATTTATATCGAAACTTATCCAACTCAATATTCGACCTAAAGAGTGAACACGTGTGTATTTCTTTGTTTTAATCCAACGAATATTAACACGTTCCAATACTTCATCAATAAAGGCACCAGCAATTTGTGGTGGTTGTGCAAGATGATTAGCGTCTGAAGTGTAGAGAGTTACATTGTGCCCTCGCTTCGCAAGTTCCTTAGACAATTGATAGCCCCTGGTTCCAACGCGAGTGTACTTAGGGGGGGCCACATACTTAGAAATATACCAAATCTCCATATTACAAGTCGTACAATTTTGGTATCATGTTTACTTTCTTAATGACTTCTTCGTAGTCAAGGCCGAGCGTATCTAAGTACCATTTTATATTAGGAAAACGTGGCTGGTTTTCTTTCATCACTAACGCTAACGCTTGCTCACGCGTGATGATACCCTCCCTAACTTGGTTGCTTCGAAATGTATCATGCTCACTAAAACCGGCTACAGTGGTATATATATAATTGTAAAAGCCTGCTGTACCGTCCCCGATACGCCATGTGCTTGGTGTATCGGCCGCCGTCTCCCAGTCGTAGGTGTTAATCAATGTTTGGTCTATAAGTTCTTCATCCCACTTCCAGTAATCAAAAATATGATGGTAATCTTTTTTTGAAGCAATACTTCTATAATATTCTCCAGACAGTGTATCGAATATTGACGAATTAAAATATGTTGGACTTTTAATCATCGCTCCAAATCTTTTTTTCTGGTAGCGAAGCTGCTTCTTCAATCCATTATTATAAACTGTCGAATCTTCAAAACTTGGGGGTATACCAAGGAACCCAGCTTTGAAATGTGTAACTTCGAGTGGATTAACCCCCCATAAATTAAGTGAGATTCCAGTTTCCTGCTGTATGTCTTTTACATAACGGAAAAAATGCTTATCGCCTGCAGTAAGCATGCTTATCATTCCAAGATGTGGTGACTTCAACCACGCTTGCAAGTTCATGCGGATGTTGGCTCTTTTTTTCTGAATATCAGCTGCAATAATTATGTTCTCGACACCTAATTTCGAACACATTCGGCTGATATTACGACGAGCTAAGTCTGTAACCATTCCCCAGTCATAGGTATAAGTGATGGGCTTCAACCCGAACTCTTCGACAGCGAGATGGAGACCATAGCAGCTGTCTCGGCCACCTGAAAATGGGATAATCACATCTCGCTTTCCGCCTTTACGGAATGGTTCTAACATGCTGATGAAATCGGATTTATCTTTAGTCTCCATAACGGTAGAATAATTGTTGCAATAATTGCAGACGCCATTTTCATCAAATTTTATAAATGGCATAGTCGTAGGAAGAATGCACTTTGAACATCGCTGATTTATTTGTGGTGCAGCTCGAAGAAGCTTGTCTTCTAATTGATTATAGTTCACCTCTGGAATGAGATTTATTCTATCATGGTTAATTTCATTAACTACTATATTATAGTCTTTAAATGGTTCATTTAGGTCAAGTATTTTATATTCATTTAATATTTGTGTTGGATCTTCTATGCCCAGTAGATTCAGAGAATGTTTTTCAGATGCAAAATAAAACTGACCAGCTTTTAAACCAAAATGGAGTGACCCATTGTTTGAAAGTAAGACGAGTTTATTGAGCTTTGGTAAAAATACGCATATGCTCATTGTTCCAACTGCTAAGGCCAGCAAATTCGAACATACTTCCTCCAAATCTAAATTTGTTATATTTGATTTGAAGTGTAGTAAGATTGACTCAGTGTCGATCTGTAGCTTGGATGACAGACCCGAATTGGAGATCATTTCGTCTGTGTTGATGATTATTCCGTTATGTACAACTATTACATCATCATCATCATCGACTACTGGCTGGTTGTCACTCACACCGGTAGTAATCAACCGTGTATGGCCAAATATAATATTGTAACTTTGCGACTTATCTATGTTTGGCAGCAAAGAGTGAATTTTGTCGTCTGTCTTAAAAATTTGGATTTCGCTGTCAGCGACTAATGTTAGCCCACTTGAGTCTCGGCCTCGACGCTCCGAACTTAGGGCTAACTTAGCAATCTCTTTAGTCGAGACATTCGAGCCAATTATACCAAAAATACCACACATATTTATACTTCCAATCTTCTATACAAATTGACCATGTTCGAAGCCTGCTGTGGCCACGATAAATCATGAAGTGTTGCTAAGTTGACTCTCCCGCGAGTGTTTTCTTTATTGCGCAGCCCTACCGCGCCTTCAAAGCCGCGCGCGGTTGGCTCACAAGTTTCTCCTAATCCGTATTTACGAACGGTCGCCTCTATCTCAGGAAAGTTTGATGCAATAACGGGTAGGCCCGCAAAAGCGTATTCGAATAACTTATTTGGCAAGCATAAATAATCGCTTAGCGAAATATTTTCAATAAGACACAACCCAACGTCTGCTGATTGAATTATTGGCACTACAGCGGAATGATCGACGGGTTCATGAAAATGAATATTATTAAGCGAAGCTGTCTTAGATAGTAAACGTTCTTTTAGTGGTCCATAACCCAAGAAAATTAAATGGTCGGTTTCGGCTGTGCTAAAATAGTTGAGATAGTGATTTATACCTCGTCCGCTGGCAATCATACCGACATAAATATATATACTTTCATGCTTTGGTATATTGAACTTATCTCTTAAATAGTTTGATGGTGATTTTACCACTGATTCCATTTGGGGAGAGTTCAAAACTACTGCTGACATCTTTGGCCCATATTTTTTCTTATACCATTTTTCGATAGATAAACTTACTGTAATTAGCCCATCTATTTTTTTCCATGAAACCCATTCAATAATTATTGTAATGCAGCGTAATAAGGTCGTAATTCCATTTCGATCTGATTCGAGCTCGTGTGCATCATATATTAGCTTGCAAGATCTGCGTATTTTGAATGATACACCTATTGGTAGAACTAGCGTGTCGTGACAATGTACTATATGTGGCTTTAATTTAAAGCATATGCTTATAGCTTTGATATAAAGCTCAATAAATGTAAGGAAATGCCTTAAAATTTTGGGGATGTACCGCAGGCGTTGTGATAACAACCTTATACTTGTTATTGTGAGGTGTTCTGCGTCGCTACTTGTTTCTTGTTCTCCGGTGTCAATACCAATACCAAATATATGATAACCTTCTATCTGTGCGCTCCGCATTTCTTTTAGTATTCTTGAATCAGTTCGTATATCTGTATGGCTGATGTGCAAGACACGTTTTTTTGTGTTATCCATGAGCTGCCTGCTTTCGGTTGTCGATATCTATACTAAAACCTCGACTAGCAATGCCTGTGGTAAACCACAAGATTGACCATGAAAGATCCGCTGTTAAATTAGCAACGAAATATATGTATAGAAGGAAGTAAATATTTAGCAATCGTAAGATTGTCGTTTGGATGGTGTGCATAGGTTGTTGAGAGCTGAATTTGCTGCGACTGTTCTCGATAATTGATATTAATAGAAGAGCAATTACCAGCATTAACCCTATTATTCCCAGTTTAGATATTACGTTTGGAAACAAACTATGAATGTAGTGACCCGCGGTACCAACAACAATTCTTGAGACATTGTAGTCGCCCCAAAAAGGAGCATGTGCCATTTGAGCGGTGCCGTATTTTTGGTATAACGCTTGCCTACTGCTCAATGAAGATATCTTCATATCACCAAATGAAAATAAGTTTAAATCAAAAATACTAAAGTTTGTATAATTAGAAAGAAATATGAGTAGTATTGAAATAAGCACAACAGATACCACAATTATCTTTACAACATGCTTGTATAAATATTTTGATTTAAAGTGAGGGTAATTGTTAATCGTATTGCAGTGTGGCAGCGCCTTAAGGGTGCTCAGAATGATCGTGATTAACCCAATTCCAAGTATAACGGCGGTAGCGCTGTTCGATTGGATGAGTTGGCTTAATAAAATAGAGGCGACGAATGTTATGACATAAGTAGCGATGTTAATTCCGATCCAGATGGCCGAGCCTTTTTTTGCGATCAGTGTTGTATGTATCAGAGCAAATAAATACGAGAAGATTATAAAGTATATCGACAAAAAATTCCCTGGTCTTTGATAGTCTCCAGAAATTTCCGTTAAAAGAAATATGTCTCCTCTTATTCTAGATCCAAGAATTATGAAAAGTGTAGCAAGCGCAATTATGAAACCAAAATAATTGATATAATTATATGAATTTCCAGGACCTCTTTGATATAAGTATTGGTAATATATGCTGAATATTACACCGATTATGTAAAAAAGAATAATTCCTCCAGAACTTCCCAGTAGTAGGGCGCTGATTACACTTAGATCAGCTATGTCTAGGGTTAATCGTATCACAATCCATGAAAGGAATATTATTAGAACTAAGGCTGGTGCGCGCACCCTATATTTTACAATGTTGCGCAGGGGCAGCCAAAAAATTGAAAAACTCAATATAGTTATAATCAATAGTAATGATGCTGCACCTTTTGTTCCAATAAGAGAAATATTGTAAAATAGGTAAAATATGATAACAAAAAAAGATACCCTAATGACGTGTTGTGCGATTGTGTGGCGCCCTATCGACCTAAACATTTAATTAACGTCATTCGATATTTTGGATTGTGCATATGAATCTAGCGTCCTGGATTTTGGCATTTTAACAGTAATAAATATTAAGACCAAAAATAAGACAGAAATTATGATCTCGAGGTTTGCAAGTTTCTCTATCAAGACAAACATATCTTTTTCTGATGCGTGCCATGCAAAGAAAAATATCAAAATTAGAGAAGTAATTACTTTGAATGAAAATAATGCGCTCATTCGGTTCGATGCCTCAAATACCGGGCTAAGTGTAGATGCAATAAACTTTATCAATATTGCAACTGCTAATGTTTCTAGTATTTGACCTGATTTAGCCCATTCCTGACCGAAAAGCATGACAAAGAGTTCTTGACCATAGAATTTAAAGATAAGCGTTGGGAGCATACCAATGATCAGTGTAAACGCAAATATTCTCAGTAGGTAATGGATGAGGTTTTGGCCTTGATTTATTCTGTCAGAATACGTTTTAAAGTGTATTTGGCTGATACTAGCGGAGAACACGGAGAATGGTGCGTATGCTACTCGGACAACCATTGCATACAGGCCGACTTCAAGTGCGTCAAATTTTGTTGCTAACCATAATATTGGATAATTAAATACGATAGTGTCAATAATGACCGTGGGTGTGCCAAATAACGACACGTCTCTATACTTTCGTATTAATTTTTTAAATTCTGTGATATTTGGGACTAAAAATTTATTATAAGATTTGAGTCTAACAGCATAGACGATTACACTCGTAAAGCATGCGGCTACAGCTGAGTACGCTAGTGCCTGGTTTCCGAGAAGTGCTGGTAAATAGATACAAGAAACTAGGAAAGCAATAGCCTGAATTACGGGTGTAATGGCTATTAAATTATAAAAATTGTGCGCTAATGCAATGTGTTTTAAGATATTTGCCCAACAGAGCAACAGCATGTAAGATAAAACAATCCCGATGCCGATTTGATCTATTTTCAGAACTATGGTGTTGGTGTAGAGTTTTGATATAATTAAATATAAACACAAAGCAACTATACCTGTGGCGACAGATAAAATGAATGATATTGCCTTAAGATAATCACGTTCTGTACGAGCTTTCTCAAGTACTATTGCGAGCTCTGACCTCCAACTTAAAAATGTAGAGCCAATCGTTGCATAGGCTATTAGGATTGAATACATGCCAAAGTCGGATACAGTGTATAGTTTGGCAATTAAACTGATTGTGCCAAAAGTAATGATTTGAGCGATAATGGTGCCAGCGGCGATCGAGAATGTGTTTTTGGCGAATATATTTTTTTTTGGAAGCACGTTATGTCACGTTCTGATTTAATATCGTAGTAATCGTATTGATTGTTTTGGCGCTTAGATATGGATGTACCGGGATGCTGAGAACCTTCTTGGACAAATCTTCACTGACATAACAGTCGCTGACGTTGGAGGCTACAGCGGGCTGTTTGTGTAGTGGTTGTGGATAATGGACAGCTGTAGGAATATTTTGTGAGTTTAGATGTTCCGCGACATCCTCCCTGCCTTCAATTATTAAGGTATATTGTGCCCATGCTGATTTATGTTGGTGTAGTATTGTTGGCTTAACAATTTTGTCATTGTGAATTTGGTTATTATATATTTGTGCGTTGTGTGCGCGTTGTTTGATTTCAGCGTCCAAAATGCCTAATTTTGGCAATAAGATTGCAGCTTGCAGTGTGTCTAACCTGCTGTTGATGCCAATTTTTGTGTGATAATAACGTTTCTCCTGTCCGTGTCGTGCAATCTGTCGGATATTGTTTGCAAGCTGTTCATTAGATGTAAAGACGGCTCCGCCATCTCCATAACAACCTAGCGGCTTTGTTGGGAAAAACGAAGTACAGGCAATATCTGATAAGTTGCATGATTTTTTCTGGTTGTATTCTGCTCCGAAACTTTGTGCAGCATCTTCAATAACGATGAGATTATGTTTCTCAGCTATCTGATTTATGATGTCAAAGTTGGCAGGCTGTCCGTATAAAGATACTGGGATTATCGCTTTTGTTTTGGCTGTTATTTTGTTTTCAATTAGTGATGGATTGATATTGAATGTTGTTTGATCCACATCAATGTATACTGGAGTAGCGCCAAGCAATGCCGTTGCTTCTGCCGTGGCAATATACGAGAAAGATGGCGTGATGACTTCGTCACCCGGACCAACACCGATGGCCATGAGCGCAATCTGCAAGGCATCGGTGCCATTGGCGCATGTTATGCAATACTTAGCTCCGGTGTATTCGCAGAGGCGCTCTTCTAGTTCGGTGACTTCAGGACCTAGAATATATTTTCCATGCGCCAAAACTTTTGAGATATTCTCGTCTATCTGAGATTTTATCACCGCTTGCTGCGCAGCTAAGTCAAAAAAAGGTATCATCGGTTCTCCTTAACAACAGATCCGTCTAACAAGCGATATGTGTCGCCAGTGTGTTCACAAACACAAATCGCGCTGCCTTCTAATGGTAATTCGAGCTGTTCACCGAATTCACTCATCCAACCAATTTGCTTTGCGGGGACACCAACCATAAGCGCATATGATTTCACGTTTTTGGTTATCACTGCGCCGGCGCCGATAAAGGCAAAGGCCCCGATATTAACGCCACATACCACTGTGCAATTCGCTCCGAGGGTTGCACCTTTACCTACCTGAGTATCAAGATACTGATTTTTGCGTTCAATCAATGAGCGAGGATTATAAACATTTGTAAACACCATGCTGGGCCCACAGAATACGCCTTCTTCAAGCGTAACATTATCATAGACGCTGACATTATTTTGAATTTTACAGCTGTCGCCTATCTGCACTTTGTTTCCGACAAACACATTCTGTCCCAAGGAAACATTTTGCCCAATCCGAGCACCGCCGCATACGTGAACCCAATGCCAAATGCGTGAACCAGGACCTATTTGTGCGCCGTGATCTACTAATGCGGTTTCGTGAACTGTGTAATCTTTCAAGGTGTTATCTCCCTAAAAATGGAGTGGTAGTCCGACAGAGCCACCGTCTCGTGCGGCTAGGTATGCTGCTGTTAGGAATTCCAACGATTTCAAACCCTCTCGACCATCAGTTTCGGGTTCCGCGTTGCCGTGCATGACGTCGATTACGTTTCTGTAATACAGTGGATGACCAAATCCATAAACTGACGTGGTCTCGTAATTGACTGATTTTATTTCGTCGTCATAATCTCGCTGGTCAGCAAAGTCCCAGGTTTGAATTTCGTTAACTGCGACACCACCTATTTTGGCAGAGCCGGTTTCGCCTAATACAGTAATGCTACCTTCTAAGTTTTTTGGATACGTAAGCATTGTCACGGCCATTGATCCAAGCGCACCACTGCGCCACTTAATATTGATAACACCGGTGTCTTCTGCCTCGATGTCACGAGTAGTGCTCATCATTGCCTGCACACGCTCTACAGGCCCAATGAGCCACTCGACCAAATCCACGTAGTGGCTTGCCTGGTTCATGAATGCACCGCCATCAAACTCCCAGGTTCCACGCCAACCCTGGCCATGGTCGTAATACTCTTGCGGGCGCGTCCAGAACACATTTAAGTGTACCATTTTAATGGCACCAAAACGCTTTTCATCGATTGCACGCTTAAGAAGTTGCAGCGTTGCGTTGCGTCTATTTTGCTTTACAACAAATAGGCGCACACCGGCATCGTCGCATGCCTGAACCATTTTCAAACCATCGTTGTAACTGGTTGCCATTGGTTTCTCAGAAACAACATGCACGCCATGCGCGGCCGCTAGAACAGTTTGTGAAGGGTGCAATCCACTCGGCGTACATAAAACTACCAAGTCAAGCTCTTCACCGATAAGCATGTCTTTAAGCTCGGTGTAACCCTGGACATTGTACTCGGCCTTGGCTTGCTTCAGTGCTTGGTCATCGATATCACATACTGCAGCTAACTCCAACTCTTCAGGGTACTGTAGAATTGAGCCAAAATGATTTTTAGATATGCGCCCACACCCAACGACGCCTACTTTCAAGGGTCGGTCTTTAACAATAGGAAAATTATTAAGTCTCATTACTTCTCACAATCTGAAGATATCAAAGCCAGCGTCACGCAAACTTTGTTTGTCATATATTGATTTTAAATCACCAAATACAGCGCCCTCCGCGGCACAAATAGTGCGAAATTCAGCCATATCCATCTTTCGAAACTCATCGTGACCAACCGCTACGATAATTGCTGAGAGCTCCTTCAAATTCTTTGCGTCTACCAATTTGAGCCCATATTCATGCTCAACCTCAACTGGGTTAGCCCAAGGATCAGCTACGCTCACTGTCACATTCCAGGTTTCCAACTCCCGAATTAAGTCAACGACTTTACTGTTCCGAATATCGGGGCAATTTTCTTTAAATGTTAATCCTAAAATTCCTACTTTGGAGCGGGCTACATCTATCCCATTTCGCAGCATTCGCTTGACGACCGATTTGGCTGCGTAGCGCGCCATGTTATCGTTGATACGTCGACCGGCTAAGACAACCTGCGGATTATACCCGACTTGCTCTGCTTTATGGGTGAGGTAGTAGGGGTCCACACCAATGCAGTGCCCGCCAACCATTCCTGGTCTGAATGGCAGAAAGTTCCATTTCGACCCGGCCGCTTCAAGGACTTCTAACGTATCAATGTTCAGACGATCAAAAATAACGGATAGTTCATTAACGAAGGCAATGTTCAAATCCCGCTGAGAATTTTCGATAACTTTTGCTGCTTCTGCCACTTTTAGTGAAGAGGCTTTCCAGGTTCCGGCGGTAATAATTGAGCGATAAAGACCATCAATCTCATCCGCAGCTTCCGAATTGCTGCCACTCGTAATCTTTTTAATCGTAGTGAGAGTATTGACCTTATCACCAGGATTTATCCGCTCGGGGCTGTAACCACACGCGAAATCTATATTAAATTGCAAGCCACTTTCTTCTTCTAAAATTGGAACACAGATTTCTTCAGTTGCCCCCGGGAACACCGTTGATTCAAAAACAACGATATCACCAGCTTTCAGAACACTGCCTACAGTTCTTGAGGCTGCTTCGAGGGGGCGTAAATCAGGCCTATTTACGCTGTCAATCGGAGTTGGGACGGTAACGATGTATATTTGCGCGTCTCGAATATCACTAATTGATGAACTGTAGTCCAAACTCTCTGCTGCTTTTAGTAACTCACCATCACACTCACGAGTGACATCCTGACCAGATTTTAGCTGCCCAACGCGCGTTTCGTTGATATCAAACCCCACCACTTGACGCGTTTTTCCGAATTCTACCGCGAGCGGCAATCCTACATAACCCAAGCCAACTACTGCTATCTTTTTCAATTTAATTGCCCTTAATTATTCAACTGTTACTGATTTTGCCAAATTCTTTGGCTGATCCACGTCTGTCCCTTTTGCCAAAGCCGCAAAATAAGAAATCAACTGCACCCCCAAAGCTTGAAGAAACGGCTCTAAGAGATTTGGCGCTGAAGGCAGTTTCAATTGATCTACAGCAACCTCACAGCCAACCTCAATCAACCTCGCACCACGCGCCGCCACTTCAGCAGCATTTGATTGTGTCTTCTCATTCAACTTATCACCAGAAGATAAGATAATAACCGGAACACCGTCATCAATCAGCGCAATGGGCCCGTGTTTTAATTCACCCGCCGCATACCCTTCAGCGTGGATATAGCTTATTTCTTTAAGCTTAAGCGCACCTTCTAAAGCTATTGGATACAATATTCCCCGTCCTAGAAAATAGGCATCCGCGGAGGGTGCTAAGGATTGACCAATTTCTTGAGCTTGATTTTCCAATTTCAAAGTCTCGGTAATCAATCGTGGCAATGACGAAATATCTGACACAAGCTCGTTCAGATGAGCTTCGGAGAGAACCCCGCGCTCATTTCCAGCCTTCAACGCGATCCCAAGAAGGGACAGCAGCTGCCCCGTGAAGGCCTTGGTCGAGGCTACGCCGATTTCTGGGCCAGCTGCGATATCCAGGATAGCATCCGCCTCCCGTGCAATCGACGAGGTGGTCACATTCACCACTGCCACAACATTCTGCACCCAATCCTTCACGTTCTTGAGCGCGGATAGAGTATCGGCTGTCTCGCCCGACTGACTCACAAAAATCGCGATTTCTTTCCCTGTCAGCGGCACTTTACGATACCGAAACTCACTGGCTATGTCGATTTCTACGGGGATACCCACAAATTCCTCGAACCAGTATTTTGCTGTCGCGCAGGCGTAGTAAGCCGTCCCGCAAGCCACCATAATGATCCGATCAGCAGTTGAGAAATCTACATCTTTTAGAAACGGCTTCAAAGTACCCGAATTATTATCAACTAAACCACGGAGACATCGCGCCAGACTTTCTGGCTGCTCGTGAATTTCTTTCAGCATGAAGTGTTTATACGGCCCCTTGTCTACGCTGAAATTTTCGACGGGGACGTGTTGTATCTCTCGCACAACCTCTGACCCAGACTGGTCCCGCACAATCACACGCTCCGGCGTAATGACCGCCCAGTCTCCATCTTCAAGATAAGAGACATTCTCCGTGAAGGGTGCGAGCGCAAGGGCATCTGAACCCACAAACATTTCAGACTTGCCTATCTCATCTGTAACGCCATATCCGATCGCAAGCGGCGAGCCATTCCGCGCAACCAACATGACGTCTTCATACCCGTCCACGATTACTGCAATGGCAAAGGAACCCAAAAGCTTACTCAATGTATTAGAAAACGCCTCGTCCAGTGTCGAAGCACTCCGGAGCGCCACATTCATCAGTTGCGCAATGACTTCCGTATCCGTCTCCGAGACGAACACAACACCCTTCGAACTTAACTCTGATTTGAGCTCTGCGTGGTTTTCAATAATCCCATTGTGGACAACGGTGACATGCTCCGCGCGGTGGGGGTGTGCATTAACCGTGTTTGCCGCACCATGTGTTGCCCAGCGCGTATGACCAATGCCCAAGCGCCCGACTAGGGGCTTGCGGGCCAATTCCGTTTTCAACTTTGAAAGCTTACCCACCGCTTTAGAAACAGACACCTTTGCGTCACTCATAATGGCGACGCCAGCGCTGTCATAGCCACGATATTCAAGACGCGAGAGACCATCAACGATGCGGTCTTGCACGCCTGTCTTTCCTAAAATTCCAACAATACCACACATGTTAATAATCCAAGTTCAGAAATTCTTTTTTATATGATGTCAAAACGCCACCTACTCATAACGCCCCATTATCGGCATGCTTAAGCGACTGTGCCGCCAAGCAACTTTGATATGTCCGCAACCCTCAATTTAAGGCTTTCGGACGCTCCGAGTGCTTCAATGTTAAGGCGCACCAATGGTTCGGTGTTTGAACGGCGCAAGTTAAAGCGCCAATCCTTGAACGCGAGGCTCACACCGTCAGTTTCATCCAAGGACAATGCATCTGCACTGTAAGTAGACAACACACGATCGACGGCTGCGCCAGCATCATCAACGCGGAAATTAATTTCACCTGAACTGGGAAAAGCATCAAAGCGATCGCGCACCCAATCACTCAACGAGCGCTTAGATTTAGACACAAGCTCGGCAACCAGAAGCCACGGGATCATACCGCTGTCGCAGTAGGCAAAATCGCGAAAGTAATGGTGCGCCGACATCTCACCGCCATAGACGGCCTCATGTGCACGCATGGTTTGCTTGATAAATGCGTGACCCGTTTTGGATTGAATTTTGATGCCACCCTTACTCGCAACAATATCCTGTGTGTTCCAAATCACGCGCGGGTCATGGACAATTTTACCGCCCGCCTCTTTATCGAGGAATATCGCCGCCAAAAGGCCCACGACATACTCACCCGGCACGAACTGTCCCGCACCATCAAAGAAGAAACAGCGATCGAAGTCGCCATCAAAGGCAACGCCCA
>Ga0257120_1001072_pt1 | contig 18892 bp, 21 predicted proteins | sample SI106_10metaG_FD_190153 | JGI IMG/M metagenome (GOLD analysis project Ga0257120, IMG submission 190153) | Marine microbial communities from Saanich Inlet, British Columbia, Canada - SI106_10 | ecosystem: Environmental > Aquatic > Marine > Inlet | place: Canada: British Columbia | collected... | reverse complement strand
AATACAGAGGTCTTCTAGCTTGGGTGGGATAGTCTTTCGTTTCAATTGGAATTACTTTACAATCAATATTACTGATTTCCATAATTGCAGATGCAAAGTCATACCAAGAAGTAACTCCTTCATTAGAGTAATGATAAAGGCTTCCTTTCTTACTTATTTTTGTTGAACTTGCATCACTTAAAATATCCAAACACGTTTTAGCCAAATTATTGGCAAAGGTAGGAGTTCCCTTCTGATCAAAAACAACCTGTATAGATTTTTTTTCATTTCCTAAACGCAACATTGTTTTTAAAAAGTTATTACCGTACCCTGAATACAACCATGAGGTTCTGATCACAATCGCATCAATACTACTATTGAGAACTGCCAACTCCCCTGCTCTTTTGGTTTCTCCATACACTCCAACTGGACTTACTGGATCTGATTCTTTGTAAGGTTGTGAATGGTTTCCATCAAACACATAATCTGTAGAGATATGGATTAATTTTCCGTCTACTTTTTCTAAAGCATTCACTAAATTTAAAACCGCTTTTGTATTTACTTGTTCTGCTATTTCGGGATCCTCTTCTGCTTTATCAACCGCAGTATAAGCTGCACAATTAATGACTACATTAATATGTTGATCTATTATAAACGTATTTAAAGCATCTGTATCACAAATATCCAACTCAGGAAGATCTTTAAAGATACATTCCAAGTTTTCATAATCAGATGCTAACTCTCTAATTTCAGACCCCAATTGACCGTTTGACCCTGTGATTAACACCTTCATATTTTAGTTTGTAAATGGGGTTTCAAATTCTGAAAAAAATGGAAGTTTTGCATCTTTCTCTGAAACCAACACTTCACTTTCACTCACTCCCCATAGGATATTTAGTGTTGGATCATCCCAGCGAATTCCAGCATCATGTGCTGGCACATAGCTATTATCAACTTTGTAGGCAACAATTGCGGATTCGCTTAATACTACAAAACCATGAGCAAATCCTCGAGGAATGAATACTTGTTTTTTGTTCTCTCCTGAGAGTTCAACAGTAATATGTTCCCCATAGGTCTCAGATCCTTCTCGAATATCAACTGCAACATCCAACACTTTACCTTCTATACAACGAACTAATTTGGCTTGAGCATAGGGAGGTTTTTGAAAATGCAAACCTCTCAACACCTCTTTAGAAGATTTCGATTCATTGTCTTGCACAAATGATACTTTCCCGATAGCTTCCTCAAACTTTTTTTTATTGTAACTTTCTAGAAAGTATCCTCTGTTATCTGCAAATACAGTAGATTCTATAATCACAAGTCCTTCTATAGGGGTATTTACAAACTTCATTTATTTAATCGTATTTAGAAGATACTGACCATATCCATTTTTTTTCAAAGGCTCAGCTAATTTTCTTACTTGTTCAGCACTAATATACTTCATTCTGTAGGCTATTTCTTCTAAGCAGGCCACTTTTAAACCTTGCCTTTTTTCAATAGTTTCTATAAACTGCCCGGCTTCCATTAAGGAATCGTGTGTACCCGTATCTAACCAAGCAAACCCTCTTCCTAATAATTCAACCTTTAAGGTTTTTTGTTGTAAGTAGGTTTGATTGACTGACGTAATTTCCAATTCTCCTCTTTTTGAAGGTTGTATATTTTTGGCAATTTGCACCACGTCATTGGTATAAAAATACAAACCAACTACCGCAAAGTTTGATTTTGGATCATTCGGTTTCTCTTCTATGGAAATTACGTTTCCATTTGTATCAAATTCTGCAACTCCATAACGCTCAGGATCATTCACATGATAACCAAATACGGTAGATTTCCCTTCTGCTACATTTTTTCTAGCATTTTGCAGAATTCCTGAAAAACCAACCCCATAAAAAATATTATCTCCTAAAACTAAACTGACATCATCTTCTCCAATAAAATCTTCTCCAATAATAAATGCTTGTGCTAAACCATCTGGACTTGGTTGTGCTGCATACCTTAATTGTAATCCTATTTCTTTTCCATCTCCTAGCAATTTTTTAAAATTCGGTAAATCTTCTGGAGTTGAAATAATTAAAATTTCTTGAATTCCTGCCAACATCAATACAGATAAGGGGTAGTAAATCATCGGCTTATCATACACTGGTAACAACTGTTTAGATACCACTTTTGTAATTGGATACAAACGTGTACCACTACCTCCTGCTAATATAATTCCTTTCATAAATCAAAGTTAATCATTCTTTTTAAGAACATCTAGTTTTAAAAAATGAACTTAATATAACTTAAAAATAAAAAAAGACTACAGTCCGGCGCTAATTTACTATTTATTATTATTATTATTTGGATAATGCATCCATCAAAATATCAGCGTATGCATCCATATTAGCATTTTTACCAACATATTCTAAAAATGTACTTTCTCTGGAATGACCTGTAAGTTTCATTAGAATGGGGGTGGGTATTTTCCCATAATGATTGGTTGCAAAAGATCTTCTGAGGTCGTGGGAAGATAATAATTGATATTTTGGAAATTGTCCTAAATAACTTCTAAATAACTTTTTGATGGCCGCTTAATGGCCGTTTAATGGCAGTGCTATATATTAGCCAAAACCTTTATAATTGGCGACAGTAGGATTTAGAATTAGAACAAAAAACAAAAGTTATGTATATATTAAAATTTACCTGTATGCCCAAAAATCTGTTAGGTTAGAAACTTCTACAGGAAAAAAAAATTTATAGTAAATATTGGAACAAAAATCTTCAACAAATAGATTATGAAGCTCCAAATTTTCAAAAAAACAATCAAAAATTAATTGAACTAAAAAAATATGTTTTAGATAAAGTAAATGATATCACAAAAAATAATTTAGACTTACCATGGTTAAAACTTGTAGTAAATAAATTTAATGGAAGACAAATTTTTACAGAAGAAAATACTGTTGTATTTCAGTCAAAATTGTGGATTAAAAATAACTCATCTAGAATAAAACCAAATACAATTAAATTTTATTCTGTTTTTATTAAAGTTATAATAGAACTTGAAAAGGATATAAATCAAAGATTAGTATTTAAAGAACTTAATTTAGTTTTACTAGAAAAATTTAAAAATTGGTTGTTAAATGAAAAAGAATATTCAATTAATTATTCTAATGGAATTATAAAAGGACTAAAAACAATATCAAAAGAAGTTTTAAAGCGTGATATTAAGGTAAATCAACAAGTCTTCTATTTAAATTGTTTTAAAAATGATAGCAGTAAAAAAATCATTAATCTAATATCAATCTCAGAATTCGAAAAAATTAAAAACTTAAAAATTCAATCTAACTCGTTACTAAACTCAAAAAAATGGATTCTAATAGGTTACTCCATTGGCCAAAGAGTTTCTGATTTACTTGAATTATCTATCGATAATGTAAGACAAGCGGACAATAATAGGTTATACGTAGATATCAATCAAAAAAAAACAGGGAAATTTGTTACCGTTGGTATTGTTGATAAAGTTGTCATTGATATAATTTTAAATAGTTTTCCACACAAAATTTCTAATTCCAAATTCAACCAAGACATTAAAAAAATTGCTGAATTAGCTGAAATTAATCAAATTGTTGAAGGATATAAATATGATGGTTCTAAAAAGCGAAGTTATTTAGGACAATTTCCAAAATATCAATTATTATCTTCCCACGACCTCAGAAGGTCTTTTGCAACAAATTATTTTGGAAAGATTGAAACTCCTATTTTGATGGAAATCACTGGGCACTCAAGAGAAAGTACCTTTTTAAGTTATATTGGGGAGAACCCAAATAAAGACGCTGTTGCAGATGTGTTTATGGAACGATTGAGGAGGTTGGGGAATGAGAGTGGGTAAGTAAAGTTTAATATTAAAGTTACTTCTTTAACAACCAACTACTAGATTGTATTTTATCTCCTAGACCATCTATTAAGTTAATTCCCATTTGATCACAAATGAGTCTTTCTGGGATGGTGTTGTTATTTTGGTCTCCTCCATTGGCAAAACTCAAATCATAGGTAGCACCAAAGTCTAGGGCTATCTTTTCAATGGTTTTACAAACGGTTCTGTCTTGATCTATAGACAACACACAATGATCTACAGATTTTACATTAGATACGATAAAAACACGTTCTTGTTCTTGTTGAAATTCTTTGGATCCCTTTAATGATCTTTGATGATCGTTATTTACAATCACAAACAATTCATCGGCTAGGGCTTTTGCATTGTTAAAATACTCAATATGTCCTTTGTGTATAGGATTAAAATACCCAGATACAATCATTCCTTTTTTCTTGCTCATGTTATTCTTTTTTATCTTCCAAAATCGTCTTGCACGCGTATAATATCGTGTTCATCTGAAGGGTGAGTAGCATCGGTATGTTGCCAAATTTCAGCTACTACCGAGGTTTCGTTCAAGCCTATTAAGCGGTGACGCTCACCTTGTTTTAAAATGATTTGATCTCCTTCGTTATAAACTTCCATCTCATTTTCTTCATCAGAATCACTTCTAATAATTCCAACAGTGCCTTTGTATACTTGCCAAATTTCTGCACGTCTGTTATGGTACTGCCAAGACAATCTAGCTTCTGGTTTGACAATGAGAATTTTCGGACTCAGTTTCCCTCCAATTTTTAAGATGTTTACGTCTATACCTTCAAAGAATTTATTAGAAAAATCTTGTGCTTGACTTTCATCAATCACTAAAAATCCTCCCCAAGGTCTTTCAAAATCATGAGAAACTAAGTTAAATCCAAAAGATTCGATCTCTTTTTTTATTTTTTTTAAAATCATTATTGTAAACATTTATTTTCTTTTAAAGATTGCTCTAAAAGCATAAAAATAAAAACAATAACATGACTTTAATAGACTTAATTGCTCAATTTCTCTATAAATAAACCATTGTCTTTTAGCTTTATTGATCTTATTTCTAGAAATTGAATTAGGTGTAATTCTATATTTAGTTAAAGGCAGTGGAAGAATAAATGCCTTCTCATCAGTATTCTTTAAAAGCTTTAACCAAAAAGCATAATCTTGACCTGTTCTAATAGAAGGCATTTCCAATAAACTAGTAAATGCTTTCTTATAAAGTATAACAGTAGAACATCCAAGTGTTGCTTTTTTAACTAGCATGTCATCATATGAAAAAGAACCATTTTGTTTAGTATCAACTGTTCTTCCATTAGATTTACTATTTGAATCTATAATTTCAAATGCTGTAAAACTAAAGGATACTTTTTTATTTTTCATAAATAATAATTGTTTCGCTAGTTTACTTCTATCCCAAACATCATCACTATCTATAAAAGCCAAGTAATTATGATTACTTTTTGAAATAGCTATATTACGTGAAAAAGCAGCACCTCGATTTATTTTATTCTCAATTAATCTTATTCTGCTATCTTTAGTTATATATGATTTTATAATATCAACGGTGTTGTCATTTGAACAATCATCAACCAATATAAATTCAAATTCTTTATATGATTGATTAATAACAGATTCAATAGTTTCAGCTATATATAGAGAAGAATTGTAAGTTGGTGTTATAATTGAAATTAAATCGTTAGTCATTGATTTTTTTTTTAATAGTAAAATATTTATGATTATTAAAGAGAATATAATTTAATGGTTTTTTTTGCAATAACTGACCAGGTATAATCTTTAGAATAAAGTTTACAGTTATTCGATATTGTCAAATAATTTTGTTTGATATACTCAAGAGTATCATTAATATGAGTTGAGTCGAGACTATTAAGTGCACCCCCCACCTCTTTTTTAAATAAGTTATCAATAGCGGTTCCTTCCATGTAAACAACAGGTATACCTCTAGCCATAGCTTCTAAATATACAATTCCAAAAGTTTCTTTAAAAGAAGGAAGGATGAAAATATCAGATTGATCTAGGTATTTTATAATTTCTTTGCTGGATTTATGAGGAAAGTATTCAACGTTTGATAAATTATTTAACTTGGATAATATATTATCAGACCACTTTGATTTGTTTGGGGGCGAACCTATTACTTTTAATTTATAATTGTATTTTTCTACAAAATTAATGACCGAATCTAAATTTTTCCTTTTAATTAGTCTTCCAATATAGATTAATTCTATTTTATTTTCATTCTTTTTACTTGAAGTTGAGGGAGAAGTAAAAAATTCATTACTAATTCCATTACCAATAACTTGTGATTGAATTCTTGAGAAATACTTTTTAATCGATGGACTCAATGATATAAAGTTAGATTCTTTATATTTAAATATTGAAATATAAGGTCTTAACCAAATCTTATTATTATGAATATTAACATCAGATTGACGGATCGTTATCACTAGTTTTTTCTTGTAGAGAATTGATGTTATTAGACCTACTATGCCATCATTGAACAATGTGTGACAATGTATGACATCAAAATCATTTATTCTAATAGACCTCCAAAGATTATAACAATTAAATAAAGCTCTAAAAAGAAAAAAATGTCTAAATATCGGTAAAACACTTTTTTTTGCAACTACTCTGATATCGTTGTTAGTGCTTCGATGAATTCCTTCACCTTCTATGAAGGGATAAAAAACTGTTTGATTTATTCCAAGAGAATTAATCTCATCAAATAATGTTGAAAATAAAACATTATTAAAATTTTGACATATATGAAGTACTTTCATGATTAGTATTTAAGAAATAGAAGAAAATTAGTAAAAAAAGTAGTCCATGAGTAAGGAGTAATGTCCCTATAAAAGATGTATTCATATAATAAAAATAAACAAAAAATATTCCAAAATATTTAGGACTCATCTTGTAACCATTTATTATAGCTATTATGATATAAACAAAGATAGCATGGAGTATTACACCAAAATACCCTAAATTAATGAATCCATCTATAACTAAACCAACATTAGCATTCATTTCGGGTTTGTCAAAATATTTTCCACCAATATGCATTGTAAAACTTTCAGGGTTTTGATTAAAGGATTTTAATAAAGAATTTAAGTAAAATTGTGAATTATTTATATATTCGGTAAAATATGCATTTTCAAAAAGACCCGGAACAAAAAGCAATCTACGTGAAGGTAAATCAGTTAAAAAATATGTTTCAAAAAAAAGAGTTTCAATTAAAGGAAAAAACACAATAAAATATAATAAAAATAATAAGGTATTTTGAACTGTTTTATAATTACGGGATTTGATAAAAAGAAATGAAATAGGGATAATGGCTATAATACTCTTTAGAGCACCTGTAGAACCAAACACTAAAATAATACTAAGAAATCCAAAAAAAAATAAAAACCATTTCTTATGGATATAACCATAAATTAAAAAAAAAGGATAAACCACCCTAGAAAGTGACTCTTTCAGATACCCAATTAACCTATTACCTGATTCTCTTGCTTCTAATCGAATACCATAAACATCAAACAGATTAAAGGAATTCAAATTAAAATTTACAAGTATTTCAACTAGAGGTATTGACAAGATCAAAGTAAGAAAAAACCAAAAATATTTGTTTTTCTCAAAAGACTTAGGTTTAAATATTTTTTTTGTGAAAATAATTTTTCTTCTGAAAGTTATAAAAAAACCTATTAAAAAAATAAAAGAAATATGACAAAAATAAAGATAAAAATTTATTAGTGATACCGAAAACAGAACTGATATTGGGATAAAAATAAAAAATAACCAATAAATTAAAAAAACTCTACTAAAATCAAATATTTTTTTTTGTAAAAAAAAATTAGTAAATAATAGTAATGCTATAATTGAAAAAAAACATCTAATAATATTTAGGTTAAAAGTAAATCCCCAATATCCAAATATATAAGATACATTTTCATAAAGAAAAATCATACCTATGAAGAGGATAATTACATGAAGAGATAGCAAACGCTTTTTCATATGACTAATTTGTATTCATAATTTCTAACAGCTTTTATTAAAAAAACCAATAAGAATGTGTATGCAATTGAGGAAAGAAAAGAATAAATTAATAGATAATCTAAAATATCTAACCAATAAAAAATTGAAGAGATTAAAACTATTGATGATTTTAAAATTTGCCAGTTTTTCAATTCTTTTTCAGCTTTCATACCATATAATATTTTCGAAAGAGGTGAAAAAATAATAAAAAAGAATAGATGAGGTAATAACAAAAATACAAAAGAAGAAGAGGTACTCCAATTAGCATTAAACAAATAATCTATTATGATTTCAATAAAAAAATAATAAAAGCAAGTAACAAATAATGATATAATTAGTAAAAAAGAAAAAATATTTTTTGTGTAAGAAATTATAGATACTTTTTGGGATACTAAAGTTCCTACCTTATTTTGAATTATCAATCCAACTACAGAGGTAAAAATTAATTGAGGTACACCTAGAAATTTATTTGATAATTCCAAGTATCCCATTTCTTGTGAAGAATAATTTGAAAAAACAAAAAAAGTTAAAAAGCTTAGACTTATAATATTTAATAACTCACTAAAAAAAATTCCTTTAAGTTTAAAAAAGTTTTGAAAAGTAATTTTATTAAAATTTAATATATATATAAGATCTTTTTTTTTAAGCTTCATTAGCATAAACAAAGATGAAAGCATTAATCCCAATAAACTAGAAAAAATAAGGGAATCAGATAAAAATATTGAAAACTTTAAAACAAATAATAAAAATAATAATTCAGATAGACGTCTAATGGGTTTTTGAAAGGCGGTATGAATAGTTTGACCTTTTTTAAGAAAATAAATAGTAGTAATAGTTATTATAGAAAAAAAAAGTGCTCCAAATACTGCATACAAAAAAATTAGATTACTTACTAACAAAGAAATAACTAAAAACAAGATAAATGTAATAAATGCTTGATTTAAAGAGGACTTTAAGTAAAATAAGTTTTTATCACTTTTAGAAGATGCTATTAAAATTTCACTTTTAAATGTGTAAAACAAAGCTAAAACAGGTGTTAATTTTAAAAACAAATCAAAAACACCATATTCTTCTGGAGTGAAATTACCTTTTAAATATGGTTCAAAAAGAAGTGGAATAAAACCAGAAAACATAGTTCCTGATGATAAGATTATCATTGATTTAATATCTATACCAGAGAAAAAATTTAGTTTTAATTTCATTATTAAAATAATTTCTGGAAGAAAGACTTTAAGGTTCTTCTGTACGTTAGTGGTACTAAAGTATAAAACATTTTATGTCTTATGTTAATAAAATACAACTTGATCTCGTCCATAGGCGAATTAACTCCTCTAATGAGTAAACTTTGAAGTTCAGGGTGTTGTTTTAAGATTTTATTATAACTTGAATTAATAAAATTACCTCTAACCACACCGTGTATATATTTAAAGAAGTTTTGTTTAACAACAAAAAAACCATCATATTTATCTGATCTTATAGACGCCTTTTCCTCAAATTCCCAAGGGTTTTCATTTTCATTAAGAAGATTAATAAGAGTTGATTTTTTCCATAACGCAAAAACTGCTGTAGTACGATATAATGTATTTGGGGGAAGAACATTGAAATACTGACTACTAGACTTTACTCGTGACTTGGGTTGTGCTAAAAACTTTAAATAATTACCATTAATCGCAATAAAGTCACTAACGATATTATTGAAATGATTATTATCGACTTTTTGATCTATGAAAACATCATCTAGCATTATTAAAACATATTCCGTTGGTATTTGTTTTAAAGCAATAAGTAAATTGGAAGACCAAGATATGTCCTCTCCGACGGCAATTGAATCAAAACCTTCAATTTCAGAATTCTCGTTGTTGGATAAGAAATATTTATTTAGATTACAATCGGACCAACTCTTATCAAAGTAAAATGAAAATATAGGCCAAACGTCTTTAAATTTATCGCATGATGATATTAAAATGGATACTTTATCTTTCATAGAACTTTATTATATTATCACAAATAAAATCTATCTGCTCATTTGTTAATTTGGATGAGGATGGTAACCATAAACCAGCAACTCCAATTTCATTAGAAACGATATGCTCTCCTTCTACGTCATATGCTTGTTGTTTGTTAATTGGTGGATACATTATTCTAGAACCTATATTATTCAACTTTAAGAAAGTCATTAGATCATCTCTTTTTTGGGCTTTAATGTCAATAAACCATGGAGTTGTATTTTTTAAGTCTTGATTAAAAAACTCAATATCTTTAATATTTGAAAGGTTTTCTCTATACCTGGCATATATGTCTTTCATTCTTTTTACACGCCAATCTAATTTACTCATTTGAACAATTCCTAAAACTGCTTGAATATCTGTAAACTTAAAATTAAAACCTATCATCTCATGTACATCGTTACCACCACCTGAACGTCCAAAATCTTTTAATCTAGACACATTATATGCTAATTCATCATCATCTGTAATAATAGCTCCACCCTGGCCAGTAGAAATAATTTTTGGTGCTGAGAACGAAAAACTTCCAGCAATCCCTTTTCTTCCTTGATGAATTCCATCAGGGTAAAAAGAACCTAACGCTTGTGCACTATCTTCCAAAAGAATGATATTATTATCTTTACAATAAGAAACGATATCGTCAATATCGGAAGGATATCTACCATTTGCATTCATTAAAAAAACAGCCTTGGTCTTTAATGAAACATTTTTCTTTATTTCTTCAAGAGAGATACAAAGTGTTTTTGGATCTACATCTATAAACTTAGGTTCTGCACCAAACATTTTTAATGAATTGGGTGTTGCTACCATCGTGTAGTTTGGAACTAAAACTTCATCTCCAGATTTAATTCCAGCTGCCATAGCCATAATGGTAAGACTTATAGTACCATTGTTAACAACAAAACAATGTTTGGCTCCAGTAAACTTTTTAATAAGATCTTGAAACTCAAAAGTTTTTTTAAATTCTGTGACCCAGCCTCCTTCGCCCATATATTTATTTAAGGCTTCTTGTTCTTGGTTATCAAACCAAGGTTCCATTTGATTAATAAAATTCATCATACTTATTATTTTAAATTCAATTTTTTAATAATTATATAACCAAAATTCACCCATATTTTCTCTGTAAATTTTTCAATTAACATAGTTATCAAAAAGGAAATAAGTGATACTATGAACAATTGTATTTCAAAGATATAGGTGATGTTTAACTCATTTAAGCTTCTTATAACAAGAAAATGAATCATATAGGTTGTATAAGTTTTTTGTCCTAAAAATGAAATCATTTTTAAATTGGGAGTAACATAGATAGTAAAAGATTTAATTAAGAAAATAAATCCTAGACAAAGCAAAGATATAATTGGAGTCCAGTATAATGCTCCATAATCAGCAACTAAAAGCATATCATTGAAAAAAAAATATTTAACAAGAAAACCTGTTAAAAGATAAGAAATTATGTAAGAGAATAGATTAAATATATTTTTCCCTAAAAACTCAACACCAACTATAAAACAAACAAATTGTGTAAAGAAATTAAGATAATCAAAATCAAGTAAAATTTCTGAATCATTTATAAATCCAAAAAATCTAAAATTTATTAGAATAGAAATTGATACAAATATTAATGGCAATAATATGTTAAAAGTTTTACTTGTTCTGTATTTGAAATATAAAGGAAATATGAGATAGAAGTACATTTCGTTCCAAATCGACCAACCACCTTCAATATTATTATAAGCATTTGGATTTATACCATTCCAGGGTAATATTGATTCTAAGAATGGCTTGTCATCAAGGAAATAATAAATAATAGCCATCATTACAAATAGCGGAATAATTCTAAAAAATCTTTTTATATAAAAAATTGACAGGTAATTTGATAATTTAATTCCCTTATTATAAGTTAGGTAAACAGTAGCTCCAGAAATAATAAAGAAGAGTTGCACTCCGAATCTACCAAAATTATATAAATTTCCAAAAAACAAACTTGGTAAAGAGTTATGTCCAACATGAACAACAATAACTCCCATAATTGCAAAGAATCTTGCAATGTCAAAATAATTTATACGTTGCCGTTTAATTTCTGTTTCACTCATATTTCCTTTTTAAACCTTTGAGTAGCTTTAACCTCACTTGTGATAATTATTTTTTGAGGAATCTTATACTTATCTAGTCTTGTTTTACAAAATAATTTTATTTGTTTTTTTGCATAAATTTTGTCAATTCCTTTATCAATGATAACCTTTAAACATACAATATTACCAACAATAGCATTAGGCTTGCCGTACACTGTAGCTTCGATTACGAAATCAATTTCATAAATGATTTGCTCAACCTCATTAGGAAATACTTTTAACCCACCGACATTAATAATATTATTTTTTCTTGAAATTACTTTTATGTAACCATCACTATCAATGTCAACAATATCTCCAGTTTTGAACCAACCATCTTTAGTAAAACTGTCAGAATTTAACCCTTCATAATTATTAATCTGTGTTTTTGTTTTTAAAAAAAGCTCATTATCAATAACTTTATATTCTGAATCAATTATTTTAAAGTATAAACTGTTTGAAGATTTGCTTTTAGTTTTCACTATTCCAGTTTCGCTTGTGCCAAAAGTTTGTAATAATTTAGTTTGTGGCAGATGATTGTTTATTCTTTTAAGAGTTCCAGAAGGCATTTTTTCGGTACCGTAAGTGATTAATTTAACTGAATCGAATTTTTCAGAAGTAAACTCCTCTGAAAGAAGAAGCATGTTAATAAATGTTGGTGTCGTTGGTAAAATATTAATTTTTGCTTTATAGATAAACTCTACTATATCATCTGGATTTCGTGAATCTGAAATTGCAAGACACATGCCTTTTTTAATACTCGATATCAAAGTATTTAAGCCACCAATGTGATCAAAAAGTAAGAATATTAGTATTTTAAGTTTTTTTTGATTTCTGGGAACTAAATGAGATTCAAATATATTACTTAAATTTTGGGTCATAACCTTTGGTTTCCCTGTTGTTCCACTACTAAATAAAGTTATACTAGAATTTTTATTTGAATTATCAATTAAACTATTGTTTAACTTTATTAAATTATAATTTTGTTCTGAATCAATAATATAATTGCTGTTGATGATTTTTAATTTTTCATCAAATTCATCTTTTTGTGTTAAAGTAATTGGGCATATATTACAATTTAATTCAGATAAAACTAAAAAAATTGCAATAGATTCAAATGAATAATCTGAACTCAAAATTACTTTTGACCCAGGCTTTATTTCTTTGAATTTATCAAAATATATTGTTATTTGTTTTTGTAAATCTTCATAACTATATATTTTTAAATTTCTATCTATAAGAAAATCACCTGAAAATTTATTTATATAATTTAACATATACCTCCTAAATAAATATTTTGACCATTAATGAAATTGCTGTCTTCTAAAATATAAAACCTAACAATATTATATATATCATTGAATTCTCCTAATCTTTTAATTGATTGATTAGCCATTAAATTTGTAATTTTATCTTTACTCAGCGTCTTTATTAAATCCGTATTAATTGGATTTGGACCTATACTGTTTACTGTTATTCCAAAACTACCCAGTTCTTTTGACATAATTCTTGTTGCAATCTCTACTGCGGCTTTAGAAGCTGCATAAGATAATTCGCCTTCAAGATTTAGTGGAACAGCTACTGTAGAAAAGTTAATAATTCTTCCCCATTTTTTTTTCATCATCATTTTCGATGAATATTTTGAAAAATTTAATGTTCCTTGAAAATTAATATCAAATATATTTTCAGAGGTTTTTGAAGGGGTAGTAATAAAATGATTCATTGACGCAATTCCTGCATTATTTATTAAAATATCAATTGATATCTTCTTACTTCTGAGAATTTTAAAAAACTCTTTAATATTTTCTGGATTACTTACATCACATGTAATATGAAGATAGTTATTATTAATCAAATCACTTTTAGACCTGGAGCATCCTACAACAAAATAACCTTGTTCTAATAACTTTTCTGAAAGATACCTTCCTATACCTTTTCTATTTCCTGTAATAAGTATCGTTTTCATTAATCAGTGATTTTTAGAATATAATCTGATAAAGTTGAAACATTAACAAAAGGACTTGTTCTGTTTGACATCGTAGAGTCATTAGCAAGTTCAATCTCTAATGAAAACTCATCATTTATTGCTTCTTCAAGATCAACAATAAAAGAAACTAGATCCATCGAATCTAAAAAACCAGAACTACCTATTAATCTTGTATCTGTGTTTAATTCACCTATAAGTTCAAGATCATTTTCTTTAATAAATTCTCTCAAAGTAGAGAGAACTAAATTTTCAATTTTAATTTTACTCATAACTATTAAGTTTTTTTAATTGGTTGATTATTTTTTGCTTATCCCTTTTTAAAATTGCTTTTTTACATTCATCAAAATAAAAATAATATTCTAAATATTTTCTTTTACTAATTTTTGAAGCTGCCCCAAAGGAGCACCCATCTGGAATAGAAACACCAGGAAGAATGATCGAATTAGCACCGATTAAAGAAGCTCTTCCAACATAGATGTTTTCATTAATTGTAGAACTTGTTAATTGAATAAAATCGTCAGGTAATGTTGGTAAATCAATATCAGAGCTTAAATAATCAGATGATACTGCAAAAAACCTACAACCTGAAGAAATTCCGGAATAATGATTAATCTGTATTTTGGACTTTCCAGCCTGAAAAGTACAATTTGCACCTATATGAACTCCATTACCTAAATTAAGTTCACCAGAGATATAAGTAAAGTCATCAATTATGCAGTTGTCTCCTATTACAACTTTTTCAGGATGTCTAATTCTTATATTTTTAGATATAATAACATTTTTCCCTACATATTTTAACTTCTTTTTAATTTCTATATCATTCATATTTAACTTTATCTACTTCAACACTTACAAAAGGTCCATTTTTAGCTTCTATGATTTTTGTATTATCCTCAAGAATTTTATAACCATGACCTCCATATGCCATGATAGCCATATCCCCTTCATTCAAAATAACTTCTTCAATAAAATTCATTTCTTGGTCGAAAATAGTAGCCATCATGGATCCAGATTTTACATAAACCATTTCCTGTGTAATATTTGCTTCTCTAGGAACTATATTATGTTTATGTTTTGCTAGATTTTTACCATTTTGATACCACCAACTGCCTACTTGAATAAATAGACTATTGTCTGTTATAAAATTTAACCCTTCAACCCAATCTTCATCCTTATAAACTATACAAAGTAGATTTCCTTTAGCATCATTAATTTTTCTCATATTTATTATTTTTATTTGTCTCTATTTGATAATATTGGATCTTTGATTGGCCAATTAATATTAATTCTTTCATCATCCCACTTATAGGTGAACTGTTTATCGTGATCATTATAAGTACCAGCATATGCTAGTTTATAATTGTAAACAGCATAATCTGAGGTGACTAAAAATGCATTTCCAAAACCTGGTGGCATTAAGATCATTTCAGGATGTAGGTGATTTAGTAAGAAACTGTCGTGTTGTAAGAAAGTTGGAGAGTTTTCTCTGCAATCAACTACAACCTGATAAATTTCTCCATACAAGCATTCTACTAATTTATAAGAATCAAAATCACCATGAATACCCCTCAATACTTTTGCATTATTGTGAGCATTTTTACTGTGTACAAAATTAAGACTTGGAGTAAATTCATCTTTAAAAAATGAATCTAAATAATCCGTAAATAAGAAACCTCTATTATCTTTAAATACGTCAGGTGTAATAATTTTCACCTCTGAAAAAATTGAAGAGGATTTTATTTTAAAATCGTTATACATATTTTTTAAGTTAAATTAATCAAAACCATAATCATTATGCTCAAGGTCATAGTCAACCATTATTTTAACAAGTTCATCTAAACTTGTTTTTGATTCCCAGTCTAAAACATTTTTCGCCTTAGTAGCATCTCCTAGTAGTAATTCAACTTCTGCTGGCCTGTAATATTTTGGGTTAATTTTAACCAATACTCTACCATCTTTTTCATTTATCCCTACTTCATTTACTCCTTCTCCTTGCCAGGTAATAGTTATACCAACATGCTTAAATGCTTTTTCAGTAAATTCTCTAATGGTATAGCACTTTCCTGTAGCTACTACTAAATCTACAGGCTTATCTTGCTGAAGCATCAGCCACATCATCTCTACATAATCTTTGGCATACCCCCAATCTCTTTTAGCGTCAATATTTCCCAATTGCAGGACATCCTGCTCTCCTTTAAATATTTTAGCGACGGCCTGTGTTATTTTTTTTGTAACAAATGTTTCTCCTCTTCTAGGCGATTCATGATTAAATAAAATACCGTTACAAGCAAACATATTATAAGATTCTCTATAATTTACGGTAACCCAATATGAGTATAACTTTGCTGCACCGTATGGAGATTTCGGATAAAATGGAGTTGTTTCACTTTGTGGTTCTGTACCTGGTAAACCTCCAAATAACTCAGAGGTAGATGCTTGATAAAACTTAGTATTAACCCCTGTATCCCTTATAGCATCTAATAATCTTATTGTACCAATAGCATCAACTTCACCAGTATATTCAGGTACATCAAAAGAAACTCCTACATGTGATTGTGCAGCTAAATTGTAAACTTCATCTGGTTTAATTTTTGAAATTAGGGAATGTAAGTTACTTGAGTCTGTCAAGTCTCCGTGATAACTCCTAAAGTTTTTATGATGCCAATATTTTTTTGTTATTCTTCCTGTAGTAAAAACAGAAGATCTTCTAATTATGGCATGAACTTCATAACCTTTATCTAATAAAAACTCTAATAAATAAGACCCATCTTGTCCAGTAACACCAGTAATAAATGCTTTTTTCATTTTTAATTATATTATTTTTTTTTACCTATTCTAAAATACTCTATACCATTGTTATCCAAATCATAAGCTAAGTATTGATTACGTCCATCAAATACAACTGGATTCCTTAATTGTTCTTTTATCTCTTCAAAATCAGGCGAACGAAATTCTTTCCATTCCGTAAGTAAAACTAAAGCATCTGAGTCTTTTAAAACATCATACTTGGATGTTACATAGGTTATATTTTGAACTCCTTTTAGATAATGCTCTTTTGCTTCATTTATCGCCTTTGGGTCGTATGCCTTTATTTTAGCACCTCGTTTTACCAACTCCTTTATAACATAAATGGATGGTGCTTCTCGCATATCATCTGTTCCTGGCTTAAAGGCTAATCCCCAAATACCAAAGGTAAACCCGGTTAGATCTTCTCCAAAACGGGTTACAATTTTCTGAGCAATGACTAATTTTTGAGCATCATTTACTTCTTCTACCGCGGTAATCAATTGTGCAGTGTAGCCATTTTCTTTGGCTATCTTCGTTAGTGCCTTTACATCTTTTGGGAAACAAGAACCACCATAGCCTGCACCTGGGTATATAAAACTATATCCTATTCGTTGATCCGAACCGATTCCAATTCTAACCTGGTTGGCATCGGCACCGACCTTTTCACAGATATTGGCAATTTCATTCATAAAAGATATTTTAGTAGCCAGCATTGCATTGGCTGCATACTTGGTCATTTCAGCAGAACGAATGTCCATGGTTATAAAACGATCATGAGATCTAAAAAAAGGAGAGTATAATTCTTTCATTTTTCTAAATGCAATCTCAGAATCTGCTCCAATAACTACCCTGTCTGGTTTCATGAAATCTGCAATAGCTGCTCCCTCTTTCAAAAATTCAGGATTCGAAACCACATCAAACTGTAAATCAGAATCCCGTGCATCTAACTCTTTTTGAATCGTCGCCTTTACCTTATCTGCAGTTCCAATAGGCACCGTAGATTTATCAACCACAATCAATCTTTTTTGCATGGACTGCCCTATAGACTTGGCTACAGCCAGTACATATTGTAAATCTGCAGAACCATCATCTCCCATCGGAGTTCCAACTGCTATAAATGCGATTTCAGAATTTTGTAAAGCTTCATTTAATTCCGTAGTAAAAAATAGGTTCTTATTCTTTACATTTTTCAAAACCATCGTTTCTAAACCAGGTTCAAAAATAGGTATGATCCCTTTATTTAATTTCTCAATCTTAACTGGGTCTATATCTACGCAAATAACCCTGTTTCCCATCTCTGCAAAACATGTTCCTGAGACGAGCCCAACATATCCGGATCCTATAACTGTGATATTCATATCTTATTTATTTTCTTCAATTTCTTTCACTTGCTTTCTCAGTCCACTCGAAGAGAACCTGTGATCTCTGGAGTTGTAATAGAGCTCTATTCCCTTTTCTTCACAATATGTTCTACCCGTAAAGTTCTTTTCTTTGTACTCATCGCCAATAATGCGAACATCCAATTTAAAAGAACGTAAAATATCTTCTAAATCTTGTTCAGATACATAGGGTACAATTTCATCTACATGCTTGGAGCCTTTTAGTTGAATATAACGCTCTATGATAGATTGTGAAGGCGCATTCTTTTCAGAGCGATCAATAGAGGGGTCTAACTGCAGACCTACAATTAAATAATCGCACTGACGCTTGGCTTCTTCCAACATTTTTACATGCCCAGGATGAAACAAATCAAAGGTTGAAAAAGTAATTCCTATTTTCATAACTTATATTTTATTCGACTACCACCGGTAGTCTGTTTTATTTGTGTTTTTCTTTTTATTCATTTTTAGTACTCTTTAAAGCCCCAAAACCTTCGTTTTTTTTACGGCTTCGCCAACACTACCCACAGTAATGCTTTTTATGATATAAAAATTTCAAGTACTTACCGATGTAATTGAAATAAGACAATGTGTCTATTTTTGACTCTGCCCGAACACTTTTACCTTTTGTAGTCAAGAGCGTAGCTAGTTATTCTAAAAGGGTGCTTTTACTGAAACAAACCGATTTTTAGAAATATTTGACAGCTACTAATTATTAA
>Ga0257120_1001061_pt1 | contig 19048 bp, 11 predicted proteins | sample SI106_10metaG_FD_190153 | JGI IMG/M metagenome (GOLD analysis project Ga0257120, IMG submission 190153) | Marine microbial communities from Saanich Inlet, British Columbia, Canada - SI106_10 | ecosystem: Environmental > Aquatic > Marine > Inlet | place: Canada: British Columbia | collected... | reverse complement strand
CCTTAAAGGGGCGCATAATAATGGAATGACGATAGCAAGCACACTACCTAATAGAATGTGTCCTAAACTTAGCGTTGTGTTAAGCATGAGCCACACAATCAATAGAAAGAAGCTATGTAACGGCATCGGCATTATGCGAGAAAAATTATTAGCGAAGAGACTCATTGTGCATCTCCTTTTAGATTCATGAGCTCAATTAATTGAGGCACATCATGTAATTGGGCTGCTGCATTATTTGTGTATTCAACAATACTAGCACCAAATAGCGATAGCACAGGAGATGCGCCGAGTAAAACGATGGCACCACCAATCTTCCATTTGGATATATCGTGTGCTTGGGATGCTTGGTTACTTTTGGTATAACGCCAAAACAGTGTCGTACCCGCTCTAGATAGGGCAATAATAGTCGCTAAACTAGATAGTAAAATAATTGACCAGACCCATAGCCTTTCGTCAGTATTAGTCGCAGATTGTAAAATCACTAACTTACCCAAAAAGCCTGAAAATGGTGGTAGGCCAGCTACCGTCATTGCAGCGATTACAAACAATATTCCCAGTAATGCTTGTTGCTTGATCTTGCGAGCAATAACAAAATAATCAAGCGCCTTACCACGTTGTTGACCTAGCATATCTGCGATTAAAAACAATGCACCAGTTATCAAGGTACTGTGAATTAGGTAAAACAGACCTGCCGCTGTTGCTTCTGGAGTTCGCAGTGCAAACGCAATTAAAAGTGTACCAACTGACACAAGAACAAGATTACCGATAAGAATACGTAAGTTAGTACTAGCTAGTGCCCCTATCGTCCCTAATACAAGAGTAAGAATGGCGAGAGGCCAAATCCAAGGCTGAATCATATTTGCTAACGCACCTGCCTCTTCGCCAAAAACCACCGTGTAAACACGGAATATGCAATAGACACCGACCTTGGTCATAATTGCAAAAAGTGCAGCAACAGGTGCACTCGCAGCGGCATAGGTGCGAGGTAACCAAAAATGCAAGGGAAGCATCGCGGACTTTAATCCAAAGACAACCAATAACAACGAACCGCCAGCTTGAGCAATGAGTTGATTGCTCGGCGATAATTGCGCGACTTTGACAGCCATATCTGGAATGTTGAGAGTGCCGGTGATGCCATATAATGTGCCGAGTGCAAATAAAAACAAACTAGAGCCAATCAAATTCAAAATCACATAGTGCATGTTAGCCGCAGTTTTTTGCTTGCCCTCGCCATGCATAAGTAACGTGTATGATGCGATAAGTAGCACCTCGAAAAAAACAAATAAATTAAATAAATCGTTGGTTAAAAACGCACCATATATACCTAATAATTGAAACTGAATAAGTGGATGGAAGTATTTACCATCTCGGTCTATTCCAGAAAATGAATAAATCGTTACACCAAGACCTAAGAATCCAGCAAGAACAACGAGCATTACCGAAAGTAGATCCGCGTATAATATGATCCCAAAAGGTGGCTGCCAATCGCCAACGGCATACAATGTAGGGCCGGTTGTGATGACGGATAGCATCAGCACAATCGAGCAAATTAATTGAGCAAGTATTAAGCAAGCTGCAGCAACACGTCGATATTGATATTTTTCTGGCCCAGCAAAGGGTGGTAAAAGCATTAATAAGCCACCCAATAAAGGGATTATGATCGGTAAGATCACCAAATGAGCAGTCATATTTTGTCCCTATTTGGCTTGATTAATTTTCTGGTATCTGGCGGCTCATTGCCATCAACAAAATCATTTCCTAAATCAGCACGTGCGCGCATTGATAAAATCACCACAAAGGCAATCATCGCAAAGCCAATGACTATTGCGGTTAAGGTTAACGCTTGCGGTAGTGGGTCAGCATAGGAATCAGACATACCCAAAATAGCCGCATCTTTGAGATTTAATCGCCCACTAGAAAATAAAAATAAATTGACGGCGTATGAGAGCATAGTCAAACCAACCACGATTGAGAATGTTCGGCCACGGAGACAGAGGTACACACCACAGGAGGTTAAGACACCAACACAAATTACGTATAATGTTTCCATTATTCCTCCGCTGTTGGGCGATGCGATGAGGTTAATTTACCCAAACTCGCCAAAATTAATAATGAAGCACCAATCACCGTTAAATAAACGCCCAAATCAAAAATCAGTGCACTAGCTAATTCAATTTCGCCAATAAATGGGATATCAAAATAGTCAAACCAAGTCGTCATAAATGGGCGATCGAAATACCAGCTACCGATACCTGTTAACGTAGCAATTAAAATACCCAGCGCTATTAGCGTTTGATAGTCTACTTTTATGCGCGGTTTAACCCAATCAACTCCATGTGCTATATATTGTTGTATCAGCGCGACTGAGGTGATTAAGCCTGCAATAAAGCCTCCGCCAGGCATGTTATGACCACGTAGAAAGATATAAAAAGACACGAGTAATGCCAGTGGCAGTAAACTTTGAGAAATCATAGCCAATATAGGTGGATGGCGATCTTCAGTCCAAGGTAAACCCTGCTCGTTAGCCGATGGCATCGCTAAACGAACGCGTGCAAGTAAGTTAAAAATACCGAGCGCAGCGATACCTAATACTAGAATTTCACCAAGAGTATCGATGCCTCTAAAATCAACTAATATAACGTTTACGGCGTTGGTTCCGCCACCGCCGGTCTTACTATTAGCTAAGAAAAATTCAGAAATCGTCGTTAAAGGCTGCGTGATAAATGCATAGTTGATTGTTGCAACCAAACCACCTATTGCAGCAGCAATACCGAGATCTCTTGCAACTCTAGAGGGAGCTGATTCTGCCGGAGTTTTTTGTGGTAAAAAATACAAAGCGAGCATCAATAATATGACGGTGACGACTTCAACTGCAAGTTGAGTAAGGGCAAGATCCGGAGCTGAAAAGCGCGCAAATGCGATAGATACAATAAGCCCTACCACCGATATCATGATTAGTGAGACCATTCGTTTACGATGGAATATGACAGTGGCGATTGCACTTAAGCACAGAATGATTGCGGCAGTGATTTCTATGCTACTCAATTCTTGATCAGGGTAGTGGGTTTTAGCTGTATCAAGGTTAATCAACGGAATGGCTGTTACAGCAATGGCAAACACTAACAATGCGGCAATATAGCGCTGCAATGAGCCGTTATTAATTGTTTCATGTGCTTTTGTCGCCAAGCTAACGAGTCGTTGCACAGTGCCTTCAAAAATTAATTTTTCGTCCGATTCTTGAAATTGCGCCTGAAAACGGTACAAATGACTGCGATAGGCATACACGATCAAGCCCCCACCAATCGCGATAGCACTCATTAACAAGGGCATATTAAACCCATGCCAAATAGCTAGACTGTAATAAGGTACTGTGGTCATGAGGACGCTGGCCGCTGCCGCTTTGAGTAATCCGCCGATAATAAATTCAGGGAATATGCCCACTAATAAACATAATGTCACTAATATTTCGATAGGGATCTTCATATAGCGCGGTGGCTCATGAGGTGTTTTAAGTAAATCTATGGGTTCTCCATTAAAGAACACATCGTGAATAAAGCGCATAGAATAAGCCACTGCAAATACGCCCGCGAGTGTGGCTAATACAGGAATCATCCATGACAAAAAGCCTAACGCCGATGAGTGTAGCGTTTCGGCAAGAAACATTTCTTTGGATAAGAAGCCATTAAACAAGGGGACGCCTGCCATCGATGCTGCTGCCACCATGGCTAGTGTTGCGGTGTAAGGCATAAAACGCCATAGACCACCGAGCTTGCGCATGTCTCGAGTGCCGGACTCGTGATCAATAATTCCTGCGGCCATAAACAAAGAGGCCTTAAATACGGCATGATTCATAATATGAAATAGTGCAGCTACTGCAGCCAGCGGTGTATCCAGTCCTAGCAGCAACACAATCAAACCCAGATGGCTGATTGTTGAATATGCTAACAAGCCTTTTAAATCATGTTTAAAAAGTGCGACATATGCGCCAATTAATAAGGTGATGAGGCCTGTCATACTGACAATTAAAAACCACATTTCGGTGCCAGATAAAACTGGATAAAGACGTGCTAGTAAGAATATACCGGCTTTAACCATAGTGGCTGAGTGTAAGTAAGCACTAACTGGTGTGGGCGCAGCCATGGCATGAGGTAACCAAAAATGAAATGGGAATTGCGCAGATTTGGTAAACGCACCGAGTAATATTAATATTAATGCAACAGAGTAAAGTGCATGATCGCGGATTACCTCACCACTGGCTAATATGGTGCTAAGCTCATAGCTGCCAACAATATTAGCTATGATCAATAACCCTGCAAGTAGCGCCAAGCCACCAGCACCCGTGACGGTAAGCGCCATACGTGCGCCTTTGCGTGATTCAGATTTGGTCGACCAGAAACTGATTAATAAAAATGAACTAATGCTAGTGACTTCCCACGCCATCCAAAGCTGAAGTATGTTGTTTGCTAGCACTATGGATAGCATAGCTGTCATAAATAAGATTAGGTAAGAAAAGAATCTACCAATTGCTTCTTTTTCTGATAAGTAATATCGAGCATATAGAATGATGAGTAATCCGATACCCAAAATCAGTAGAGAAAACATTAATGCTAAACCATCAAGGTGCATAGATAATGTGAGGCCTGCCGAGGGGATCCACTCTAGATATTCAACGATGACTTCACCTGCAAGCACGGCGGGTAGTAAACTGATGATGTAGCCTAGCGCAATGGCGGGAGCCAACATGGTGGCGAGAGTATTGATCCTACGCCCAAATCGTTCTGTGAGTACGGGAACTATTGCTCCAATCAATAAGAATGCGGTGATCCAAAATAAGCTCATCGTTGCGTCTTGCTCCATTTATTCTTCTACGATTATTACGCGTTTATAGGGATATACTATAATGTGTTTGGAGGTATAAGTCTTAACATTTCATACGCTTTGTGTACAAAACAAGATCTGGTTTATTTTTTGATTATGGTATCACCAAAGCATTGTCAGTTTCTAGCGACTCTCAAGTAAAATCCTACGGGAATAACTGATTGATAAGCTGTTCACATAAAAGAACTTATAAAGGAACCGCAGTACTATATTTTTGCTGTCTCAATATCAAGTTTGCTTTGAGTATTACGGAATGGTGTATAATGGCTGTGTTGGGAGAGGATCCTGGCGTATCTGCTGACCTGTTTTAGTGATACTGAACGTGAGCAATTTAGCGAACTGATTGATCGTTTATACGAGCATGCTGGGAAGTCGACGTAATGCATTCACTGTATTTAATTTATAGACATGCTTAAGTGACTGAAATAATGCAATTAAATTTGTTCTCATTTAACAAAAATAGCGTATAACTTTAACAATTAAACTTTAACTAAATCATCTTCCCCCCATTATGGAGCCTCCTATGAGTGACGCATCGACCCATCCTGAGAGTTATAACAAGCGCGTAAACTGGATTGCACACGTTGCGGTAACATTAATTATTCTTGCTGTTACTGCGTTAATCATGATGAGTTTATTTGGTAGTAAACCTCAAGCACAGCGTTGGGGTGGTGAGCGAAAAGCGCCATCAGTTGCCGTTGATATAGCCGATTTAGTGCAAAGCGACTTTCAAGTTTGGATAGATTCTTACGGTACTGCGCAGCCTCTAACGCAAACTCGTTTAGTGTCAGATGTCAGTGCCCGTGTGTTACACGTTTCACCAAATATCCGCGCGGGTCGTTCTTTTAAACAAGGTGAAGTATTAGTTCAGTTAGATGACAGAGATATAAAAGTCGAAGTAGATATTGCAGCCTCTGCTACTGCTGAAGCGGAGTTTCGTTACTTACAAGAAGTAGCAGAATCTGAAATTGCAGAGCAGCAGTGGAATGAGCGTCCAGCGACAGAAGCGGCTCGTTTACTTGCGTTAAGAAAACCTCAAGTTGCTGCTGCTAAGGCTGCCTTAACCGCTGCAAAAGCCCGATTATCCAGAGCTCAGCTTGACCTCGAAAGAACCCAAATCAAAGCGCCGTTTGATGGTAAAGTGTTACAGCAAATGGTCGATGTAGGGCAAGTGATTAGTCCTTCACAGGCCATCGCTGAGATCTATAGTACTGATGCTGTCGAAGTTAGACTGCCAGTCAAAATCAGTGATTTAGCTTATTTGGATATTAAAGATACTGATCTTGACGACATGAACCTACCAAGAGTGAGTTTAGTCGGTGAATTAGGTAATACCACATATGAATGGAAAGCCAGTATTGTGCGCAGCGAGGGGGTATTTGATCCAGCCACGCGTATGCTTTATTTAGTGGCGCAAATTGAAAATCCTTTCATCAATACTGACAGTCGTCCGGCGATCAGAGTCGGCCAATTTTTACGGGCGAAAGTAGAAGGTCGTTCATTAAAGGATGTGTTCGTGATCCCAAGACGCGCAGTCTCACAAGACAATAGAATCAGTGTTGTTGATGAGGGGATGTTAAGAAAACGCCAAATTATGCCATTGTGGACAGATGCTAACTCAGTGGTTGTCGCATCAAATGATACAACAGAGAACAATGCGTATAACGACAATCAATTACAGAAAAAACCGATGCACATTACACTCAAGGCATCAGATAAATTGATTTTAACGCCAACGGCTAACTTACCTGATGGCACACGAGTTACCCCATTGGTGTTTGTCGAAGAAAACAATAATAACGCGTTAAATTAAGAGGATCTGACGATGATTGCTTGGTTTGCAAAAAACGACGTTGCCGCAAATATTCTATTCTTTGTGGTTATCATTTCAGGGATTTATGTTGCGACGACTCAAATTCCTATCGATTTATTTCCTGAGGTTGAACAACGTAATGTCAGAGTGTCTATGGTTTTACCAGGTGCTTCGCCACAAGAGACGGAAGAAGGCATTACGATAAAAATTGAAGAAGCGATTCAAGCGATAGAAGGTATCCGTCAAATCACATCGCAAAGTCGTGAGGGGAGTGCCTCTGTAACTGTACAAGTCGAAGAAGGTTATGACGTTAGAGAAGTGTTAGACGAAGTCAAAATCCGTGTCGATGGTGTGAATAATTTCCCCGTGGAGGCTGAAAGCCTATTGGTGCAAGTACCGCAATGGCGTCGAGATGCGATTGGCGTCGTCTTATTCGGTGATTATGACAATATGACCTTGCGTCGTGTTGCCGAAAATGTGCGCGACGAACTCGCCGGTTTGCCAGAAATTACCCAAGTTGAAGTTGATAATGTTTTACCTTTTGAAATTTCAATTGAAATTGCAGAGTGGGCGCTCCGCCAATACGATATTAGTTTAGAGCAAGTTGCGGGTATATTACGCCAAAATTCTACTGATGTGTCTGCTGGTAACTTAAAAACCAAAGGCGGTGATATTTTTATTCGCAGCCGCGGCCAAGCGTATCGTGCGAGTGATTTTGAAACGATACCGGTCATTACCACACAAGATGGCACGATGATCACGCTTGGTGATATTGCGACGATCCGTGACGAGTTTGAAGAAACCCCTCTGCGGACTCGTTTTAATGGTGTGCCAGCGATAGAAATTGAAGTCTATCGTTCTGGCGATGAAAGCATTATCGACGTGACGACGGCGGTTCGTAATTACATCGACAAAAAACAATTGGATATGCCTGATGGCTTGACCATTGATTTTTGGCGTGACCGCAGTGAGCCGATAAAAGCACGTCTTGAAACCTTAACCAAAAGTGCATGGCAAGGCTTGTTACTCGTGATTATTATGCTCGCGCTGTTTCTTCGCCCGTCAGTTGCGTTCTGGGTTTGCTTGGGTATACCGATGAGTTTTATGGGGGCATTTTTGTTTATGCCTTTGTTTGATGTCAGTTTAAACTTAATGAGTCTCTTTGCGTTTATATTAGTGCTGGGCATAGTCGTAGACGATGCGATTGTTACTGGTGAAAATGTTTATTCTCATCTACAAAAAGGTGAAAATCCGCTTAATGCCGCCATTAAAGGTACGCAAGAAGTCGCAGTCCCCGTTACTTTTGGTATATTGACCACCGCTGCGGCTTTTTTACCTCTGGCTTTTCAAACCGGACGCGGTAGTTGGTATGCAGCAATCCCTTTGGTTGTTATACCGGTTTTATTATTCTCACTTATCGAATCTAAATTCATTTTGCCGGCGCATTTAAAGCACGTAAAAATGAGAACCGAAAAAAATACGTCGCGATTATCTAAACTTCAGCAAAAAATAGCCAATTCTTTAGAAGTAATGATTGAAAAGGTCTATCAGCCCATTTTAGCGCAGGTGATGCGATGGCGTTATGCTGCTTGGACCGCGATGTTTGCAAGTTTGATTTTAATTATAGGAACGATTGCAGCGGGTCACACCAAGTTTGTATTTTTCCCGAGAGTGCAAAGCGAAGTCGCCACTGCGACATTAGTCATGCCTGCCGGTACTGCTTTTGAAAGCACCGACCGCATTATTTCGGCAATGACAATGCATGCCAAAGATTTACAAGAAGCATATCGTGACGCGGAAACGGGTGAATCGGTCATTCGAAATGTGTACTCAATTAGTGGTGGTAGAAACTCTACGACTGGCAGAGTGCAAATGGACATGATCCCACCGGAAAGTCGCACTGTCGACGTCACTACGCGTGAACTGGTTAATCAATGGCGCAAAAAAGTCGGGCAGGTGGCAGGGGCTGAGCAGCTGAATTACCGCGCAGAAATTGGTGGATGGGGCGGTTCGCCGATTAGTATTGAACTGAAAGGCCGCAATACTGAGGCACTGAATACATTGAGCGAAGGCCTGAAAAAGCAACTTGAACAATACCCTGCAGTATCGGATATTGAAGATTCGTTGTCAGATGGTAAAGAAGAGCTGCAACTCGAATTAAAACCTGAGGCACGTTTGCTAGGTTTGAGTTTAAATCAAGTCGCTCGACAAGTTCGTCAAGCGGTATTTGGTTTTGAAGTACAACGCGTGCAGCGCGGTCGTGAAGAAGTACGAGTGATGGTGCGTTATCCTTTAGAGGCGCGCCAGTCGATTGAAACGTTAGAACAAATGATGATCCGCATTGGACCAAATCAAGAAGTGCCATTGTGGCAAGTTGCCAATGTGTTTCCGGGTCTAAGTCCGGATAGTATTTTACGGGTTGACCGTCAGCGGACTATTTCCGTCAATGCGGATTTTGATAAAGAAGCCGGCGATCTATCACTGGTGCTAGGCGAAGTGAATGAGTGGTTAAGCGAACAAATCAATGCGTACCCGGGAACAACGTTTGAAATGGCCGGAGAAGCTAGAGATCAAGCCGAATCCACTAACAGCTTAACCGTCGGGGCGATTGGGCTAACGATATTAATCTATATCTTGTTAGCGATACCATTTAAGTCTTACTCTCAGCCTATCATTGTCATGTCGGTGATCCCGTTTGGACTGGTCGGCGCGGTGATAGGTCACTGGATCATGGGTATGGATCTGACGTTATTGAGCTTTATGGGGATGCTCGCGCTTTCGGGCGTGGTCGTGAATGACTCATTAGTCTTGGTTGATTATATTAATCAAAAACGCAACGAAGGCGTTAGTCTAAAAGAGGCCGTATATACTGCCGGTGGACGCCGCTTCAGACCGGTGCTACTCACCTCTTTAACGACGTTTGCAGGCTTGGTGCCGTTGTTGTTTGAAACATCAACACAAGCACAGTTCTTGATTCCGATGGCAGTAAGTCTGGGCTTTGGTATTTTGTTTGCGACGCTCATTACCCTGTTTATTGTGCCAATCAATTATTTGATTTTGGAAGATTTTAAAGGGTATATGAGACGTTATAAGAGGGATATGTTGGGGTTACTTAAAAAAGGTTAATTTGTTGTCGACAGCTGACCCCGCTGAGATTATCTAGGCTAGAAGAGATGGAATCACACGTGATTAAAAAGGTGATGCAGTGGCTGATAATATTTTTAATATGAAAATCACTTATTTTTTACTGCATTTATCTTGAACGGTGAGACACCGAATGCCGCGCCGAATTTGATTTTGGCGGATGATTTTTAGTAATAAGATTTGAGGGTAAGTATTGCCCGATAGCTAACCGCAACGTTCATACTGCTTAACCTTAGGCAAATCGTTGCTCAAGGTAGGCAATAATCGACGATGACTCATATAGCCATTGTACTCGGGCATTTTACTCTATACTTAAACACGGCGTTTGAATTTTTCCGCCACCATTAAGCAAGGCATCACGGTGAGGTGAGCCTTTATCCGCGCTTAATGCGTTAAATAGAAATGTCATTGGTGAATATATTAGTCCACAAATCCCGAATTAGCACTAATAGTTAGTGGGTGGTAACCCGGTTTTGCTTCTTCAAATGCCTTTTTCGCAAACGCTTTTCCTGCTGGAGTTTTAGCTAATTCACGATATAAAGGTTTAACTAACTTATTGCGTCCAATAGTCACAAGATAGTTGTATAGTCTATCGTAAGCAGGTTTATATTCATTGTACACTGCAATCATTAACCAACTATGGGCGATTTCGTTGTTCTTGCTAGCGGTTAGGGCAAAGGCTAGATCCAGCTCAGCTAATTGTTCGGCTGACAAGACGTCAGGCATGTTATTCAAAAAATATAACCACTCATGCACTGTCCATGAGCTTGTCACAATGTTAGCTGCCGCTTTATTTCCTGCAAGCCAAGCGTTTCTTGCCTTATCCACGTTACTAAATGCATCCGATTGAGGGACGGGCGCTCCTACTGGAATGCCTGGTGAGAAAATCCATTCTTGAATACGATCGCGATCGAGTTTGTCGGCATAGGTAACTAATAACGTTTGATCTAAATAACGAATAAACTCGTCGGTGGTAATACTCTTAAATGTAAATGCAGCAAAGTATTCGAGCAAGAATTTGTCAAAGTTGTCACGACCAATTTTATGTTCGATTTCACGTAAGAATAAGGCGCCTTTTTCATACGGTATATTTGAAAAGACATCGTCAGGATTTCGACCACGTAGATCGATAGCAAGTATTTGATCGTTGGCTGGTAAGCTTGCAATATCTGCTTGCAAGTCTTCGTAGCCTAATACTGCCTCCATGTTAAACCGGTCGGTGCCGTATATCATTTCCATGATGCGGTAGGTGAGGTAAGTAGTGAAACCTTCGTTTAACCACAAATCGCGCCATGTTGCGTTGGTCACCGTATTACCTGACCAACTATGCGCCAATTCATGCGCAATTAAAGCCACTAAGCTTTTATCGCCAGCAATAACGGTCGGAGTGATAAATGATAAACGTGGGTTTTCCATACCGCCAAAAGGAAATGACGGCGGTAAAATAAGCAAATCATAACGTTCCCAGCTATACGATCCGAAGGTTTTTTCGGTGACGGTTAACATGCTTTCTGTATCTTCAAACTCAGCAGCAGCTGCGTCTAACATTGAGGGCTCGGCATATACACCCGTGCGCTCTCCCATTGCTTTAAATTGCAAATCGCCGATTGCTAGCGCAATTAAGTAGGAAGGGATAGGTTGTGCCATAGTGAATTCATATTCGCCATCACGCTGTGTGTCAGGATCATTCGCGGCGCTCATCACTGCAAGTAACTCAGGCGGAGTGCGAATCACTGCGTTATAGGTAACACGCACTTTGGGTGAATCTTGCAGCGGGATGAAGCTGCGCGCGTGTACAGCTTGAGCTTGAGTGAATAAGAATGGGTGCTTCTTGCCAGCGGTCTGCTCTGGAGTCAACCATTGAACACCGGATGCACTAGCTGCAGTTTGGTAAAAAATACTGACTTTGTTTGCCTGTGTGCCAACATCAATATGTAGCGGTGCACCTAAGTTTTCATCCTTCGCCATTAGTTTAAAAGCGATGGGGCTGCCATCAATATTGACACTCGTAATTGTTAAATCACGCGTATCTAAAATGAGTGTTGTCGCCTGAGGATTAACTCTATCAAAACTCAGTGTTGCACTGCCAATGAGACTTTTTTGATTAAAATCAGCGTGCAAATCCAAATCGATATGGGTAACTTTAATTTCATCTGGATTGCTAAAAGAATGATAGTCAGTGCCTGATTCAATGTCGCTAATTGTCGCCTTTTCTGAGCTGTGTTGCTCGCTGGGTGCTTGCGGTTGACTACACGCAAACAAACTTACCGAGCAAACCAATAGAAAGCTCTTTAAGCATATAGATAATTTTTTATTCATATATGTACCTTATTTTTTTAAAATTATACAAAATTGTGTCTGTGTGTGCGATTATTCACTTAGTTAATGGCAAATAAGCTACCTCTAATGAACCAAACACTTGCATATTACAATGAGCATGCCGAAGATTTTATAAATCAAACGCAATCGGTAGATATGGGGTTACTGTACGAAACCTTTTTAAGTTATATCCCTAAAAATGGCAGTATTCTTGATGCAGGCTGCGGCTCAGCAAGAGATGCACTGGCTTTTTATCAAAAACACTATGATGTTGTAGCTTTCGATGCATCTCAAGCAATAGTCGACATCGTTAGTAAGCAATGCGCATTTCCAATTTATCATGCTAGCTTTTTAAATTTTAATACTCAAACTAAATTTGATGGAATATGGGCATGCGCTTCGTTGCTCCATGTACCTACTGAAGATCAAGTTGAATCAATTTTGCATTTATCTAGCATGCTAAAAATCGATGGTGTTTTCTATTTAAGTTATAAATTGGGTAAAACTGAAAATGAGCATAATGGACGTTATTTTTGTAACTTTGACGAACCTAGCTTTTCTGAAATTGCTCAACAACTAACAGATCTTCATATTGTTGAGCAATGGGTAACAACAGACCAACGAAAAAACCGTGCACAAGAACAATGGTTTAATGTCATTTTAAGAAAACAGTTAAGCTGTAATGATTAAGTTTTATGAGCTGAATCCAAGCAATGAAAATTATTGGAGAGCCATTATTTTATTTGGTCGTAATGTCGCCTCGTATAAGTTTGCGTTGGCCAAATCACTGTATGCTTTACGTAAACAAACCAACGACTTAGTCAGTCTACAGGACTTAGCGCCTATCTTTGCAGGTCACATTTGCCAGCATCTTACAACGAATGACAAACAAGCCACATCTCCAAGCAGTAAATATTTAGACTTTTGCAGACAATATAATCGTAACGAAATTTCACATGGTGAGTTGATAGAAGCGACTAAGCGATTTGGATTTAACAATGTTATTGATGCCTTTCATAACGTGCACAATAAAGATATTGATAATCGTTTTTTTTATGATGAAAGAAAAACCAATGGGGGTATTCGATTATCAGATAATTTTTATCAAGTCGCCGAATCACCCAGCTTTTATGACTTAAACCAAGAAACGGAATCTCGTTGGCGACTGGTTGAAACTGCTTGGGATCTTGGGTTATCAAAAAGGTAAGTGTTTTTATTGCCTCAGACCTGTTTCATTAGTCAAACATGCTGATGACTTAGCAGATGTGGATCATTTTTTTCCTCATCGATTAAAGGTCTGTGCTGAGGGTAAACCCGTTGATGGTGTCGCAAACTTGGTGCTAGCTTGCAAAGAATGTAACCGCGGGCCAAAGGGTAAATTTGATCGTATTCCTTCGCTAAATCTGCTTGAAAGGCTCCATACAAGAAACGAATACTTAATAAGTAGTCATCATCCATTAAGAGAGACTCTGATGTTGCAAACGGGAATAAACGAAAAGCAAAGACAAGCATTTTTACAAGATGCTTACGATTGTTCAAGTTTGACCATAGTGCATAAATGGGAGCCTGAGCAATCAACGGATATTGGTTATTAGCACACACCGTTACAAAAAGCTTACTCAATCGTTGCTTTTATTGAATTAAAAAAGCGACCTCTCTTAGGGACTAAGAAAGGTGCTCCTAACATAATAAACTCGAGTTTACATCGAGGGCATTATAACTTTTTCAGACGAACAGCCGCCCCACCAGCACCCGCCAATTTTAACGTAAGTTTATCGCCACGTTTAACCTGCTTTTTTTCTATAACGATATCGTATGGATTTGTACGAAAATCTGCTTTATCACCGTCACGGTATACTTGCGCTTCATAGCTTGCTTGGGCATCTAAGAAATCTAGCGATATGCTAATCTCGCGTTCATCTTGGTTTGTGATAGCGCCTATGTACCAATCATTACCCGTATACTGACGATGTTTTTTCTCTTTCCGAGCAATAACAACATATTGTCCTACCTCGCCTTGTAACGCCCGGGTTATTTCCCAGTCAGTAGGAACATCCTTAATAAATTGGAATGGTGCTAGGTTATTCTCATAATTTTCAGGTAAGTCTGCTACCATTTGTATTGGGCTGTATAACACGACATATTGCGCTAATTGCCGCGAGATAGTACTTAATGGACGCAGAAATTCTTTGTCGCCCCACTCAGGGCCGCCTTGATTAATGCGCTCATAGCTCAAATCAAATATGCCTGGCGTAAAATCCATAGGACCGGATAGCATGCGCGTAAATGCCAATAGTGGAATATGATTTGGCGGATTAGGTGGCGCCCAACCAGAGTTATATTCTTGTCCTCTAGCACTTTCGCGTGATATCCAGTTGGGATAGGTTCTGCGTAAGCCGGTATCTTTTACAGATTCATGCGTATTGATAGAAAGTTGATATTTTGCAGCAGTGCTAACGTTCTTAATAAAATGATTAACGACGTCTTGGCTGTCGGTATATTCATATCTCATAATTCCGTTTTCATCGAGTCGCTTAAGGTTTTGACCATGCGCAACATAACCCGTTTTTATCTGCTCAACGCCTACTTTTTGGTATAAGGCAAAGCCGTCTTCCATTTGCTTTTCGTAGTTTGTAATACCACCGGATGTTTCATGATGTCCGATTAATTTTACGCCTACTTTTTTGCCATGTTCAGTAACCTTGTTTATATCAAAATCTGGATAACTCTCAGTAAATGAAAACAGCTCAGAGTTTGCAATCCAGTCTCCATCCCAACCGGTGTTCCAACCTTCAACTAAGACACCATCAAAACCATGTTTTGCTGCAAAATCCATGTATTCAATAGTGCGCTCTGAAGTGGCACCATGCTTTTCTCCTGAGCCCCAAGTGAATTTATCAATATGCATCCCCCACCAAATACCAATATATTTGCCCGGATTTACCCAACTCACTTCACCTAACTTGTTTTCTTCATTAAGATTTAGCGAGATGTAAGAGTTAATTAAGTCAACAGCTTCATCGCCTACTGTGATTGTGCGCCAAGGCGTTACAAAGTCACCGCTTTTGCGAACGAGAATACCATCTGCTCTTGGTGCCAAATCAGCTGTAAATTTACCTAGTTCTTGTTTAGTTAAACTCATACCCGCAAAATCAACTAGCGCGGCCTCATGAATAGCGAGATGAATGCCACTAGGTAACTTAATAGTCATTGGTGTATGCGCGGTTCTTACTTCATTAAGTAGTGTTTCATTGTATAGATATTCGTAACGCTCTCGACCCTGACCTGGGATCCAATAGGCCTTTGATGCGTGTGAATCAGGCAAGAAAAATTCAGTTAATTCGCGAGTAATGGCTATATCACCGTCATTTTTTACTTCGTATCTAAAGCCAATACCGTCGTCAAAAACTCTAGCACGCACATTAAATGTCACGTCTTTATTTTGCTTGTGAGTATACTGCACGACAACTTCATTGTGATTGTCGCGAATTAAACGTTGCTCACCCCAAGGTTGCTCCCATGTCTTATCATGGCTAGTGCGACTAAGTTCAGTAAGGTTAAAGTCTCGATAAAATGAAGGTGCCTTTGCAAAAGTAAAACCCAATTTGCTCGGTTTGATAACTTCGGTACCTTTATATTTTAGCGAATATCTAGCAAGGTCTTCGCTATCACTGAAGCTTAATATAATGGTTTTATTCGGAGATGTTACTACTACTTCGGAAGCGAATGCTTGAGAGCTAAAACACGAGAATAGTAAGGTTATTGTGAGTAGTGACGAGCTAAGTAAATGACGCATATAAGTCCCTCGGAATGTTAATTTCTTGTAATTAACTATGATTTTTATAAAAGTTGAAAAGAATTTTTGGATGTTGACTGCAAAATTTCATAATCATTGGATAGTAAAAAGATACAACCTCACGGTTGTATCAGAACAATTGACTCCCACGGTGCCAGTGTAAATTCACTCTCACCTTCAAATACCTGCTTTTTTCCACTTGAAAACGTTATATAAGTACCCTCAAATAACATGGAGTCTAACAAGCGCACGGTTTGCTGCTCAGCAGACAGGTTGAAAATACCCACTACCTTATCGATTTTATTAGACCTTACAAACGACAGCACATTTTCACTATTACTATTGTTAATTGGTAGCATCCGAGCGCCCCATTTGCCATTCCACAACGCCGAATTAGCCTTTTTGAGTGCAAATAATTTTTGATATAGCCTCTCGATAGGATGCGCTTTCCACTCAATAGCGTCCTTTTCAAAAAATGCTAAACGTTTGGTGTTTCCAGCCTCTTGACCATTATAAATCATAGGTATCCCTTCACTAATTACCGATAAAGTAATGGCACTCAATAATGCATCACCAAACGCCTCAAACTGTGTGGATTCCCATGAATTTACGTCATGATTTGACACATACATCAAGCGCATAGCTCTGTCTGGATAATAGCCGTCATTCCATGCATAGTATGAATGTAGCGCGTTAGCTTTTGCTTTGCCCTTCGCAATTTTATGCATAGTGTCCCACCAACTCCACGCATAAGTCGCGTCAAATCCGTGTTCATAAAATTGAGGTCCTTCCCACTCAGCTAACATAAAAACCGGTTTTATTTGGTTAAGCGTTTTACTTGCACGCGCCCAAAAAGCATTGGGTACTAAGCCTGCTGCATCACAACGATAACCGTCAATGCCTACTTCTTCTATCCAGTATTTCATGGCATCGATCATATAGGTTTGTAAGTCCATATTAGAGAAGTCAAGGTCAATAATATCGCTCCAATCAAACCAAAGGGTTGGAATGTTGTCGCCTTTAAAGTCCTTGATATACCACTGCGGGTTACTTTGATGGATAACATTATCCCATGCAGTATGATTAGCAACCCAGTCTAAGATCACATACATACCCAAATCATGAGCTCGCCTTACAAACCTTTTTAAATCTTCCGTAGTACCTAGTTCAGGATTAACAGAAAAAAAATCTTGAACCGCATAAGGGCTACCTAAACTACCCTTTCTATTTTTTTCGCCAATTGGGTGAATAGGCATTAGCCAAACGATGTCGATCCCAAGTGCTTTTAATCTTGTTAATTCTTGCTCTGCAGCGCGCAAAGTACCTTGTGGTGTAAATTGACGAGTATTTATTTGATAAATCGTCGCAGATTTTAACCACTCCGGGGCAGTTTTATTATAAATGGTATTAACAATAAGGTCGTTTTGATTATTAGTTTGGGAAATATTTGAACATCCCAACAATAGTAATGTTAGAAAACCTAAAATGCACAGTTTGATAATATTCACCCGCTTCAATTTCATTTTTCTTTTACTTAGCAAGCTTAAACGATTAAGTTACTGTAATAGTTAATATGCTTGTGTGCAATAGTTGAGATTTTGAATACGTATGCATGGCACGTAAGGCTGAGTGTTCATAAACCTTTTATGTAAGTAAAACACTAAGCGTCTTTTACATAATCAGATGTATTTACCCCTAGTTTAAATAAAAGCTTGTTTTTGATCCTACACGGGGTATGGTCAGGAGTTATCAATAACTAGTAAGTAATCGCATCAGACAAAAAGCGACTAGTTTTGTGTATGGATGACGTTTTTTTACGAAAATTAAATATTAAGGACTGCTGAGCTTCGAAAAACTATTCTGCTCATTTTTATCACAATGAAGATTATATCGACTTTACACCTATAGTGAAGCGCCACTTGCTATTCAACAAGTAGCGCCAAACTTCATATTACTTGTTGAAATATCGTCGACAATTAAATACTGACAAACTGTGTTTTCGCAACACCTCGACAGGGATACGATACGGATTTGTCTCTATGCATACTTCGCCATCCTTAGTCTGCTTACATACTCTTATTTGGGTACTGTCATGTTCATTTTTCATTGTTGTCTCCGACTGATTGCCGGATTGGCACTATCAACAATACAAAAAACCCAGTAAAAACTGGGCTTTAAGGATAACTAAGAACGCTAATAGATTTTATTCGATATTCTGGATCTGAATATATATTAATATTATTTAACTTAATTAAAACAAGGATTTGAGTTATATTTTAGTTGTATTTATATGATTTGCCCACCGTTTAACCCACCACTTGGTGCTTATTAGTTTATTATCAAATACCATTGCGTTAGACTAGTAACGAAATCGAAAAATTATTACATCGCACTTAATACAATTTATTCTCTGTAAAGCATTCAAATAAATCATGCTCAGGTTGAGTTATCTAAAATGCCAAAAATCACACTGCTAAATCTGGAAAACCTCTCGACAGCACGAACTTTAGATTGTTTAGACTACATAAAGAAATCAATAATCGAGAAAATGCCACTCTATACAGTAATTAAAGAAAATATAGTCGCATACTACGATGAAGTTGAGCTGATTAATACTTATGATGAGACCGAAAAATTTTTGCTAGTTGCTGAAAAACAAATTTGTATTGATTACAAACGCGGTGAGATACGACAACTTAGTGATGAAGCTCTTGAGGAACTCTGGTTACATAAAAAATTAGAGGGAGAAAAGCTGTCGCTTGTGTTCACACAAGATGACACCTCATACAAATTCAATTCTCTATCGAAAATTTATTCTGTTGGACTAGACGACATTTATAAGTGCATAGATGGCACAAAGACCAAAAGGTCTGGCAGGCAAAAAGATCACTACATTCAGGCAATTACGCTTGCAATGGATGAACTGGGGGATAAAGAAACAAATGAAGAACTTTTTGGTTGGATTTCCAAAAGAACGGAAAATTTTGACAATGACCATAATTGCTTTTCATATGTAGATTGCTTCGAGGAAGACTTAATACCTTATGTAGCTGCGTCACCTAATGATGTCGTGCTCAAATCGAATGGCAAGGTAGTTA
>Ga0257120_1001060_pt1 | contig 19052 bp, 10 predicted proteins | sample SI106_10metaG_FD_190153 | JGI IMG/M metagenome (GOLD analysis project Ga0257120, IMG submission 190153) | Marine microbial communities from Saanich Inlet, British Columbia, Canada - SI106_10 | ecosystem: Environmental > Aquatic > Marine > Inlet | place: Canada: British Columbia | collected... | reverse complement strand
CTCCAGCACCAGGTGCTCCAAATGTCCATTCCCAAACTCCTATTTCAGTCTCTAAAGACCATCCAGATGGTAATGAATCAAAATTTTCTGATACAGTTGTTGCTCCGTCTCCAGGACCACAAACTAACACAGGTGCAGTTACGTCGAAAACTTCAACTACTGCAGTACAACTAGTTGTATTACCTGAAGGATCTGTTACATATACTGTTACTTCAGATTCTCCTAAGTTAGAACAATCAAAAGTAAAGTTTGCTGGATCCTCAGTTCCACATATTCCAAATAAGCTATAAACAGCTACACCTGCTCCAGGTGCACCCCAAGCAATTCCATCTTCTGTATTAAGAGCGTTTTCGCCGTCAGCTACAGTTGAAACTTCCCAAGCAGTTACTCCTCCTGTAGAAGAAGTTGCTAGTGTTCCAACCCAATAAGTACCTGCTGCTAATTCTCCTACAGTAGGTACTAAACCTACCGTACTAACATCAAAACCAAAGTTAGCTCCAACCACATCTTGTGAAACTGGTGCTAAATCTTCAGCAAATAATACTTCACCTGGCTGTCCGCCTTCATCTGCATAATAAACAACTAATACATTGTCGATAGTAGCTCCTGGATCGTGGAAAAGATTTAATTCAAAAGCAGTTACAGTAAAAGAACCATCTAATACAACTTGATTAGCTACCCAGAATGGTGCTCCATTATTAAATAATCCATTTTCGAAACCATTTGATGCAACACTTATATCACATACTGAACTAGATCCTGAAGTTACTACTACACCACAAGCATCAGTTGCATTATCGATAAGAGCGCTAGCAGGTATAGTTACCGTTCCATCTTCACCTAATGTAATTTCAGTTGGTGGTTGTTGTGGAGTTTCAACAGAAATAACTAAATCGTTAACTCCTGCTCCCCATCCCCAGGCTCCATTTGGCCCATCATCATAACTAAATGCAAAATTAATTGATTGTCCAGCAAATCCAAGAAAATCATAATCTCCACTTGCTACTGGATCAGTATCTTCATTATAAAAATTAAATGGTATTGTGTCTCCATTTTCATCGACAACCCAAAAACCTAATTGTTCTCCTGCTCCTACTGTTTGTAAAGCATAATTAAAAGATGCAGTAATTGATAACGCATCTGCTGGCATATCATATAAAGGAGATACTAAGATAGCAAAGTTTGTTTCACCTATACCAGCTGCATCGTCATCAAAGACAGCTGCATTGGTTGCAAATGCTGGACTACCAGGTATTGGCATAGCTCCAGTACCAAATGTCCATTCCCAAACTCCTGCTAATAAAAGTTGTTCCCAACCTGCAGGTTGAGTACCACCAGCAAAGCTTTCATTGAATGAAGTAAATCCTGGGGCTCCAGCACAAGTTACTACTGGTGCAATATCATCTACTACTGTTACTGTAGCATCACATGTTGAAGAGTTACCAGCCTCATCTGTTACCGTTAAAGTAACTGTTACTGTCCCTACATCCTCACAAGTAAAAAATACTTGTGATGCTGTTAAATCAGTTACTGCACAGTTGTCGGTAGAACCGCCATCTAAATCAGAAGCTACTAAGAAACCTTCTCCTGCATCATCCAAAGAAACTGTAAAGTCTCCACATACAGCCATTGGCGCTTCATTATCTTCTACAGAAATTATAAAAGTACAAGAAGAAGAACTTCCGAACTCATTTGTAGCTGTAAAAGTTACTTCGTTATCTCCAACTGGAAATGAAGTTCCTGTTGCTCCACCTGCTGTAAGTACAACATCTAATGGTAGTCCAGTATCTCCATCTACAGCGGTAGCCGGAGTATAATTTACAACAGCACCACATTCACCTTCATCGTTAAATGCTACGAAATCTGGTATACAAGTAATAATTGGTGGAGTTCCGTTTTGCATTTCTAAATTAACACAAAAAGTAGTTACAACACCTGCAGCTCCATTACCGCCAACTATAAGAAACCAATCACCGTTTATATCTAAACCATCCAAAGCAACATTCATTGCTCCTTCCTCTGACATAAAATCTACAGGAGTAGTCGTACCATCCCAATCAAAATAATTGTTCGTAGAAGAATCTGTAAATGTTAAAAGAGTAGGATCATCTAAACCATCTGATCCTCCAGCAAAAGCTCCAAGTAACCACGCTGGGGCACCGTTTGGTGCTTGAAAAGCAAATTCATATTGATCAGCAGTATCACCTTGTACAGTAAATTCTATACTAGTAATTTGCCATTGACCTAATCCAGTTCCAATAACACCTGTATCTCCAGAGTTAGTAGTTGAAGTAACTACAGTTGCTGCAGAAGCAAATAATGGTGGTGAAAATTCTAAAGGCATATTTTCTGAACAATACTCACGAGCCTCCACTGGTGGTGGTGGTGGACAATTGCTAATACCTAAATTAGCTGTCCATCCTGATCTTGTTGCAGAAGAATCTGAGAAAAAATCAAAAGTTAATCCTGCTCCAGCAGCTGAAGTCATCGTTGGTGGAATAGCAGTACCATCGTAGGTACCGTCAAATCCTCCTGTGTCTCCAGTTACTGTTAAAGAATCCCAATTAGCTTCCGTATTGAAGGTTGTAAATTCAACTGTTAATGTCTCTCCAGCGGGAGCAACTAACTCCATACTTAGATTTTCATTGCTTTGATAATTAGCAGCTATACCACCGGTATCTGCATAGATGTCACCATCTTGAAAGTCTGTACAGGCGCTAAAAACACCGTCAGCTTGAAGAATTTCTCCTTGCGCTTGGACCTGCCAAAAGGCTGTTGAAGCCAAAAACGCCATAAGAATAAATGTAATTTTTTTCATGAAATTTATTTTAAGTTAATATTTAAGGTAAATAATAGTTACAAACATAGTAAAAAAATAACTTATTATAATTAAAAACATTGCTAATTTTAATCAAGTTATTTTTAAAATAATAACAAATATCTAAATGAAAGAAAAATAAATTGAAAAATAAATTGAAAAATAAATTGAAAAATAAAAAATTAATTCAGTTTAAAAAACTGAATAATGTCATTATTATTAATAATAGCTAGGTGTAACACACCATCAATAACTATTTTATTCATGCCCTTAACATCTCCTGGTGTATAAAAACCTGATTTATTAATTGTTAAAGCAGTAAAATTACCAAATCCATTTCCAAGTAATAAATTACCGTTGCCAGCATCATTACGAGGAGTTTCCACTTCTGAACCAAACATATTTCCCGATAATGCAATATCTAAATTGTTATCATTATTAAAGTCATCTATGATAATTCCATTGGTGGAAGAAAATTGAACTGCATTAGGTAATTTTTTTATTTTCCAAGGCTTATCTGAATTGTTTTCTATAAAAGAGGTAGCAAATGTTGAGGCCTGGAGATGTAATGCTTTTTTTAATTTTTCTTCTCCAAATACATCTTCCATATTAGCTTTAGCAAATTGATCATACGTTCCAAATTTTTCCTTAATAAAAGGCATTTGTTCAGAGGAACATTCTCTACCTCTTAGAGGATACTCTTTACCATTTTCATTAAAAGTCAAAACGATATCTCCAGTGTTATTATCATCAAAATCATCAAAATATAAATTAAATTTAGTTTCAGGACTTGCTTTATATTTATAATTTAAACCCAAATTTCCAGCTATAAAATCAATATCTCCGTCATTATCAAAATCACCCTCAGCGATACTATACCACCATCCTTCTGTACCTGCTAATCCTAAAGAGTCAGAAACATTAGTAAAATGAAAATCTTTATTTTCAAAAGCTAAAATTGGCATCCACTCACCAGTAATAATTAAATCTTTTTTTCCATCTTTATTAAAATCTGTCCACAAACTACTTGTGACCAAACCTGGGTGCATTAAATCTGGTGCTTCTAACTCAGTTATATCTTCAAATTTTCCTTCGGTATTTTTTAATAAATAACTTCTAGGTGCTTTTGGGTAATTTCCAGGTACTACCCTACCTCCCACAAACAGATCTAAATCCCCATCATTATCAAAATCTGCAGTTGACACCACACCACCACTTGTATACATCTTTGGTAATGCATCTACCGATTTAGTATAAATACCTTTACCATTGTTTAGATACAATCTATCTTGTAATAAGCTTGAATTTACTTTAAAATCATAGCCACCACTAACAATATATAAATCTTGGTCACCATCGGCATCGGCATCAAAAAACAAGGAAGACATATCTTCACTATTTTTATCTATTTCCCATAATTCTTGATTTGTTTCTTTAAAAGTTCCACTTAAATCTTGAACATACATCTTACCACTATAACCTTTGGCTCCCCCAATATAAAAATCGTCTAAACCATCAGAATTTATATCCATCACTGACATTGAAGGTCCTAAAATTGACATTTTATGTGGTAATAACGACTCCTTTGCAAAATCATTAAAATCATTTTCCTCATGCTTATAATTAACATCTATTTGGTTAGTTACTTCAGTAAATAACTGTTTTTTAGTAATTTGACCTAAACTAGGTGAATCCTTAATATCTGTTTTATTATAAGGAATAGTTAACGTGTTATTCGCGTTAATATTTGCATAAGTTTGCTTATTTCCATCTGGCCACTCAATCCAAACAGAATCTATTTTTTTATGATTTCCTATTCCAAAATGTAAATTATCTTCAACTGAAGAAAGGTATCCTCTACTTAGATAATGTTCTTTAATTTGAAATTTACCATTTATTTTTATTGTTACTCTTGTCCCTAATCCAGATTTATTTTTTTCCTTTCCAATTAATTTTACTTTTAAAAAATTACCACCTTTCATTTTCTCACTGTTATTTTCATAGACAAAAGCTATTGAGTCTATATTTGAAATTACAATATCTACATCACCATCATTATCTAAATCTGCATACGCAGCACCGTTCGAAAATGAAACTTCATTGAGCCCCCACTCCTCTCTAATACTAGTAAAAGAAATATTACCTTCATTTTTATAAATATAATTTTTTATTGGATTAACAGGTGTTTGATCTAAGGCTTCTTTTATATAATCCAGATCTTTCCCTTCCTTATCTTTATTCATTTTATTAAGTAACTTCTTTTTTATTTTAACATAATCATTATTCCTAATATCTTTTCTTAAACCATTGGTTATCAATAAATCTTTATATCCATCATTATCAAAATCTGACCATAGCGGCGCCCAACTCCAATCAGTGCTTGATATACCTGCAAGTTGAGAAACCTCACTAAAAGAACCATTCCCATTATTTTTTTGTAACGTATTCATCATGTATTGATAATGAAATCCATTATTAATAGCGTTCTTGAATCTTTTAGGATTCATTCCAGACATATTAGTTTTTATGCGGTAATTATCCTCAGCCACCATATCGACAGTTACAATATCCAACCAACCATCATTATCAAAATCAGCGATATCAGATCCCATAGAAAAATTAGAAATATGTTTTACACTTTCCTTTAACATTTCAGAGAAAGTACCATCTTGATTATTAATATATAAGTAATCGTGTTCTATATAATCATTACAAACATAAACATCAGGCCAACCGTCATTATTTATATCGCCAATTGATGCACTTAAACCATAACCGATACCATTGCCAACTAATCCTACTTTTTCGCTTACATCTTTAAAAAAACCATTATCATTTTGGAAAAGCACATCACTTGAAAGCTCGTCTCTTTCCATATGATTCATTCCACTATCTATTAAAGGCAATGTGTTGATGGGAGCATTTAACAGATACATATCAAGATCTCCATCTTTATCATAATCTAAAAAAACAGATTGTGAAGAGTATCCAGCGTAATCTAATCCGTATTTTGCAGCTTGTTCGGTAAACGTTAAATCTCCGTTATTTATAAATAGTTCGTTTTTTCTTTTTTCTTCTTCAACATCCCCTGCTCTACAGATATAAATATCTAAAAATCCATCATTATTAATATCAATCATAGAGGTACCTGTTGACCAACCCCATGAACCTACTATTCCTGAACTAACACTAATTTCTTCAAATTGAAGATTCCCTTTGTTTAAATACAGCCTATTATTTCCAAAGTTTGCTGTAAAAAAAATGTCAGGCAAACTATCGTTATTAATATCTCCTACTGAAACTCCTGCACCAGAATAATAAGATGGATATACAATTATATTCATTGAAGCAGACTCTGGAAGTTTATTGATAAAATTCACTCCTGTTAAATCTGGATTTAATAAGGTAAATAGAGGGCCTTCAAAATCATTTTCAGTTCCTCTATTTTCTGAACAAGAAATGAATAAGAAGAAACTAATAATGATAAAACTTAAATAAGTTATTCTATTTTTAAATAAACTGACAATATGGTAAGGCATTTAAATAATTTTTGAATTTAATCGAAAACAAATAATAAATTATTACTTATATTTTTTTGAGGGACTCAAATTAAGAAAAAAAAAACCACTTTCAATGAAAGTGGTTTTTTTATTTTATAAAAGATTTAATTAAACGTTCTCTTCTTCTTTTTTATCTGACAAATCAATTCCTTTTTTCTTAACTGAATCAAAGAATACAGGAGTTGCAATAAACAAAGATGAATAGGTACCTACTAAAACTCCGACTATTAACGCAAAGATCAATCCTCTAATAGATTCTGCACCAAATATAAAAATAGAGATTAAAACTATTAAGGTAGTTAATGAAGTATTCAAGGTACGACTTAATGTACTATTTAAGGCACTGTCAATTACTTTAGACATTTTCCAAGATGGATGATCATTAAAATATTCACGAATTCTATCGAACACTACCACGGTATCATTCAACGAATAACCAATTACAGTAAGTATCGCAGCGATAAATGACTGTCCAATCTCCATGTTAAAAGGCATAAACCTGTAGGTTAAAGAAAAAATTCCCAATACAATTAATACATCATGGAAAACGGCAACTACTGCACCTAAACTAAATTGCCATCTTCTAAAACGCAATAATATGTAAAGGAAAACTACAACTAGGGATCCTAATACTACCCAGAAAGATGCTTTTTTAATATCATCCGCAATGGTTGGGCTCACTTTGTAAGATTCCATTCTACCGGCAAGTTTATTTTCAGCATCACCAACATATTGATCATAGGTAAACCCATCTGGAAGATTAGGCCTTAAACCTTCAAATAGCATTTGTTCAATTTCTTCATCTACTTCAGATCCTGCTTCATCTACTTTATACTTAGTCGTAATCTTTAACTGATTACTTCCACCATATGTTTTTGCCTCTGCAGAACCAAATACTTCAATTAAATCCGCTTCAACTTGCGTTGAATTTACGTCCTTATCAAAACGAACTGTATAAGTTCTTCCTCCAACAAAATCAACACCTTGATTTAGGCCAACTGTTAATAATGAACCTAAACTAACAGCAATTAACAAGCCTGAAATTACATAAGAAACTTTTCTTCTTTTCAGAAAATCAAAATTGTTTTTTGTTAGAATGTTTTTAGTTAACGAAGTTGAACAAGGTAATGGCTTCCCATTTCTTGTATAACTGTCAATAAATAATCTTGTAATAAAAATTGCAGTAAATAGTGATGTTGCAATACCTATCAATAATGTAGTAGCAAAACCTTGGATGGGTCCTGTTCCAAACATTAATAATATAAAACCAGTTAAACCCGTTGTAATATTCGCATCTAAAATTGATGACAATGCATTATTAAAACCATCATTAATGGCGTCTTTTTGAGCTTTACCTTTTGCAAGTTCTTCTTTAATACGTTCAAAAATAAGTACGTTTGCATCTACCGACATACCAATGGTTAGGATAATACCCGCAATTCCAGGAAGCGTTAATACCGCTCCCAATCCAGCTAATATTCCAAAGATAAATATGATGTTAACTACTAGAGCAACATCTGCAAAAGCACCTGCTTTACCATAATAAAAAATCATCCAAACTAACACAAATGCAAGGGCTAACAAAAATGAAAATATTCCACTATCAATCGCTTCTTGACCCAAAGTTGGCCCAACTATTTCGCCTTGAATAATCTCTGCGGAGGCTGGTAATTTACCAGCTCTTAAAACATTGGCTAAATCTTGTCCTTCCGTAATGTTAAAATCTCCAGATATCTGACTTCTACCACCTGCAATTGGTCCGCTTGTGACACCTGGTGCAGAATAAACAATATCATCTAATACAATTGCGATTTGCGTTTGATTATTAAAAGCTTCTCCCGTCATTTGTTCCCATACTCTTGCTCCTCTTGCATTCATTTGCATACTAACAACAACTCTACCTAATTGATCGTATGTTTGAATCGCATCTACAACAACTCCCCCTGCCAATGGAGGTGTTTGATCTCTATTAGATTTTATAGCGTAAAGCGTAATAACTTCTTCTCCTAATTCTTTATTACCAGTAGCTATACCCCATACAAATTTCGCATAACGTTGATTTTCAGAAAGTAATGATCTTACTTGAGGTGTTTTTAAATAGCCGTTTATTACAGCAGTATCTTTCAGCATAAAGGTTCCAAGTTCTGGTCTTCCAGTTTGTCCAGGATACAACATTTTACTCAATAATGGTCTTTCTTTTAATGCATCAGCGATAGAATCATTTACATCCTCACCTCCAATTAAATCATCAACAACACTTGCTTCTGTGTCTGAAGGATCTATAACATCTTCTTGCGCATCAGGCTCGTCTACCTTATAAATTTCTGCTAGTTTTGAATCTGCTGTGACTAAGAAACCTTGTAATTCGTCAATTTTATATACTCCCCAAAATTCTAACTGAGCTGTACTTTGTAATAACTTTTTTACACGCTCTACATCTTTAGCTCCTGGTAATTCTACTAAAATACGCGCAGATTTTCCAATTCGCTGAATGTTTGGTTGAGTAACGCCGAACTTATCGATACGTTTTCTTAATACTTCAAAAGCAGCTGTAATCGATTCGTCAATTTTACGCTCAATTACAGGATAAACATCACTATTTGTCATAGATGCATTGATGTCATCTTCTAAGTTTTTGTTAAAGAAAATATCTGGAGAAGCTAATGAATTTTCTCCTGGAAGTGCATCAAAAGCAATAAAGAAAGACTCTAAATAGGTGTCTTGTGATTCTTTTTGAAGAACAAATGCATCATCTAATGCTTGATTAAAAGCAGCATCTCTTGTATTATTGGCTAATCCTTTTAAGATATCTTTTACCGATACTTGAAGAATTACATTAATACCTCCTTTTAGATCCAAACCTTTATTAAGTTCTTTTCCTTTAGCAGTATTGTAATCTATTACGATTGGCCCCAGAGATACCACTGGAATGTTTCCAATTGAATCTAGGTAACTCGCTTCTGCTGAATTTCTTTTTTCTGTTTCATTAGCAGAAAACTTTGTGTTGGCAAATGTTTTTGCTTTATCCTCTGCAGTATTTGCGATATAAGTAAATGAAAGCTGGTACAAACTTACCAAACCAAACACTATTGCAAATACTTTAATTAGTCCTTTATTTTGCATTTTTTTATTTTTTTATGTCAAATTTTTAAAACGAGCAAATATAGAATTTACCAAATAACCTGACAATTATTTTTAATGATATTAAATTTGATTCTTTTTTTGCTTTATTAAACTTTAATAGTAGTCTTTAGAGCAATTACATAAGAACTGGGCCCGCTCTAACTTTTGGAATGTTGTGGGAAGCATTATCAATTTCGATTGATTTGTTACCGAATATATTATAGGCTACTTTTTCAATTCTATTTTTAAGCCTTAGCTCCTTTGATAGGTCCGGATAATAAATATCTAGATTAAAAGAACGATCATTTTCGGGAGATGATTCAATAACTAAACCGTTTGAATCTATTGCATTTTCTTTGCTCTTTTGAATTTCAAATACATCAAGCTGATAGGTAATTGATTTCTTCTTAGTAGGCACTTTGAAGGGATTTTCACCAAAATCTAATGAGGAATAACTTAGTTTTAAAGCTTTTTCTTTTGAAAATATTTTTTTAATGGAAACAACATCAACTTGGCTGAAATAAGAAATTTTTAAAACTCCATTAGCTCCTTTATAAACTTTTATCTTTTTTATACCAATATCCTGTAGTAGCTTTTTTACATCCGCAATTGCATTTTCAGTTTCATCTAAAGAAATCTCATGACCTTCAAACTGCAGAACGATTTCTTGATTAGGTACCGAAAACTGTTGAAGAACAGCTCCTAAAAAAGCAATAATTAATATAAATGTATTTAAGTACCATTTCGGTTTCATTCGCCAAATATAAAAAAAAGACTGCATCTATGCAGTCTTTATTAATAATCTTATTTAGATTTGGATATTAGAATGCTAATAAACCATTCGTTTTTCTAACTCCTTCTGCACTTCTTGACATATGTTCTTTTTCAGCATCAGTTAATTCTAATTCAACAACGCTTTCAATGCCATTGCGTCCAAGAATAACTGGTACACCAATACAAATATCATTGAATCCATATTCTCCTTCTAATAAAATAGAACAAGGAAACATTTTCTTTTGATCACAAGCAATTGCTTGAACCAAACCAGAGACTGCAGCACCTGGCGCATACCATGCCGAAGTTCCCAATAACTTAGTTAAGGTACCACCACCAACTTTAGTATCTTCCATTACCTGATTTAATCTTTCTTCAGATATAAATTTTGATACTGGTACACTGTTTCTAGTTGCCATTCTAGTTAAAGGAACCATACCTACATCACTATGACCGCCAATAACCATACCGTCTACATCACTAATAGGTGCATCTAAAGCTTCAGCCAATCTATATTTAAAACGTGCACTATCTAAAGCTCCACCCATTCCAATAATTCGATGCTTTGGCAAACCTGAAGTTTTATGTACTAAATACGTCATTGTATCCATAGGATTACTGACTACAATAATGATAGTATTTGGTGAGTGTTCAATTAAATTTGAAGAAACCGACTTTACAATACCTGCATTGATACCTATTAATTCTTCACGTGTCATTCCTGGTTTTCTAGGAATACCGCTTGTAATAACTACTATATCACTTCCTGCAGTTTTCGAATAATCGTTAGTAACACCAACGATTTTTGTGTCAAAGCCATTTAATGATGCGGTTTGCATCAAATCCATCGCTTTACCTTCCGCAAATCCTTCTTTGATATCTAAAATAACAACTTCGCTTGCAAAGTCTTTGATAGCTATATATTCAGCACAACTTGCACCAACAGCACCTGCTCCTACAATAGTAATTTTCATATTTTTTTTTTATTTTTTTAATAATTATTTAACCGGTTCTACCTTTGTTTTTATGAAAATACGAAGATACAATAATTGGCATTATTACTCAAGATAAAATAAAAAAAGGCAGTGAATTTAATTATAAACAAAGATAATGAAGCCCTATGTTAACATTTGGGAATTTACCTAAAGTAAACATGGAAGATATATAAAATTTATTGAAATAATAATTTGCACCTAGGTCTCCTTTAAATTCCCTTTTACGCTCGTCTAATAGAGACAATAAGTCATTGAATACATCTAAAAAAACACCTTCTTTACCTCCAAGGGTATAGTTAAATTTATTCTCAGAATATCCCAGGGATCCTGAAAATTCAAAATTTTTAACTTTTTTTGAAGCAATTAATTGAAATAACCATGAATCTGCATCAATTACTATCGCGTTAATTGAAGTTAAGGGTTCGCTCCCAGTTTCTGGATCTACTGGCTCTATAGAAACTTCATCAAAAAATAAATCTAAATTAAAAACAGAGTAAGATGCTAAAACAGCTAATTCTAGGGGCTGTGAGCTATTCAAATCTTTTCTAAAATATTGTGTAATTGAATGTTTTATTGCAGCTCCAAAAATATCATAACTAGACGTATTTATAGTAACTTTTGGAGCATATCTTAGGGTAAGGTCCGTTTCTTTCCATAAACCCAAACTGGCTTGTAAATAAGGATACGCAACTATATCTTGTTTAATTCCTTCAAAAGCTTGCCATTCATAGGCTTCTTCATCAATATAAAAATCAAAAAAAGTAGCCGTATCTCCACCTAAAGCAGTTGGTATTTCCGCCGATGTAGCGTCTCTAATTTCCATAGTTAACAACTCGTTATTAGTAATAACAAATGATTTTTGTTTTTTTGGAATAGGAAGTATATTAAAATGTACGGAGACATCAAGTTTAAATTTACCTATGGTTTGAGCAGAGCTGTACCAAGATGACGAAGACTGATAAACAGATGCAACTGCTGCAGAGGAAACAAATTCGCTTGAGACATAGAGCATGTCTTGTACTGCATTGGTGAGATCTAAATCATTAATTTGAGAAAAACCAAAAAAAGAGGACATCAATACAGCACAAAAAATACTAATTTTTGAATTTTTGCTAGGCATCAATATTTGCATATTTTGCATTTTTCTCAATAAATTCTCTACGAGGCGGTACCTCATCTCCCATTAACATAGAAAATACACGATCTGCTTCTGCACCATTTTCAATAACTATTTGACGGAGTGTTCTAGTTTCTGGTTTCATTGTAGTATCCCAAAGCTGAATAGCATTCATTTCTCCAAGACCTTTATAACGCTGTATTTTACAACCCTCTCCAAAATCCTTTTGTATTTTTTCTCTTTCTTCATCACTCCAAGCATACTTTTTCTTTGCTCCTTTTCTAACCAGGTACAAGGGGGGAGTCGCTATATAAATATTACCATTTTCAATTAATTCTTTCATATATCTAAAGAAAAAAGTAAGAATTAAAGTTTCAATATGACTACCATCGACATCGGCATCACACATAATAACTATTTTATGATATCGTAATTTCTCTACATTTAATGCTTTACTATCTTCTTCTGTACCAATTGTTACTCCTAGGGCTGTAAATATATTTCGAATCTCTTCATTATCAAAAACCTTGTGTTGCATTGCTTTTTCAACATTTAAAATTTTACCTCTTAAAGGTAAAATTGCTTGAAAATTACGATCGCGACCTTGCTTAGCTGTACCACCCGCAGAATCTCCCTCAACAAGAAACACTTCACAAATAGCTGGATCTTGCTCAGAACAATCAGATAATTTTCCTGGTAAACCTCCAATACTCATAACGGTTTTACGCTGGACCATATCTCGAGCTTTATTGGCGGCGTGTCTAGCCTGTGCTGCAAGAATTACTTTCTGTACTATGGTTTTAGCATCGTTAGGGTTTTCTTCAAGGTAATTTTCTAACATTTCAGAAACCGATTGACTTACCGCAGCAGAAACCTCTCTATTTCCTAACTTTGTTTTTGTTTGTCCTTCAAATTGAGGTTCCCCAACTTTTACTGAAATGATGGCTGTTAAGCCTTCTCTAAAATCATCACCGGCAATATCAAACTTTAGCTTAGTTAACATTCCTGAGGCATCGGCATACTTTTTAAGTGTATGAGTTAGTCCTCGTCTAAACCCAGAAAGATGTGTCCCACCTTCATGCGTATTAATGTTATTTACATAAGAATGCAGGTTTTCGCTGTAAGAAGTATTATATATCATGGCAACCTCAACAGGGATTCCATTTTTTTCTCCTTCCATGTGTATCACGTTACCAATTACTGGTTCACGTGTTTCATCTAAAAAGCGAATAAATTCTTTAAGTCCTTCTTCACTTTTAAAAGTTTCCGCAAGAAATTCTCCTTTTTCATCTTTCTCTCTTTTATCGATTATCGAAAGCGTAACACCCTTGTTAAGAAATGACAATTCTCGCAATCTATTAGACAACGTTTCGTAACTATATTCTGTAGTTTGTTTAAATATCTCTGGATCTGCACTAAAAGTTACAACCGTTCCTCTAAAATCTGTTTCACCAACTTGTTTGACAGGATACATCGTTTTTCCACGTTCATATTCCTGCTCATAAATTTTACCTTCCCGATGGACAACTGCTTTTAAATTTACAGAAAGTGCATTTACCACTGAAACACCTACTCCGTGTAGACCACCAGAAACTTTATAAGAATCTTTATCAAATTTTCCACCTGCACCAATTTTGGTCATTACTACCTCTAAAGCAGAAACTCCTTCTTTTTTATGAATATCAACAGGAATTCCACGACCATTATCCTTTACTGAAATAGAATTATTATCATTAATGATTACATCAATAGTATCACAATGGCCCCCCATTGCTTCATCTATTGAGTTATCTACTACCTCATACACCAAATGATGCAATCCTCGTACTCCAACATCTCCTATATACATAGAAGGTCTCATACGCACATGCTCCATTCCTTCTAACGCCTGAATACTATCAGCACCGTAATTTCCTTTTTTTTGTTCTTCACTCATATAAAATAATTAAATAATGTTAATTTATAAACTCATAAGAATTTTACTAATTCTACTTTGAATTAAAACAAATATACTCTTTCCCTTTCTTTATTTAAAGCATCAAAAACCATTTTTCAGGTACTTATTAACTTTTTGTTGATTTCTTAAAACACGCTTAAAAGGCTTAAAAAACAACTTAAAACACATTCCATAGTTTTTAAAAGTGTTGTGATTTAAGAAAGAAACTAAAAAGTGCTTAAAAACTAAATTTCAACCTTAAACTTTTACCTGAACTCTTTAAAAAAACATAAGTTTTAATTTTATTCACGAATTAGTAACCATAATTTTAACAAATTTTATTAATAATTAAAAAAATGAAATTATTTTTACCATCGTTAATAAAAACAAACCACATGAAAAAAAGTAACACTATCTCAACACTATTATTTGCAATATTAATAGCAATAGGAAGTTCAGTAAACGCGCAAGAATTTAGAAAATTAGACAAAAGCCCGATGGATTCAGCTGCTTTTCCAACTAGTTACAAAGAAGCTAACAAACAAATGAAAGTAATTTACAGTAGACCTCAACTAAAAAGCAGAGAGTTAAGTAAATTAGCACCAAATGGAGAAGTTTGGAGAACTGGCGCTAACGAAGCTCCTGAATTAGTTTTATATAAAGATTTTAACTTAAACGGAACAAAAATAAAAGCAGGTAGCTATTCTTTATTAACGATACCAGGAGAAAAAGAATGGACAATTATTTTAAATTCAGATCTAAACACTTGGGGATCCTATTATTATAATGAGAAAAATGATGTAGCTCGCATTACAGTTCCAACGACTTATGTTAGTGATTCTTTAGAAGCTTTCTCGATAGTTTTTGATGGCGAAGATGGCAACGTTATCATGCATATAGGATGGGACACTCTTAGAGTTTCTGTACCATTCACAAAATAATTTTATCTTTTTGAACTAAAAAAGCCTTGATTTCACAAGGCTTTTTTTTATGGTATATTTAGATATTTATGAGTTTGCAAGGAAACTTTCCATTTAGGGTTTTTCATAACATATTCCACAATTATAGGAATCATCTGATCTCTCTTACTCCACTCTGGCTGCAAATACAAAATACAATGATCATTTACTTTAGCTGCTTGTTCTTCAGCAAACTTAAAATCTGCCTTATTATAAACAATCATTTTAAGCTCATTAGCAACTTGATATATTTCTTCTTTTGGAAGTTTTATTTTTTTAGGCGACAAGCAAATCCAATCCCAAGTGCCTGATAACTTATAGGCTCCAGAAGTTTCGATATGCACTTGCATTTCTTTTTCTTTAAATAAAGAAGTTAAGTGATTCATATCCCAAGTTAAAGGCTCACCTCCTGTTACCACCACTGTATTAGAATAAGTAGCGGCATTATCTGCAATAAGTTGTGTATTTGTTGGGGGATGCAGATCTGCATTCCAGCTTTCTTTAACATCACACCAATGACAACCCACATCGCAACCACCAATTCTTACAAAATAAGCTGCTGTACCTTTATGAAAACCTTCTCCTTGTATGGTGTAAAACTCTTCCATTAAAGGAAGCATTTCACCTTTCCGAACTAACTCTTTAATTTCTTTTTGCATTGCAGCAAAGGTAGAAATTAAAAGCTAATTTTTAATAGAATTTCTTTTATTACTATTGCAATTGCAATAGTAATAAAAGAAAAAAAAATTGAAAAAATTTGTATCCTAATAATTTAATCATAATTGATAAAATACAAATTCGATTTTAGTAGTTTTGGTATCTAAATTAAATAACCGAATAAAATGATTAAAAAAATATTTTTAACAGGACTAGTGATTTTTTTGTTTGTTCAATGCGCTAAAGAAAGAAATCCATTTTTAATTTCAAATAAGGCGGTGGGTGATTTAACCATTGGAATGAAAATAAAACAAGTAGATTCTATTTTCGCTATGGATTCTATTGTTAGACTAAGCCCTAGACAAAATCAATCATCGTCTTTTGGTGAATTAGAAATTTATGAAAAAAGCGGTAAAAAGTTATTACTTATATCTCCTGAAAATAATTATGATCCAGATGCATTAATAGAAAATTTTCAATTTTTTGATGATCGATACAAAACGGTAAAGGGATTAAATATTAACAGTACTTTTAAAGACATAAAAGAGAATTATGAAATCGCTAATATTGAAACTACATTAAGCACAGTGCTTATTTTCTTAAAAGACAGTGATCTATTTATTAATATTGATAAAAAAGAGCTTCCTGAAAATTTTCGTTACAATCCGAATCTAGTCATTGATGTTACGAATATTCCAAACGAAGCAAAAATTAAATATTTTATGTTATCATGGAAAATTGATGACCTTGAAGAAATAGAGTAACTACGAGAATAAATAGATTGACATCAACCTTATGTTTTGAAAGTTTTTTTTAATTTAAGTTTTATTATTGCTATTTGTTTTTTCTCTACATTTACGAATGCTCTCTAAAATTATTTAAATTAATGCTTACTAAAGAAGAAAAAAACAAATACCGCGAAGAGTTATTCAGACATTTAGATGGTATTGCAGTTGCTCCAATCGCTTTTTCATTAAGAGAAAAAGGAGTCTTGGATTTTATTTTAAAAAAACAACATTTTCTTCTTTCTGAAATCACTAAAAAATTCAACGCAAACGAAGGATACCTTAACGTAGGTCTTAGAATGTTAGCCTCTCAAGGTTGGCTTAATTATGATGTGGACAATTTAAAAAATACAGTCACTATCTCTCAAAATAATAAAAGTAAAATAGCTTTTAAGCATTTTATTTTATACGATGATGTGGTCCATTTTTTAAAAACCTCTAAAGAATTTCATCCAAGAAGTTTAGATAAGGATCAAGTTTCAATCATTAATAGAATCTTTATAAATTATAAAAATAAAAAATACGAACCAACTTCAAATAACCCAATAGAACTAGAAATACAAAAACAAATTGAAAGTCATATTGAAGGTATTTTAGTTGGACCTTTAATTGTATTTTTAGGTATGGACGGAATGTTCCATAAATATTTTATGGAAGCTTCCTTCAGCGCAGAAGAGTTTCATGAAGACCCAGAAAGCTTTTCCAAAATATTAAATCTCTTATATTATTTAGGTTGGTTTACTAAAAGTAAAGAGCATTATAAATTCACCAATAAAGGATTCTTTTTTGCTAGAAGGTCTTCAGCATATGGAGTAACTGTTTCTTATATTCCGACATTTAGAAGAGCAGAAGAGTTGATGTTTGGTAATGTAAATATGTTAGGTAGTACTATTCCAAGTTCAGGAGAAACTCATGTGGATAGAGAGATGAATGTTTGGGGAAGTGGAGGAGCACATTCTGCCTATTTTAAAAAAATTGATGAAATTATTATTACTTTATTTAACAAACCAATTGAAGAACAACCTAAAGGTATTTTAGATATGGGTTGTGGTAATGGTGCTTTTCTAATTCATTTATTTGAAGTAATAGAGCAAAGAACAAAACGCGGAGGTTTATTAGAAGAGTATCCCCTGTTTTTAGTCGGTGCAGATTATAACAAAGCTGCCTTAAAAGTAACTCGTTCAAATCTTGTAAAAGCAGATATTTGGGCAAAAGTGATTTGGGGAGATATTGGAAATCCAAAACAGCTGCAAGAAGACATTTATTCCAATTATAATATTAAATTAAGTGATTTATTAAATGTAAGAACCTTTTTAGATCACAATCGCCCTTGGTCACAACCAAATGAACCAGAAGCATACAGAATTAGTACATCACAAGGTGCTTTTGCACATGCTGGAAAAAGATTAAACAATTCTGTAGTGGAACAAAATTTAAAGGAGCATTTTGAAAAATGGGCACCTTACATAAAGAAATTCGGTTTGTTATTAATTGAACTTCACACTATCAACCCAAGTATTACATCAGCAAACTTAGGCTTAACAGCAGCTACTGCATACGATGCCACTCATGGTTTTTCAGATCAGTATATATTAGAATTAGATGTATTTCAGGAAGTAATAAGTGAAATTGGAATGAATATAGATCAAAAACATTTTTCTAAATTTCCAAATAACGAACTTGCAACAGTAAGTATCAATTATTTAAAAATATAATATGGAAGCAGTCCCTTCAAAAATTATTAGACAAATTATTATTATTGTAGTACTAGGTATAGTGGGTTCTTTAATATTTTATGAATTATTACCCTACTTGTCTGGTTTTTTAGGAGCAATAACGCTATATATTTTATTAAAAAAACCCATGAAAATACTTAGGGCTAAAGGCTGGAAAACTTCTTTAGCGGCATCCTTTTTAATGTTCCTCTCCTTTGTAGGAGTTTTATTCCCAATATTTGGCATCACCTTGATGTTGAGTAATAAACTCGACAATGCAGTTTCTAATGCAGAGAAATTATTTTCAGCCTTACAAAAGCATATCATAGAATTTGAAAAAACTTTGGGTCATGATTTTTATAAAGATTTAGATGTTGCAGGAGGAACTTCTTGGGTAGGTGAAAATGCAAAAGTATTAATTGGTAGTACTTTTGAACTTCTTATAGCAATCTCAATTATGTATTTTCTACTATATTTTATGCTTACAAAACCCAAGCAGTTGAAAAAAAGCATTTATAATTACGGACCTTTTTCAGAGCAACATATAAAAACGCTAGTAAAAGAAAGCAGTAAAATGATTCGCTCAAATGCGCTTGGAATACCTATAGTAGCT
>Ga0257120_1001057_pt1 | contig 19086 bp, 14 predicted proteins | sample SI106_10metaG_FD_190153 | JGI IMG/M metagenome (GOLD analysis project Ga0257120, IMG submission 190153) | Marine microbial communities from Saanich Inlet, British Columbia, Canada - SI106_10 | ecosystem: Environmental > Aquatic > Marine > Inlet | place: Canada: British Columbia | collected... | reverse complement strand
TGTGGAAATTAAAAACTGCCTTATATTTGCCACCGCTAACATGAAGGGCAATTAGCTCAGTTGGTTCAGAGCACCTCGTTTACACCGAGGGGGTCGGGGGTTCGAATCCCTCATTGCCCACTTCAACCAAAATCCTGTCGAATTTTCGACAGGATTTTTTATTTTTAAAAAATTAGAAGCTTGCTTCACAAATTTTTAAAAATAAAAAAGACGATGTGAGCAAAGCTCAAAAGGAATTGTATTTACAATAGTGGTTTCACTAGGAGATCTATACTCCCTCATTGCCCACTTCAATAAACCTCAATATACTTATAATTATTATTTGAGGTTTTTTCTTGCTCTAAATTGTACGATTTATGCCCGATAAAGATTATTTTAGTTCAAATAATACTACTCAAAGTAAATTATAGATACTTCTGGTCTTAATATCAAGCAAATGATTTGAATGTATTGCATAAAAAAAACCACCCTAAATTAATAGAGTGACTTATAATCTCTTAAATAGATTAAGTTTAGTAATGTGGCTTATTCTTAGTTCTTTAACACTTTATAAGTAGCTGTTTTACCATCTACAGAAACCTGCATTAAGTAAGCACCAGTTACTAAGTTAGAAACATTTAATTGAGAGCTAGTTGCGTTGATATCTTGATCAATTACTTTTTGACCTAAAATATTGTAAATAGTTACTCTTTCAATATTCTCTGTAGAATTTAAGTTAATAGCATCAGTTGCTGGATTTGGATAAAAACTAAATCCTTCAATTGTGTTATCATTAGTTCCTAATACGCAGGTAATGTCTAAAGAAAAAAGAAAATCTTGACCTACATAACTAATAAAACCTGAAGCATTTGTAGGTATTGGATCTCCAAAAGGAAGTTCAGTATAATATACAGTGTTATCAGTTCCCTGTTTAACACGACTATCGATTGCTAATTCATAAACAGCCATAATCCAATAATCTCCTGGTGGTATTACTGTAGGTGTAACTGGGTAAACATTCATTCCATTAACAACTTCAGCTATTTCTGAAAAAACTATTAGATCATCAGGTACGCCCGTTAAATCATTATAAACAGCCATTTGAACAAGAGAACTAGTCTCAAGACTAATTGAATTGATAGAGTTTATGGTCCCTTCTTCTTCAAGTGTAAAAGCCACACCTATCAAATAGTTTGCTCCAATGACACCGGAAGTAAATCCAATAGCATCTACATTTCCAATGTCACAGTCTCCGACGCCGCTAGCAGTAATTTCTACATTTGAAGAAACTCTTGGCTCGCTTTGAGCATAGGTAGGATTATTGTCATCTAAATAACTAATAGGGGCATTTCTTGAATTATTCGTTTGACTAAAGCCAACCAAGCAAATAAAGAAAACAAACATTAATGTAATTTTTTTCATAATTTAAAATTTAGTTAAAAACTTATATTGTATTAAAATAATACAATAAAGTTAATAAAAAAATTAGTTAGTTTCATAAAAATAGTTATTATCATTTGTAAAAGCAACGATTAATAAGCCTAAAAATAAATAGATAAGTTTTTTCATAAAATCACTTTTATAGAAATGTGGAGAATAACTCTCTAATATTTTAAAAAAAACAAGGTAGCGGGGCTGCATTTATAAATGTAGGTTTAACCCACTTTTTAGGATAAAAGCCGATATATATTTACCGGAAAATAATTAGCTATAAATTATTTGTACTAAATTATAGGTATGTCCTCTTTTTACAACTCAGCAATCTCTAAGGTTTAAATCGCTTTAAATACCGAACGCAGAATGTTTTTATGATTAGTTATAATGAATAAGATAACTGAAGATTAGTTCCATAATCTGTTTTAGATCCATCAGATAGCGGTTCACTATCATAGTTGTAATAAAATGATACTCCTACTTTAAAGTCATTACTAAAAATACTCACTTGTGGATTTAGATTAAAAGATGCCCTATACCTTCCGGGGTCAGTGATGTAAGGAAGAAAATTAATATTGGCATCTATCCAGATTTTAGGGGAAGAAAATTTATAAACTTTCCAAACTAATTGGGTCAATCCGGTTAAATCGTTTGTAATATTCATACTGTTATAGGGTGTTTCACGACTCATTGTCAATCCTGCTCCAACATAAAACCTGTTCCAATTGTTGTAAAAAATATCTTTGATACCAAGTGCACTTATATTTAGTCGGAGTTTAGTTCCTAATTCTCTATTTTGTGAAGCACTAATAATTAAACCTGTAGACCAAGATTTTTTTAATAATCGCTGCCATTCAAGTGCTATATCCGATTTATTTGCACTTAAAGTATCCGCCTGAAAGGTGTTGTTATTATCCCAAGATAACTGGATGAAACTTTTTCTCTTTCTATAATCCAAATTACCAGAAAATGACGTGGTACCCACGTTACTACTCTTTGAAAAATTTGCGCCCACACTAAAATTGCCATCGATTCGACTCCAGAAGTTTTGTTTAAGCGGGAATATCTCAACGATGTCATCTAAATAGATTAAATCTTTTCCGGTAGGACCTATAATGTATATTTTTCGATCAATATCGGAGGGTAGAAAAGATCCAAAATAAATCAAGCCATTTTTCATCTTGATTTCAAATTCTTTATTAGATCGGATCGCGTTTATTTTAACTTCCTCAACGTTAATAGTTCCCATACCATCCATGCTATAGCTAGCTATACCGTACTTCATTTTTTTAAATTCTCCAGTAAGGATGTTTCCATTGATATGATAAATAGTATCAGTTTTTTGGGAGTATCCTTTGTTTTGAACAATAACTAAAACAAAGACAAATAGGATAATATGTTTAATTGATAATTTCATATTCTATAAATATTATTACTATATTTTAAAGTAATTTAACAATTGCAGTAGCTTTTTTAGTTCTACATGGATGCTAACCATGAATAAATTTTAAGTTTCTTTTATTTCTTTCGTGTCTTTATTTTTCAAAACGATGCTCTAGAGTCAATTGATACTTTTTAAAACTGCCAGCCAAAATTCACACCAAATTTTCCAGTAAAATCTCGATCATTTGGGTCGTCTGCAAAGCCAAGGTTACGACCTAACCCGCCATTTATATCAATAAAGAATCCAGAATTACTTACCCATTTCCAACCTATACCTACGCCTAAGGCTGTTTCAAAATAGGCTTCGGTATTTGTGTTTATAGAATCTCCGAATAAATAGGTGTCATTTTCATAGGTGTAAAACTTAAGAAAACCTTCCCCATAGAAACCTTTAGCACCATAATCTTCTTTCGAAAAAAAGTACTGGCGATAATAAGGCGAGAATGAAAATTTTTCTAAGATTTGCGACCCATTTTCATCATCAAAATTAATATTTAAATCTGCACCAATACCACTATATTTATTTAGTACGTACTCATACCTTGGGTTAAAGGCGGGGAAGACTAGTCCAGCGATTACATCTAGACTAAGACTATGTCGTTTTTTTTTTGATAATTCAGTCATGCTTTTTTGACTTTCCGTCTCATTAGCATCTGTCTTGTTTTGAGCTTTAGCTATAAAGCTTATGATTAATAAAATTAGAAATAATTGCTTTTTCATAAAGTTAAGTTTAATTTTAAATACCATATCTTTAAATAGGTTACTTATTTAATAATGTTAATTTCTTTTTTTTAAATTTTAAGACAATAGATTTAAAACCATAAAGATATTATAAATAATACCATAATTGTTTTTTTTTGTTAATTATTGAACAAATGCAAATCGTTAAAAAAATTCAGAATATGACATGCAATGCTTTTGTTTTAGAGGGCGTAAAAATATATTCTGTTTGCTGTTTTATTATTAATTCCGCTAATAGCAATGCGGTTTTCAGATCAAGTTAATTGGTGAGTCGGAGATTTTATCGTTATGGCAATGCTATTATATGGATCAGGTTTACTATGCGAATTTGCTATTAGAAGAATAACAACCATTAGCGATCGGTATCTTGTCATTGTATTATACTTATTTATTTCGGCTGAACAAGCGGTAGGGGTATTCGGTACATTATTTGAGTTAGCCAAGTGAGAAGCAGGTAAATAACTAAAATAGTAAATAAACACGTTATTAAATCTATAAATACGATGGCATTTAAGTTTTACATTCCGATAGAAAAAACAATAAAAATAAAACCTCAACAAATTTATAATTATTCGTTGAGGTTTTATTGTTTGAATCTTTATGCGATAATTTACTTATGGGGATTAATGCTATTGTATAAACGATAGCCGTTTAACCCCTTAGTTTATTCTATAGTTTTTAATCTATCATAGATATTAATTTTCTTTATTTTACCGTCGACAAATTGGATATCATGAACTTGGTGCTGAACTGTTTCATTTCCTTCTTCGTCCGTATCGGTAAGGTTATTACCTGTAGTTAGCCATTGGTCCATGACACCTTCCTCATTTTTGCTGTTATTGGTAATCATCCATGATACTTCCCATTTTGGGTTCGATGTTTTAAACCAAGTTTTTAATAATTCAGTTTGTGCATCGGGTCCTTTAAGCAAACTTCCATCGGGTAAGTATGCTTCCCAGTCAGTAGTGTTTATTGCAGTAATTTTATCTAAATCCCTTTCATTGTGCGCCTGAATGTAAGCTAACCAAACCTTTTGAGTATTTAAATCACCACCAATTATTGGGTTTATTGACCTGTCTTCCATATAGGCTGATCCTATAACTGCTGGTTCATTGTTTGTTTTTAGAGCTTCATTTTTAGACGCTTCAATCATTGCAGCATGTCCTTCATTATCAGATTTTTTTTTGTCATCACAGGCTACAAATAATGTAGCTACAAGTAAAAGTGTTAATAGTTTTTTCATTTTGTTTTTTAGTTTATTTGATTGTTTAAAGTAAAATTACATAATTATATCTAAATATATGTAGTTTAAATATTTTATATTAAAGATATTTTAAAACCCGTTCTAAAGCCATTCCCCTAGATCCTTTTATAAGGACATATTGATTGGTTATCGTTGCTTTAGCAAGGAATGTTTTTAATTCTTCAAAGGTTTTAAATTTATAAATAGTCGAAAAATTGACAGTTGTTTTATTGAAATTTTCACCCACGAGATAACAGGTTCCTTTGTAATTATTTTCTAAATAAGAAATGATGTTTTGATGTTCTATCTCAGCATCAGGACCCAACTCAAACATGTCGCCAAGAAAGACCGTTTTTTGATTCCCTTGAGATTGTATGAAGTTTTCTAATGCTGCCGTCATACTTGATGGATTGGCATTGTAGGCGTCTAAAATAATGCTATTAGTTCCTTTTTCTATTAATTGAGAACGGTTGTTAGCGGGAATAAAATTTTCAATCGCTACTTTTATATTTTGAGCAGTTACATTAAAAAACTCACCAATAGCAATTGAAGCTGCAATATTAGAATAATTATAGTGCCCAATTAAATGACTTTGTATGGTTGTATTTTGATAACTAAGTAAAACTTCGTTGGAGGCATCTAGTAATTTTATAGTACAATCTTGACCTTCATCTCCAAAAGTATACCTGTTGATTCCTTCGGAATGATTCCGTTGTTTTTTATCATTAAAATTGATAAAAACAGTATTTTTTTTGCTTTTTAAATACCGATACATCTCGGTTTTTGCCTCAACAACACCTTCAAGACTTCCAAAGCCCTCTAAATGTGCTTTTCCGAAGTTTGTAATGTATCCATAATCTGGTTTGGCAATTTTACATAATAATTCTATTTCCTTGTGATGATTGGCACCCATTTCTACAATTCCTATTTCAGTATTTGAATTCATTGCTAATAGCGTAAGAGGTACTCCTATATGATTATTGAGGTTTCCTTTGGTGGCAATGGTTTTGTACTTTTTAGATAGTACAGCCTTGATCAACTCTTTTGTAGTTGTTTTTCCATTACTACCTGTAAGAGCAATAATTGGTATTTTCAAGTAATTTCTATGAAATGTTGCAAGTTCTTGTAGGGTTTGTAAAACATCATGAACCAAAATGGAATGGTCGTTTAGAAATTCTTTTTCATCTATAATTACTTTATATGCTCCTTTTTTAAGAGCATTATTTGCAAATGTGTTTCCATTAAAATTGGTTCCTTTTAAAGCAAAAAAAAGACAATTATTGTTAATGGATCTAGTATCAGTACAAATTCCAGAGGACTTTATAAAATGTTTGTGAAGCGCTTCTATAATCATAAAAATAAAGGTACAAAAAAACCTCTTCAGTAATTGAAGAGGTTTTGATATAATTATAAATTTTATTAATTTCTTGGTCTTTTACCTTGTTTAGATTTTGAACCTACACGTGACATCGCACATCTAAAACCAATATAGTCTGTAGCCATATCTTCAGGGAAATAACGTCTTTGTGCTGGATCTAACCAATAATCTCTATCTCTCCAAGAACCTCCTTTGATAACACGTACGTTATCATTAATTAATGATGTTCTAGAAGATGATTTATCGTATTGACGATCTATACCTGTGCTATCTGCTTTTACAAAATGATTAGGTGAATTATACATGGCATTAGTACCACTGCTTTCATCATCTTCATCATTAAATGATTGATAGTATCTGCTTGATTTTTTATCGCCATCGCGAAAGTTTATTTGATCACTTTTAGAGAAATTAGTTCTTAAATAAGTTTCATTTTCATCGATAGGAACTTGATATATTTCTCCGGGTAAATTTCTAGCAATTAACTTTCCAGTGCTCAATGTATCGTAAACGATAGAATCTGCAGTTACAATTTTTACTCTTCCATCTTCACCTATAAAATCTTTGGTGTATACATTTCCTCGAAAATAATTAAAATCGCTAAATTCATCATCAACAATAGGCCTATAGACATCTGCAACCCATTCAGCAACGTTTCCTGCCATATCGTACAAGCCATAGTCATTAGGTGGGTAAGATTTTACTTCAGCTGTAATGTCTGCACCATCATCACTCCATCCTGCAATACCTCCGTAATCACCATCTCCTTGTTTAAAGTTAGCCAATTGATCACCCTGAGATTTTCTCTCTCCAGAGCGAGTGTATTGACCTTCCCAAGGGTATTTTTTTCTTCCTCTATAAACGTTATAGTTTCGCATTCCAACTAAACCAAGAGCTGCATATTCCCATTCTGCTTCCGTAGGAAGTCTGTATCCTGGCAATAAAATACCATCTTTACGTTGAACGTATATATCAGAACTATCTTTATTTCTTTTCATTCTATCTTGAGTAGATCTTCCTTGCTTTATGATAGAATCGTTACCCCCATAGGTTTGGGTAGGTGAATTTAAATAAGTTTGAGTACTAAAAGTTTTACCAGGTTCAACACCATAGCGAGCATCTCTAGTGGTAAATCCTTCTTCTTCTAAAATTAATTCATTTACACGATCTGTTCTCCAGTTACTGAACTCTACTGCCTGAATCCAACTTACTCCTACTACAGGATAATCAGAAAAGGCTGGATGACGTAAGTAATTGTTAGTCATTACTTCGTTGTAACCAAGTCTGTTTCGCCAAACCAATGTATCTGGAACAGCTCCACTGTAAATGTTTTTATAATTTTCATCGCTAGGTGGGAATAGCTTTTTTAACCAATGTAAGTATTCAGAATACATTAAATTGGTAACTTCTGTCTCGTCCATATAGAATGACTGAACGTGTTGTTTATTTGGGCTGTTGTTCCAGTCATGCATTGGGTCATCTTGAACCCTACCCATCGTAAATGTTCCACCTTCAATAAAAACAAGTCCTGGACCTGTTTTTTGTTCTTTTGCTTCTGGATTGTATTGAAAGCCTCCTTCTTTGGCATTGACTTTCCATCCGGTTGCTCTAGAGCTATCGTTGTAGTTTCTAGATTTATTACAACTTACTAAAAGAGCAGTTGAAATTAGTAAAATAAATAGCTTTAAAGCTAGGTTGTTTTTAAAGTTCATAGTTTTCAGATATGAAAAAATTGGGTTCGCAATATAGTAATTAACGATAATAATTCAATAATATTTTAAATTATAATGAGCAACATTAAACTTTTGATTTAAGGCCGATGAATAAATTAACGAATTATTATTATGTTTATTTTACAAAAAGAATTTATTACTAAAAAAAAATTAAAAAAAACAACTATACTAAGTTTATATTTGAGGCGTTAATAATTAAGATGAAAAAAAACATATTAATACTAAGTATATTATTTTTACCTTTTGTTTTGTTTTCTCAAAATAAAACAATTAAAATTAATTGGGGAACTGCTGAAAAAAGTAATCAAAGCGCTTTCTCTACTGAAAATAAAGCTTCTAATTCAAATAGGAAATCCGCAACACAATTGTTGGACCTTCTCATAGATCAAGAAATGCTTTTCGTTGAGCAATGGCAAGATATTCGCCTTGCTGAGGAAGGTTCTTTAGCGGTAAGTGATATAGTTTATGAACCTTTATCTACGAGTGAAATAAAAAAAATAGATAGGAATTTAATTACCGACCAACATTCTTATTACCTAGGAAGCGGAAAAGCTAGGGATACTTATTATACTTCAGTTTCTATTAATCCCATAATAAGAATTAATGGGGTTTATAAGAAAATTTCATCTTTTACTTTATCATATCAATATAAAAATTATGAGAGATCAGCACAAAGGATACCCATTACAAATTCAGTTTTAGCAACTGGTGATTGGTATAAATTTAAGATTGAACAAACTGGAGTTCATATTTTAAATAAAAGTTTTCTAAATAGCATTGGAATGAATACGGATGGTATTGATCCAAGAACTATTAAAGTTTATGGAAATGGAGGGAAAGCACTGCCGTTTAAAAATATAGACAATACCGTTTTTGATTTAGTTGAGAATTCAATTCAAGTGATTGGTGAATTAGATGGGAGTTTCGATACCAATGACTTTGTATTATTTTATGGGACAAGTACGCAAGGATATCAAGGGACTAATTTTGATACAAATATCAATCCATACAGTGATGAATCTTATTATTATGTTACTGTAGCTGGAGGTCTAGGAAATAGGGTGCAAGAAATGCCAGAGCCTTCAGGAAATGTAACTAAGATTATCGATCAATACAATAGGTATCAATTTATTGAATTTGATGAAGAAAGTCCAGTTAAAGTTGGAAGAAGGTGGTTTGGTAATCGATTTGACATAGAAAATAATCAAACTTTTAATTTAAACTTCCCTAATATTATTCCAAGTCAACAAATGGAAGTTAATATTAAAGTTGCTTCCGCTTCTGAAAATTCTACTTCTATGGCTATTACTGTAAATGGGACTAGTTTAAATCCACTAATTTTTTCTCCAATTAACGATCCTTTTTTATTGGATTCCAATCAGTTTTCTGGTGAGATTCCTTCTGGGAATGAAAATGTTGTTTTTAATTTAAATTATAATAATGGAGGAAATCCTTCGAGTATTGGCTACTTAGATTATATAAGTGTTGATGCCTTAGTGCAATTAAAAGGAGTCAATGGTCAATTGGATTTTAGGTGGACTGAAGCAGCTTCTATTCCAGGTATTGGAGAGTATCAAATTAGTAGTGCAACTCAATTTTCGCAAGTTTGGGATGTTACCAATCCAAATTTTATTGTTGCAAAAAATAACGTGGGTAATTCGGCTGAGTTTTCTTTTAAAGCAGTTTTAGGTGAATTAAGAGAATATGTTGCGATCAATCCTAATGATTATTTTACCCCGATTAAAATAAATAGATCCTATGTTGCTAACCAGAATTTAAAAGGAACTATTTTTAATGATGAGTCAGGAAATTTTAAAGACATAGACTTCGTAATTATCACTCCTGCTTTTTTATTGCAATCAGCATTGAAATTAGCAGACCATAGAGCAACCGTTGATGGAATTAATGTTAAAGTAGTTACAACAGATAAAATTTTTGAAGAATTTAGTTCAGGAAAACAAGATATTGCTGCCATTCGTAACTTTGTTCGGTATATATACGAAAATGCTTCCACAGAAGATAAGCGAATCAAGTACCTATGCTTATTTGGTGATGCTTCCGTCGATTATAAAGATAGAATATCCAATAATAATAATACCGTTCCGACATATCATACCTATAGGAGTGATAGTACATACAGATCTTTTATGTCTGACGACTTTTATGGAAATATGGACCTTGAAGAGGGCTTAATGTTACCTAATGAAAAATTAGATATTGCTGTAGGTCGAATACTTGTAGATGATGTTAATCTTGCAAATGCAATGGTAGACAAAATTATAAGTTACGATTCAAAGAAATCTTATGGAAACTGGAGAAATAATTTTGTTTTAGTGTCTGACGATGTTGATAAATCATGGGAATATTCAGTGTTAGAAAAAAACCTAGATATCTTAGGAGATGAAGTCTCTCTAGAAAAACCTACAATTAATGTTAAAAAAATACATTCAGATTCATATCCCCAAGTTGCTTCTTCCGGTGGAGACCGATACCCAGAAGTAAATGATGAATTTAAGAATGCTATTGAAGTAGGTGCTCTTGTAATAAATTACTTTGGCCATGGTGGTGAAGATGGTTTGGCTTCCGAATATATTTTCACTAAAGAAACAGGTCAGGATTTAAAAAACAAGAATCGATATCCCTGCATGGTTACTGTTACTTGTGAGTTTACAAAATTTGACAATCCTCAACGAGTTACGGCGGGCGAACTTACTTTTTGGAATAAAGAAGGTGGTGCGATATCTTTAGTTACTACAACCCGATCTATATCTGCTTCAGTAGGTGTTGAATTTAATCAAGTTTTAACTCCAGAATTATTTGGTTATGGTTTGGACATCCCAAATACACCGGCAGAAGCGGTGCGAATTTCAAAGAATTCGATAGGCAGTGAAAATAGAAGAGTTGTTTTTTATATTGGCGATCCTTCTATGCATCTTGCTTTTCCGACACAAAAAATTGAGTTAACATCTATTAACGGAGTCCCTATTACCGAATCTACGGCGGTATTGAAAGCGCTTGATAAAGTTAAGTTAACTGGCGAAATTCAGGATGTAAATGGAAATATAATAAGTAATTACAAAGGAGTCTTAGAAGCGAAGCTTTTTGATAAAAATTTAGAAAGAAGCACTTTGGGGAATGATGGTGTTTCAGTAAATGGAGAATTATTGATATTAGATTTCATTACTTTAGGAGAAGTTTTGTTTAATGGCAAAGCAAGTGTAGTAGACGGTATGTTTGAATTTGAATTTGTAATGCCTAGAGATACAGAAATACCTCTTGATACCGGTCGAATAAGTTTTTATTCTCAAGATGATAATTCCTTAAAGGACCAAACGGGTTATAATTTAGATTTAAAGATTGGGGGCTTAAATGAAGATGCTCCAGAAGATAATGAAGGTCCTTTAATTAATTTATTTATGAATGATGAAAGTTTTGTTACAGGAGGAATAACAAACGATTCACCTGTTTTAATCGCAAAATTATCTGACGATAATGGAATCAATACCTCAAGTGGAATAGGACATGATATGATTGCAATTTTAGATGGTGATGAGTCCAATCCTTTTGTTATTAATGAGTATTATCAAGCAGATATAGATGATTATTCAAAGGGTAAGGCTTCTTTTACCTTTAGAGACTTAGAAGAAGGGATGCATACGCTAACCCTTAAGGTCTGGGATGTTTATAATAATTCTTCAACTGCAGAAATTCAATTTATAGTTGCGGGTAATGATGATTTGGAAATTACTAATGTGCTCAATTACCCAAATCCTTTTGTTAGTTACACCGAGTTTTGGTTCAATCACAATCGTCCTTTCGAGCCTTTAGAGGTACAAGTACAAGTGTTTACGGTTGCTGGAAAAGTAGTTTGGACTAAGAATCAAATCATAAACACAGATGGGTTTTTATCTAGAGACATTATTTGGGATGGGAAAGATGATTTTGGAGACCGAATCGGAAAAGGTGTCTATGTTTATAAAATTAGCGTAATCTCATCGTTAACTAACAAACGTGTTGAAAAAATTGAAAAACTCGTTATTCTATAAAATTAAATTTATATTTGCTCAAAATTTCAAAGAAATGAAAAAAATATTATTCCTTACATTATTAAGTTTTTTCTCAATTAACAGTATTGCACAACTTGTTCCCGGTGATCCTACAGCTGTCATTCCTGGTTTTGGGGCAGCTGATGATGCAAGAGTTATTACAACGGGTGTTCCATTTATGCTAATTGCTGCAGATGCAAGGTCTGCTGGTATGGCAGATATTGGAGTTGCAACTTCTGCAGATGCCTTTTCACAACAATGGAATCCTTCGAAATCAGCTTTTGCTTTGTCAAAACAAGGCATAGGAGTTACCTATACTCCTTATTTGGGCAAATTAGTAAATGATGTATTTTTAGGAAATATTACCTATTATAACAGGCTGAATGAACAAAGTGCTGTAGCAGCTAGTTTTAGGTACTTTAGTAGTGGAGAAATTGAATTAAGAGAAACAATAGATCAAGAGCCTTTAATAGTAAAACCCAACGAATTACTTTTTGATCTTACCTATTCTTTGCGTTTAAGCGAACGCATTGCGATGGCGGTAACAGGTAGGTACATTAGATCTGATTTGAAGTTACAAACTGCTATAGAAGATGCAAATGCCGCAAATTCATTTGCAGTAGACATATCATCCTACTACCAAAGTGAAGAGATGCCAATGAGTAGTTTTGACGGTCGATGGAGGGCAGGTATTAATATTTCTAATATCGGACCAAAATTAAAATACGATGAAGTTGGTTCAGAAAGTTTTTTACCAACCAACTTAGCGTTGGGAGCTGGATTTGATTTTATTTTGGATCAATACAATACGGTAGGTGTAACTGCTCAGCTTAGTAAATTATTAGTGCCAACACCTCCAATATATGGAACAGAAATATCTTATATCGATGAAAATGGTGATGGACAATATGATGAAGGTGATTTAATAACAGGTAGGATAGAAAATAATTCAATCTATAAAGGTAAGGATCCTAATGTAGCATTCTTTAAAGGAATGTTTCAATCTTTTGGAGATGCGCCAAATGGGATTAGCGAAGAATTACAGGAAGTTACCTGGGCTTTGGGTGCCGAATATTGGTTTAGAGATGTTTTTGCATTTAGAATGGGTTATTTTAACGAAAATCCAAATAAAGGGGCAAGACAATTCTTTTCTGTAGGAGCAGGGTTTAAATACACCACGATTAATATAGATTTATCTTATTTAATTTCAACCTCCAAAGTAGTAAGTCCATTAGAAGGAACCCTTCGTTTTGGTTTAACGTTTAATTTCGGTGATGAATATGATGAATACTAAAAAATTTGAAAAATATTAAAATTGAAATAAATTTAAAAGAATTTGATGCGGTATCTGAACTTCCTGTTTCGATACAAAAGCTAATGAATAAGGCGCATGAAGCACGTGAAAAAGCTTATGCGCCTTATTCGCGTTTTAAGGTGGGGGCAGCCCTGCAATTAAAATCTGGTGAAATTGTAACCGGGAATAATCAAGAGAATGCTGCATACCCTTCTGGTTTATGTGCAGAACGAGTTGCTATATTTCATGCCGGCTCACAACATCCAGATGCTACTTTTGTTTCCATGGCAATTACTGCAAAATCCTTAAATCATGTATTGTCTTCTCCTATAGCACCTTGTGGTGCATGCCGTCAAGTATTGGCAGAATATGAAGTAAAACAAGACACTTTCATTGAAATCTATTTTATGGGAGAAACCGGAAAAATAATAAAAGCCAGTTCGGTTAAGGATTTATTACCGCTTATTTTTGATGCTGCTTTTTTATAATTATTTTTTTCAATTTTAGCACTAATTACCATTGTTTAAGAGTTCCTTATTAAAGCAATTAAATATTTCGCATTCTTTTCAGAATTTATAGTTTAATAAAACCGAATATTATAGTATTTTTGTAAGCTATTTATAAATTTTCCTATAAATTATTATGAAAAAAATTACAAAACAAACATATTTAGATTGGTACGAAAATATGTATTTCTGGAGGAAATTCGAAGATAAACTTGCTCAAGTGTATATCAAACAAAAGGTAAGAGGATTTCTTCATTTGTATAATGGTCAGGAAGCAATATTAGCTGGAGCATTGCATGTGATGGATCTTACAAAAGATAAAATGATTACTGCTTATAGAAATCACGTCCAACCAATTGGTATGGGGGTAGATCCTAAAAGAGTAATGGCAGAATTGTATGGGAAAAGTACTGGGACATCTCAAGGACTAGGTGGTTCCATGCATATTTTTTCTAAGGAACATCGTTTTTATGGTGGTCATGGTATTGTTGGTGGTCAAATACCTTTAGGAGCAGGATTGGCTTTTGCTGATAAATACTTTAATAGTGACGCTGTTACCCTAACTTTTATGGGAGATGGTGCTATGCGCCAAGGTTCCCTTCATGAAACAATGAATTTAGCAATGCTTTGGAAATTGCCGGTCGTATTTTGTGTAGAAAATAATGGATATGCAATGGGTACTTCTGTAGAAAGAACCTCAAATAGTACGGAGATATGGAAAATGGGACTGGCGTATGATATGCCTTGTAAAGCTATAGATGGTATGAACCCAGAAACTGTTGCAGAAGCTTTAGATGAGGCAATAGAGAGAGCTAGAAAGGGAGAGGGTCCTACTTTCTTAGAAATTAGAACTTATCGTTATAGAGGTCACTCTATGAGTGATGCACAGCATTACCGCACAAAAAAAGAAGTAGCAGAAAAGCAAAAAGAAGATCCGATTACCTATGTGAAAAATATTATTTTAGATAAAAAATACGCATCACAAAAGCAATTGGATGAAATAGATAAACGGGTAAAAGAATTGGTTAGCGAATGTGAACAGTTTGCAGAAGACTCGCCTTATCCTGAAAAAAGTCTGATGTACGATGCTGTCTACGAACAAGAAGATTATCCATTTTTATCACATAAATTATAATTTACATGGCTGAAGTAATTACAATGCCAAGATTAAGCGACACCATGGAAGAAGGGACTGTTGCTAAATGGCTTTTTAAAGTAGGTGAAAAAATAACTGAAGGAGATATTTTAGCTGAAATAGAAACTGATAAAGCAACGATGGAGTTTGAGTCCTTTAACGAAGGAACTTTGCTTTATATAGGAGTTCAAGAAGGTGAAACAGCTCCTGTTGATGTTCTTTTAGCAATTATAGGAGATGCAGGTGAAGATATTTCTGAATTTATAAATGGGAATTCCAATGCTGAAACGATTTCTGAAAATAAAAAAGAAGTCATCATTGAACCAGAAGTGAATGTTGAAAATAAATCACTTACTGTTCCTGATGGCGTTGAGGTAATTACCATGCCAAGATTAAGCGATACCATGGAAGAAGGTACCGTTGCAACTTGGAATAAAAAAATTGGTGACCTTGTTGAAGAAGGCGATATCCTAGCTGAAATAGAAACCGATAAGGCTACGATGGAGTTTGAATCGTTCTATACTGGAGTTTTGTTAGAGGTAGGAGTTAAAGAAGGAGAAACGGCAAAGGTTGATGCTGTTTTAGCAGTTATTGGACCTAAAGGAACTGATGTAGCCGGAATACTGGATCATTATAGTGCTGGAGGTAAAAAAGTGGTAAAAGAAAATCCAGTAAAAAAAGAAACCCCAGCAGTAGTCGAAACTAAAGTAGAAACACCTAAACATGAAATTCCTGTTTTACCAAAAGATAATGTTAGAGTATTTGTATCACCTTTAGCAAAAAAACTTGCTGAAGAAAAAGGAATCAGTTTATCACAGCTAACAGGAAGTGGAGAAAATGGACGTATTATAAAACGTGATATTGAGAATTATCAGCCAGTAGTTGCAGGTAACTCTGCTTATACTCCTGTTGGTGAAGAAAGTTTTGAAGAAGTGAAGAATTCACAAATGCGTAAAGTGATCGCTAAGCGTTTAGGGGAATCAAAATTTATGGCTCCACACTATTACTTAACTCTAGAGTTAGACATGGACAATGCTATTGCAGCCAGAACTGCAATTAATTCAGATCCTGATGTAAAAGTGTCTTATAACGACATGGTAGTTAAAGCAAGTGCTATGGCATTGCGCAAACATCCCAAAGTAAATTCTCATTGGACAGACACCGCTACTTTAATAGCAAAACATATTCATATTGGTGTTGCAGTAGCAGTAGATGAAGGATTGTTAGTTCCTGTATTAAAATTTACAGATCAAATGACTTACAGTCAAATTGGCGCAAATGTAAAAGAGCTGGCAGGAAAAGCTAGAAATAAAAAATTAACTCCTCTAGAGATGGAAGGAAGTACATTTACAGTATCCAATTTAGGAATGTTTGGTATTAAGGAGTTTACCTCTATAATTAATCAACCAAATTCAGCAATTTTATCGGTTGGTGCTATTGTGCAAAAACCAGTTGTGAAAAATGGGCAGATTGCGATAGGTAATACAATGACAGTCACATTAGCTTGTGATCATAGAACTGTTGATGGAGCAACTGGAGCTGCATTTTTACAGACCTTTAGAAAGTACGTAGAGAACCCTGTTACCATGTTTGTATAGATGAAAAATGTTATTATAACAGGAACGAGTAGAGGAATTGGTTACGAACTTGTACCCTTGTTTACGAATGCAGGTTATAATGTTTTAGCTCTTTCTAGAAATTCAGCACCTATTTCAAGTATTGATCTTGACGGATGTACTATTTTTCCTTTCGACATCACAGATTCAAAAGATATTCAAATGGTTTCGAAGTTTGTAGAAGAAAATTGGAGACAAGTAGATATTTTAATAAATAACTCAGGAGTTTTAATTAACAAACCTTTTGCCGAAACCTCAATTGATGATTTTACAAGTGTTTATGAGGTAAACGTTTTTGGTGCAGCTGCATTAACTAAAGCGATACTCCCTTTTATGAAAAAAGATGGACACGTGGTAAATATTAGCAGCATGGGTGGGGTACAAGGAAGTATGAAGTTCCCGGGTTTAAGTGCTTATAGTAGCAGTAAGGGAGCTTTGATCACGCTAACAGAATTATTAGCTGAGGAATATAAAGAAACAGGACCTTCTTTCAATGTATTGGCATTAGGTGCTGTGCAAACCGAGATGCTAGAAGAAGCATTTCCAGGTTTTAATGCTAACGTTACTGCTGAAGGAATGGCTCAATATATTATGCAATTTTCTATTTCTGGACATCAAATGTACAATGGTAAAATACTACAAGTATCCAATTCGACCCCTTAATTTAAACAATGCCAAAAACTCTTGAAAAATATATTCCTCAAGCATCAGTTGCTTCTGTTTTTCAATTAATTACTGCGCATAACATCTATCTTAAAATTGTTAATGAAAGGGTTACTCGTCACGGGGATTACCGAAAAATGCCTGATGGTCAGCATCAAATAACTGTTAATTCAAATTTAAATTCCTATCGATTTTTAATCACATTAATTCATGAAATTGCTCATTTAATAGCGTTTAAAAAGTATGGAAGTATGGTTAAACCCCATGGCAATGAATGGAAGCATACCTTCCAGCAACTTATGTTGCCTTATTTACGACCTGAGATATTTCCTAATCAATTACTGCCTTATTTAGCAATACATTTTAAAAATCCAAAAGCAAGTAGTGATACAGATGCTAAACTCTCTTTGGCATTAAAACATTATGATGCTCCTAATGATAAAAACTATATCTTTGAAATACCCTTGGGTAGGGATTTTAGATTGCATAACGGAAAGATTTTTAAAAAAGGAAAAAAACTAGTTAAACGTCACGAATGCCTTGAGGTAGCTACCGGAAAAATCTACTTATTTAATCCTAATGCAGAGGTTGAACTCCTATAAATATATTCTCTTATAAAAATAATTATTTTTATAAATCAGGTTTTATTAGATTAATTAACACAAAAAAACATGCATCAATTAACAAATAAAAATTATTATGCAGTCATCATGGCTGGAGGAATTGGTTCTCGTTTTTGGCCTGTTAGTACAACTGAGTTTCCTAAGCAATTTCATGATATGTTAGGAAGTGGACAGACTTTGTTACAAAAAACATTTTCTAGGTTAGAAGGATTAATCCCAACTAATAATATCAATATCTTAACAAATGATAAGTACATCGATATTGTTTTAGAACAATTGCCTACCGTTCAAAAAAGTCAAGTGGTATTAGAACCTGCAATGCGAAATACAGCACCTTGTATATTGTTATCAGCTTTAAAAATTCAAAAGATTGATCCAAATGCTATGATGATAGTAGCTCCAAGTGATCATTGGATTGAAGATGAAATTTCCTTTTTAAAAGACGTTGAAATAGGTTTTAAAGCTTGTGCTACTACTTCTAAATTATTAACATTGGGAATCAAGCCCACTTTTCCGAATACAGGATTTGGATATATTGAATATAATAAAGAAGAAATAGAAACGATTAAAAAAGTAAATCAGTTTAGAGAAAAACCCAATTATGAAGCAGCTAAACAGTTTTTAGCTGATGGAAATTTTCTATGGAATGCTGGAATATTTATCTGGAGCGCAGAAAGTATTGTCAATTCATTTAAGGAAAATTTACCAGAAATGTATGAATTGTTTTCTTCAGGAATTGAAAAATTAAATACCGCTGAAGAGCGAAATTTCATCCTTAATAATTATGAAAAATCTGAAAACATTTCAATTGATTATGGTATTCTTGAAAAGTCTAATGCAGTATATGTAAAAAAAGCTTCCTTTGATTGGAACGATTTAGGTACCTGGGGAGCATTGCACGATAAATTAGAAAAAGATGAAAACAATAATGCCTTGGTCAGAGCAATACCTCAATTTAATGGTGCTACGGGTAATATGGTATTCACTTCAAAGAATAAGTTAGTAGTTATTGATGGTATCAAAGATTATATAGTGGTCGATAAAGAAGATGTTTTGATGATTTATCCCAAAGAAAAAGAACAAGAAATAAAAAGTTTATTAGCAGCAGTTAAACAAAAATTTAATAATAAATATTCTTAATGGGTACTATTGATGAAAATACCAATGATGAAAATTCTGTAATAGAAGAAAAAGAATTTGATCATGTAAAAGATTCTGTTTGGAAAGGAATAAATTTATTTTTTAAAGAGTT
>Ga0257120_1001053_pt1 | contig 19141 bp, 29 predicted proteins | sample SI106_10metaG_FD_190153 | JGI IMG/M metagenome (GOLD analysis project Ga0257120, IMG submission 190153) | Marine microbial communities from Saanich Inlet, British Columbia, Canada - SI106_10 | ecosystem: Environmental > Aquatic > Marine > Inlet | place: Canada: British Columbia | collected... | reverse complement strand
TTTATGGAGGCAATCATCAATCTAATATAACTCAAATTGAAAGGCTAGACGTAATAGTTGAAGATCACGCAGACGAATCTCTATTCGGTGACGAATCAAATAGCATAATAACCAACATCTAGAGACCTAAACACTTAAAAAACAAATTCGTAGTAATACTGTTTTTAAATAAAGTATAAACCCATAAAAATCCCAATTAACATGAACGCAAAGGAAACGCTAAAAAAGATTGCTGAAGCTCTTAATATCGTAGGAGACAAGGTAGAAGCTCCAGAGGTTGTAGAACCTAAAGCTGAAGAAGCTAAGGTAGAAGCTGTAGCAGAAGTTGTAGAAGCTGTAGAAGCGACTACAGAAGCTGTAGTAGAAGAAGCAGCTAAGGAAGTAAAAGAGACAGAAGTAGAAGTTACTTCTGAGGTTGAAACAAAGGTAGTCGAAGAAGATCCTAGAGTCCAGGAATTAGAAGGACAGCTGAATGACTTAAAAGATCTATTGAAAGCTGCAATGGCACAGTCAGAAGAAGTGAAAGTAGAAGTTCCAGTAGAAGAACCTAAAGGATTGACTCATTCACCAGAAAAAAATGTAAATAAAAAATCTACTAAAATAGGAAATAAAGGAAAGGATACTTTAAGCCGAGTATTCAAATATATTAATAATTAATCAATAAATAAAAGTAAATTATGGCAACAACAACAAGTATTACAACAAGCTATGCTGGAGAAAAGGCATCTGGTTTTATCTCGGCAGCTTTGCTTTCAGCAAGCACCTTAGATAAGGGTGGTATTACAATTAAACCAAACGTAAAGTTTAAATCTGTTATGCAGAAATTAGCTTTAGGAGACGTGATCGCAGATGCATCATGTGACTTCGCAGCTACGTCTACAGTAACATTAACTGAACGTTACTTACAACCAGAGGACTTCCAAGTAAATTTAGAGCTTTGTAAGTCTGACTTCGAATCGGACTGGTTATCAATTGAGCAAGGTTTCTCATCTTTTGATGAATTACCAAAATCATTTGCAGATTATTTAATCGCTCACGTTGCAGCTAAAGTAGCTCAAAAAACAGAACAAAATATCTGGAATGGAGACGAAGACAACGCTGGAGAATTTGATGGATTAGTTTTATTAGCAGCAGCTGATTCTGACGTAGTAGACGTTACAGGAGCGGCAATTTCGCCAGCAAATATTATCGCAGAATTAGGGGCTGTAATTGACGCAGTACCAGCGACAGTCTATGGAAACGATGATTTAAGCATCTATATTTCACAAGCAGACGCTAGATCTTATGTAAGAGCGCAAGCAGCTTTAGGATATAAAGACTTATACCACGTTGGACAAACTGACATGGATTTTGAAGGTGTACGTTTATTTGTAGCAAATGGATTGAATTCTGGACAAATGTTCGCAGCTCAAAAAAGCAATTTATTTTACGGAACTTCTTTAGTTTCAGATATGAATGAGGTGAAATTGATTGACTTAGCTGATATCGATGGTTCACAAAATGTTCGAGTAGTAATGAGATTCCAAAGTGGAGTAAACTACGCTATCGGATCTGAGATCGTTTATAGATCAGTAGCTGTATAAGCAGTAAAAAATAGTTAATCCCCTTCTTTAATTAGGAGGGGTTAACAAACTAATTATCAATAATTTAAAATACAACAAAACATGGCATGTAGCATAACAGCTGGAAGACTTGAAGGATGTAAGGACTCAGTAGGAGGCTTGAATGCGATTTATTTTGTAAATTTCGGAGAGATGGGAGCATTATCTATCACAGACGAAACAATTACAGGTATCGCAGCATCAACTCCAGACGCTTTCAAATACGACTTAAGAGGTTCTAGCAATTTCGAACAATCTTTGACCAGCTCAAGGGAAAACGGATCAACATTCGCAGAACAAACATTAACGGTTTCATTAAAGAAACAAGACGCAACTACTCATAAAGAGGTAAAGCTTTTAGCTTACGGACGTCCACATATTTTGATAGAAGACAATAATGGAGTTTTCTGGATGATGGGTGAGGAATTCGGATCTGAAATGAGCGCGACAGTTTCAACTGGAGCAGCAATGGGGGACAAAAATGGATATGAGTTAACCTTCGCAGCAATGGAGAAAGGCTTAGCTAAAGAATACACTGGAGATATTGCAACTGATTTTGCAGTGACTGTAGGAGTATAATACTATCTACTAGGAATATGAAAGGGGCTACTGAAAAGTAGCTCTTTTTTTTTGTTTCAATTCTACACTAATATTGTTTTTAAATAAAGGACAATTCAATGAACTATATAGATATAAACAGCCTGGATGCCCAGGAGCTAAATATGAACATCAACTTAGATGATTATAGCGCTATTTCTGTTTTGATTTTATGGACAATATATAAAGAAGGATCTGACACTCCAGTAGCTGTGACAGATAATTCTGGAGGGTTTGCTGCTGTAACTTCACATGGTTATCATCACAAATTAACATTAGACTTAGCTCAATTAGTTTTTGACGAAGATCTAGTAGACGAAACTCAATACACAATAGAAGGACTGTATAATGGATCTGTAGTGTATAAAGGTAAGTTTCAAACGACATCGAAAGACATAAGCGACTATTCAGTTAATACTGGAAAGTATGTAAAGCAAAATACTACTAATAATTACACAATACTAGAATAATGAACTTAAATTTAATCAACTTATCGGCATACGAAACGCCTAAAGCTATAGAGGAAAAGCATAAAGACTATGTCAGATATGGAGACGATAATGACTATTATTCGTTCCTTATACAAAACTATTTGCAGTCGGCTACTAATAATGCAGCTATAAAATCAATTTCAGACTTAATATATGGAAAGGGTTTATCTATAGAGGGTCTAGAGATCACTTCTAACGAAGTAAAAGAACTCAGAAAGCTAATTAACCATAGAGACTTAAAAAAGATCATCCTGGAGCGTAAAATGCTAGGACAAGCTGCAATCCAAGTCATATATAGTAAACCTGGAAACGATCGCAAGGTTGTAGGAATAAAACATTTTCCTATTCATACTTTGAGACCAGAAAAGATGAACTCAGAAGGGATCATTGAAAATTACTACTATCATCCAGACTGGGCTAATAAAAGTCCATCGGATCAACTTAAAAAGATTCCTACGTTTGGTAACTCAAAAGAAAATATTGAACTATATATTTTAAAGCCTTATGTTTCTGGCTATTCATATTTTGCACCAGTAGGATATTCTGGAGCTTTGCCATATTGTGAATTAGAAAACGAAATCGCAGACTACTTATTAAACGAGGCAAAGAACTCATTTTCAGGGACTAAGGTAATTAATTTCAATAATGGAGTGCCTTCAGATCAGCAAAGGGATCAAATATCTAGGGATGTTAAAAACAAGTTGACTGGGTCTAGAGGTCAGAAAGTGATCGTAGCATTTAATGAGTCAGCTGAAAACAAAGCAACTGTAGAAGACATTTCTTTGAACGATGCGCCATCGCATTATGAGTATTTAGCGAACGAGGCAATGCACAAAATACTGGTAGGTCATAGAGTAACCAGTCCAATGCTTTTAGGTATTAAAGATGGCGGAAATGGATTAGCATCTAATTCAGACGAAATCATGGTAGCATCTCAGCTATTTAATTCAACTGTTATAGGAAACTTTAAGGATGAATTAACGGACGCCTTAGAAGAGATTTTAGAGGTTAATGGGGAGGTTCCAGAAATCATTTTAGAGACATCTCAGCCAATACAATTTACAGAAGAAGAGGATAAAGAAGAAGATAAAGAAGATCAGCCAGAAGAGAAAATAGAAAAAGTAGACGAAAAGCAAAAAGAAGACAATAGAGAGGATCAAAATCTTTCAGCTCATGATAGTACTAAAAATAACATAAAATACGCTATGGAGCTTTATATGGCTTCTAGAGACTAACAACCCTTAATAGAATGTGTAAGATAGCGGACAAACAAGCTGAGATACTAATTTACTTACAAAAAGTAGGTGAATCTATAGACGAAAACGAATGGGAATGCGTTGACGCTAGAGTAGATGAAAACGAGACAGAAGAAGAAGACTTTGAATCTATGTTGAATTCTATGGAGGTTGCTTTATCGGTTTCTGCGCCAGGTGATGAAAGAAATAAAAATAGCAAGCAAGATAACAAGTTTGTAAAAGTTAGATATGCGTATGTACAAGGATCTAAAAAGCATGGATCTAGTAGGAATAAAAAAGGTAGACCTTTCTGTAATGCGATGGAAGCCGCTAGTAGATTCTATAGAAAAGAAGATATTCTTAAAATGCAAACTGATGGAGTTAATAGTGAGCTAGGTCATAATAAACAACCTTATTCGCTATGGTTGCACAAAGGAGGCGTTAATTGTTACCATAAATTCGAAAGAAGGATATATATTAAAAGAAAAAAGAATGATGGAACTCCATGGGGTGGGGGTGCTATGACTGGCGTAAAAAAAGCGTCTATAGCACAAGCTAGAAAGGAAAATTTCAATCCAAAGTCTGGACGTTTTAAAAACGATAGAAGGGTGGCGGAGGCTCAAATAGATAGAGCTGACAAAGGTCATCATCCTTCATACGTTAAACCAAGAAAGAAAAGATAAAATAAACAACAATGAGTAAAGCACTTTTTATAAGTAGGGAAGATCTAGTGAGATACACTCCAATATCTGGAAACCTGGATTTTGATAGAGTAATACAATACATAGAGATCGCACAAGATATTCACATTCATGAATTGCTAGGAGGGAATTTATATGCAAAACTTCAATCGGATGTATTATCGTCTTCTTTGTCTGGAAGCTATGAGACACTGATGAGAACACATATAAAACCATCTTTAGCACAATATGCGTTACTGGAGTTTTTACCTTTCAGTCAATTTAGCATTAACAACAAAGGTGTTTTTAAGCATACTTCTGAATCTGCGGAATCTCTAAGTAAGTCAGACATTGAAATGATGATGGAAGCAACTAGAGACACAGCTCAACACTATGCGTCTAGAATGGTTGACTATTTATGTCACAATCCAAATAGTTTTCCAGAATATTTAACAAACACGAACGATCAACTGTCACCAAGCAAAGACACTTCTTTTGGAGGCTGGCACATATAAAACAAAAACTAAATGGCTACATTAACTGGAACAAAAGTAAAAGATACCTACGACTCACTCCTTAAAATAAAGGACAATGATTCTTTGACTGGATCAAGAAAAAAAATCACTGATGGTTTAGGTAATGAGACACCTTTGTCTATTTCTAACGCTGAGGTTGTTTCTACAGTAAACGTAGAAGCTAGTGGTTTTAAAACACCTACAGGAACGTCTACAGAATACCTAATGGCTGATGGAACTACGTCTGGAGCTATTACAGGTGATTTAACTTATTATCACAACCAAGGAGTTCCTAGTTCTGTGTGGACTGTGAATCATAACATGAATAAATTTCCTAGTGTTGTTGCTGTAGATTCAGCAGCTTCAATAGTAATAGGCGAAGTAGAATATACGACATTGAACACTATAACAATAACATTTAACTCAGCATTCTCTGGAGATGCTCATCTTAATTAATAATAAATAAACAAAAAAAAGTAAAAAAAATGGCAACTATTAAACACTTAGTGGATCTAGATTTATCCAAAAATCAAATTTTAAACGCAGTAGTACAAAACTTAGCTGTAGCACCTTCTTCGCCTAGTGATGGACAGATTTATTGGTCTACGGCTGATGATACTTTATATGCATGGGATGGATCGGCATGGATCGACTTAGGATCTGATGGAGTAACCAACTTAGGGTACACAGCAGCAACGAACCAGGGTACTGTAACTTCAAACACAGGAACAAACGCTACGATTCCATTAGCGGATGCAACAAATGCTGGTCTTATGTCAGCAGCTGAAAAAACAGTAGTAGGAAATCAATCTGGAACAAACACAGGAGACAACGCAGTGAATTCGCTTTATGATGGATTAGTAAGCAATGTCACTACAAATCTTTCAGAAGGAACAGCTACAGCAACAACTGTGGACGTAAATTCTTCAGATGGAACAAATGCAACTTTAGCACAAGCATCATCTTCTAGAGCTGGTTTACTTTCAAGTACTAAGTATGACGAAATCGTAGCAAACTCACTTAAAGTAAGTGATGTAAATCATAACGTTACTACAAATTTATCTGAAAGCTCAACACAAACAACGAATACAGTAATATCGAGTGATGGTACTAATGCAGTTTTGACAGCAGCTTCTGCTTCTAAAGCTGGTGTTATGACCAAAGCAATGTATGACGAACACGTTATAAACAACGCTAAGGTTTCTAATGTTGACGAAACACTAACTTCTATAGCATTAGCTTCTAACATTCTTACTTATACGGATGAAAATGGTTCAGATACTGACTTAGATTTATCTCTTTACTTAGATGATACCAACTTAGCAAGATTGACAAGCGGATCTTTAAATGCGAGTACAGGAGTAGCAACTTTCACTAGAGATGATGCTTCTACCTTTACTATTGATATGTCTGCATTCTTAGATGCAATTACTCTTAATGATACTTTGACTTCAACTTCAGTAACGGAAGGATTAACAGCTAATCAAGGTAAAGTATTAAAAGACTTAATCGATGGCTTAAATGTTGGAACTGGATCTAATACAGGTGATGAAGTTCAAGCTACAACAACTGTAAAAGGTATTGCTGAAATTGCTACTCAGACTGAAGTAAACACAGGAACGGATAATACTAGAATAGTAACACCTTTGACTTTAAAAAATACTTTAGGAGTTACAGGATCGCTTTCAACTACATTGACTTATTCTCAGCTAGTAGGTGGAGCAGCGTCTCAAGTGATTACTCACTCAATTGGAAACCAATTCGTACAGGTATCTGTATACGAAGTCGCTGGAATGGATAAAGTAGAATGCGAAGTAGAATTGACTTCAGCTAACACTGTTACTTTGAAATTCAATGTAGCTCCAGCAGCAAACTCTTTAAGAGTTGTAATAGTAGGATAATGAGAAAAAATAAGTAAGGGCGGCTAACGCTGCCTTTGCTTATATTAATAAAACACATATTAGATGGCAACAAAAAAAATACTAACAGATATAAATCTAAAAGGTAAGATCGATGCGGATGGGACTGTCTTAGGATCTAATCTAAGCGGAACAAATACAGGAGACCAAATATCGAGTGACTTTGATCACGATGAGCTTACTGGTTTTGTGGCGAATGAGCATATCGATTGGACTACAGACCAAGGATCTACAAATATTCATTCTGGTAATTATACAAATACAAATACCTGGAGACCGATTGATGATACCCCAGTAAATGGAGCAACCACAGAATCGATAAGTTCGAATTGGGCTTTCGACAATGTGAAAACAGCTGTTCCAGCCAACGCTGTATTTACAGATAACGACACGACTTATGTTTCAAGTGACTTCAATCACGATGATCTTACTGGATTTGTAGCAAAAGAGCATCTAGACTGGACAGCAAACCAGGGATCGAATAATATTCATTCTGGTAATTACACAAATACAACTTATACAGCTGGAAACGGATTAGCATTAAGTGGCATTCAGTTTAGAATGGCTGGAGGTAGTATTGGAGGAAGTATTGATTTAAATACTTATACAAGTAGTGGATATTATGTACAGGGTTCTAATGCTTACGCAACTAGTGGAAGCAACTATCCAGTAGATTACGCTGGTATTCTTACAGTAGTCAAAGCTGAAGGAAACAACACTCATATAACGCAAACCTATGACCAGTACAATTCGAGTGCTTTTTATAATAGAAGCTATTATAACGGAGCATGGTCTACATGGAGAAATTTAGCTCAAGACAGCAATACCACATATACTTCTAGTGATTTCAATCACGATGATTTAACAGGGTTTGTCGCTAAAGAACACTTGGACTGGACAGCGGATCAAGGATCAAATAATATTCACGCAAACAATTATACAGACACAAACACGTTTAGAGCTATCACTAGCACTCCAACAGATGGAGCATCTACAACTTCAATCAGTGCGGATTGGGCTTTTGATAATGTTAAAACAGCAGTTCCAGCCAGCGCTTTGTTTACTGATACAGTATATAGCCATCCTGGGTTTAATGGAGACGATATAAGCATCGACACAGGGGTTTTGTCTGGAGCTACTATCATAAGCGACTTAGACTTCAATGTAACTACAAACACTGAAGGTCATGTAACTGATGCTAACGGAACTATATCAACTAGAGAATTAACACTATTAGACTTAGGTTACACAGGTGCAACTAACGCGAACTATATCACTAACAATAATGAGTTAACTAATGGAGCTGGTTATTTAACAGCATCATCAACACAAAGCAAATACTTAAGAAGTAACGCAGCTGATACAGCAACAGGATCTATAAGATTTACTAGTGGTTTAAATTATTTTGGAAGCACAGGTTCAAATACTGCCGAGATAGTAATGAACACAGCAAATGCTGGTTCGCCTCACATTTCCTTTACAGATAACCAGGGCGATATGTCATGGTCTGTAGGTGGTGATGACGCTGATAATAATTTTAAAATTCATGGAACTGCTAATGGAATTCTGCCAGTAATAAACAATTTAGTTTCTCCTTTGTTTGAACTAACTACTGGAGGGGTTTGCCTTATAAATGGAGCAACTGCTTGGACGTCTGCGAACTTAACTAATAACAACCAGTTAACTAATGGAGCTGGATATGTAACTTCTAGCGGAAACACAATTATAGGAACTGATTCAGATATAAATACTAGTGGGGCTACAGTAGTAGACCAATTAAATATGACTGATGGTGTTATTCAATCTCACTCAACTAGAATAATGACTTTGGCTGATCTAGGATATACTGGAGCAGCTAACGCTAATAATTATGTACACCCATCTTATGATGGAGATGACTTAAGTATTGACACTGGAGTAATGGGTGGGGCTACTGTTATTTCTGACTTAAATTTTGCAGTTACAACTGACACACAAGGTCACGTTTCTTACACTGGAGGATTTGCGAACACCAGAACAATGACTTTAGCTGATCTAGGATACACTGGGGCAACCAATGCAAACTATATTACTAATAACAACCAGTTAACTAATGGCGCTGGATATACTACTTACACAGCAAACCAAGCTCTTAATACTTCTTCAAGCCCAACTTTTGAACAGTTGACTCTAAATGGAGACTTACTTGTTAATTGGAACAGTACAAGCTCAACCATTCGCATGGGAGACACTGACAACGGAGAAAGAAGAATACATTGTAATAGTAATCGTATTGGTTTTTTGAAATCTAATAATAACTGGGGATCTTACTGCGAGGATAATGGTGATTGGAGAACGGATACTATAAGCTACGCTGGAGCTAGTATGAGAGCGCCTATATTCTACGACTCAAATAACACTACTTATTACACAAATCCAGGGAGTGTATCTCTATTATATGGATTGCAAGTTCAGGGAGGTGACTTAAAAATGTATGAAAATGGAACTTATTCTTCGGAATTAAGATTTCAAAACAATACGCATCAAATGGGTATCGACTACCAAAATAATGAAACTATGAGATTCATTACAAGGTCGGGAGTTACTACAGTGCCTATTACTTTTCAAATGAGAGCTGGAACTATTACAGCTGCCAACTTCATACTATCATCTGACGAAAGAAAGAAGACGAAAATAGAAGATCTAGATTCTAAAGCCATCAAAGCAAATTGGAAGTCTTTTGAAATGAAAGATAACGAAGGCGAATATAGAACTGGTGTAATAGCTCAAGAACTAGAAAAAGATCATCCAGAGTTTGTCAATACAGATGACGAAGGATACAAGTCTGTAAAATACATAGATTTATTAATCGCTAAAGTTTCTGAATTAGAGGCAAGGCTAGAAAAACTAGAAGGAAATGGCTGTAAGAAATGCAAGTAATATAACTCTTTTAGAGGTAATTAATGAAATTAATCCTACAGATAGGTCTTTAGCTGGTTGTATTGCAAAAGCAAAGAAAACTGGATGGATGTCTTCATACATGGGTAGTCGTAATAGGTTATCGAACTTTAGAGGGTACTCACATGGATCATTAAGTTATTATTAATAAAATATAAAAATGAAAATACCAAAGAAATTACACCAAATCTGGATAGGTACAAGAGAATTGCCTAAGAAGTATGTTGAAATGACTCAAGAGATGGAAGCTAAACACCCAGAATGGGAGTACAAGCTATGGTCACATGACGAAATATTCAACGATCTATATAAGGACGATATTTATTTAAATGCTTACTTAGAAGATCCAGATACTTTTAAGTGGGCATTCATAACCGATAGAATTAAGTTACTTTTATTAAGAGACTTTGGTGGTGTTTATGCTGACGTAGATGCTAAATTTGTGAGACCTTTTGACTTAGTTTTAGAAAAGCTAAACGAAAATCAAACGTTTTTTGCTGGCATGAAAACTTTCGATGTTCAGTCATCTTTAATCGAATGTGCTATTTACGGAGCTGCTCCAGATAGTAGGCTTATAAATTTATGTTTAGATTTTTACCAGGACACACGATGGGCGCATGGATGTATGGATTTTAGCAATGTTATAATACACAACTTAGAAGATGACGCTTTGCTTTTGAATAGCCAATACTTTTATAGCTTTGAAGAAACAGATCAAACAATAGTTTTACACGAACCAGAAGAAATAAGATTACATTCTCACTCAGAAGAAAATAACGCTAAAGAACAATATTAAAAACCAAAAAGATGAATATAGAATACACTTGGAAAATAACTGGCTTAAAAAAAGCTCTTATTTTAAACGAATTAGAAGACGTAATTACAAGCATAAATTTTGAATATACTGGAAAAGATTCGGAATCAAAAGAGTTTTTTACGTTTTTAGGAGTAGTTCCTGTAGCTGAGCCTTCAGAAGACAACTTTAAATCAATTGACAAATTAACTCAAGAAGAGGTTATCGAATGGGCTAAAGCAAACCACCCAGTGGATCACATGAACGAAATAATAGAGAAAGGAATACTTAACAAACTATCACCTATCAAGGAAGTAGTTGAGGACGTAAAATGGTTATAAAATGACAGCACGAGAAAAAGTAGAAGTAAGGCATTTAAAAGATCGGTTTGACACTATGGAAGATAAACTAGAAGACACTTCTTCAAAGATTGATCGTATATTGATGTATCTAGAAGACGATAGTCACAGCGAAGCGAAGGGCTTAGTAACTCGCGTAATTGATCTAGAAAAAGATAATGCCGAATTCAAAATTTCTCACAAAAAAGCTAATAAAGTAGCTGCTATCATACAGAAGATTGCAGTAGCTTTAGCCATTACGTTTGGAGGTATGTATATAAAATCTAGATGGGATGTCTAATATCGAAAAAATAATAATACATTGCTCAGCAACTCCAGAAAATAGAGATGTTGATACTGAAACAATAAGAGGCTGGCACATGAATGAAAATGGCTGGTCAGATATTGGATATCATTTTGTAATTGAACTGGATGGAACAATAAAAGAAGGTAGACCTATAGATAGACAAGGAGCGCACACAAAAGGACACAATAAGAATTCTATAGGCATTTGCTACGTTGGAGGCTTAGACGATCACTTGAATCCAAAAGACACCAGAAATAAAGATCAAAAATTTAGTCTAGAGGTGTTACTAGCAAATTTAATGGCTTCTTTTGAAGGAGTTGAATTGTTTGGTCATAATGAATTTTCTAGCAAAGCCTGTCCTTCATTTAACGTTAAAAAAGAATACGAATACCTTATAAAACACTATGAAAGAACCTAAAAAAACAAGAATTGGAAAATTCCTTCAGTCTATTAATTTTAAAAAAGCTGCTGGAGTAGTTGGAAACGTAATAACTGGAAACTGGAAAGGCGCTTTAGATATTATTTCTGACAAAGACAACGGAATGACAGACGAAGAAAGAAACTTCGCGCTACAGGTCATGCGACTAGATATGCAAGAAATGGAGTCTGTAACAGAACGATGGTCTTCAGACATGACGTCCGATTCCTGGCTAAGCAAGAATGTTCGTCCGCTATCATTGATATTTCTAACCATAACTACAGTAGTGCTTATTTATCTGGATTTTTACTACCCAGATCTTCAAGTTCCTTCTGAATGGATCGAACTACTTAAAAGCTTATTGCTTGGAATATACATAGCTTATTTTGGCTCTAGAGGGCTAGAAAAATACAAGTCTATAGGTAAGTAAAACACATACCTGTTAATAGTGTTTTTAAATAAAGCAATACAACGACTTTATGATGGTATATGGGGCTAGGTTTTTAGTAGGGTTTTATCCTAGCCTTCCATCGCTTTAAAATTTCACATGGCAAAAAAGAAAACTTTAAAATACTGGAAAACAAAAATAGACAAGCCTTTTCACGAATATATAAGAAGATCAAATGTAAATAGCGAAGGCTATGGATCATGTATTTCGTGTGGAAAGGGAATTCACTTTTCAGAATCTGACGCTGGTCACTTTATATCCAGGGGAGCTATGTCTACTAGATGGGACGAAGACAACGTAAATCTTCAATGCCGAAAATGCAACAGGTTCGAATATGGTAGACAGTATGAATACTCTTTAAAAATTGGATCTGAATTAGCTGAGTCTTTGCTTGTTAAAAGTAGAAGTATCTTTAAATTAATGGAACACGAATACCAGGAGATCTTCGAAAAGTACAGAGATTTATTAGCTGAAATAAAAGAAAATCAAAATTTTTAGGCGCTGGGCAAAAAGGAATTTCGCTACCTTACTACGCTGTAAGACAGTCACTTAAAACGTGGCTGTTTTTTTATGCAAAACAAAAATAAAAAAAACTGTTTTTAAAGTGTAGAGCGTGACCGCTAATGCAAAATACATTAAAACAAGACATTAACGTCTGATCCAAAATTAAGCTAGGCGGTCACCAAAGCGATACAAGGATTAGGCGTTTTTTATTATCCTTAATTTCCTAAAAAGGGTAGATGTTGTAAACACGTTAGAGTGCTGATGAGTGGGTAAGTCAGAGGTCTTTTCTTGTTATGGTCTATATAGATTACATAACCGATTGAATAAGTTTAGCCGAATATCTAATAATAAGAGATCTCTTTTTTTTTGCCCATGTCCTGGGCTTTATTGGAAGAGTTATGCGCAATCAACAACGAAACAACTTCTTAAATATAAACAACTTCTTATAAAGCGGTAACCAGAAAAGCAGTAGCCATAGAAGAAGTATCCATGGTAAAAAGTAGCCTCTAAGGTTAACGACTTTTAAGGTTAACGACTTTTAAATTAAAAAAAAGTTAAAAAAAGTTTGTACAGTAAATATATTTGTTATATCTTTGTATTGTATTTATATACTTATAGGTATATATTTTTATTTAAAATCATATGTAATGAGAGATTCTAAACAAAAATTAATGATAGAGCAGCTTGATAAAAAACAAACAAAATGAGACACACAGCAATCGGACAAATCTGGGAAAACACAACAAACGAACACTTATTACACTTAAACGAAGGCTTAACATTACTACAACTTAGAAAGCCTACTAGAAGCACAAGACAAAGAAGAAACTATGTAAGAGTATTGCTAGAAGAAAGAGGTATAGCGTTTGAAACAATTTTCTAAAAAAAAAGCAAAAAAAATTAGGAGGATAGAAATATTCTCCTTATCTTTGTAATCAACAAATTAAAACCTTAATATTATGAAACTATCAAAACAACAACTAGCTACCAGAGCTTCTGACAAAATAGAAGCACAATTGTTTTTTGCAAATATGAAACTTCAAGAATACGAACTTAATTTATCTGGAGTGATTCCTACACTAGTGGACGAAGATTCTATTCAAAAACAAATTAAAGCACAAAAGAACGAGATAGATACACTATCTTATATATTTAACCTAGTAGAATTAAGCTACTAAAAACCAAATAAAATGATTGAAAAGTTAATCAAAATTCAAAACGAGTTAAAAGCTCCTAAAAACCAGTACAATTCTTTTGGAAAATATTCCTACAGAAATGCTGAAGACATCTTCGAAGCTTCTAAGCCTATATGTTTTAAATATGGTTTACTTCTAACTGTAACAGATCAAATCATCGAAGTAGGCGGAGATTTATTTGTAGAAGCAACCGCTACTATTACTGATGGCGAAAAGATGATCGCTAGCCGAGCGCAAGCTGGATTAGATCTAAACAGAAAAGGAATGGACAAGGCTCAATCTACTGGAGCTTCCAGCAGTTATGCTCGAAAATATGCGATGTCTGGGCTTATGATGCTAGATGACAGTAAAGATCCAGACGCTACTAATACTCATGGTAAAAAAGCACCTACAAAGCCAGCTCTAAAAGAAAACAGCGAAGCTTACTTAAAAGTAGTAACAGCTTTAAAATCCAAGAAATTCAAAGTATCTGACGTCACTTCTAAGTACCAGGTTTCCAGCGAGTTACTGGCTAAATTAGAGAAAATGTAAAAAAAACTTGTGTATTCCATTTATATGTTATACATTTGTCAAGGCAACACAGCCACTATTATTTAACCGAGGCAATAAGTAAGCCCTCACTAAAACCCAATTTATTATGAGTGCAATTATTTCAGTAGGAATTAACAAAGACAAAATCAAATTCAACGATCAAGGATGGGCAAACTTAACTGTCTTCTTAAACAACGAAACAAATACTTACGGACAGAATGCGTCTGTAGCTATGGAGCAAACTAAGGAGCAGCGAGAGGCTAAGGAAGCAAAGACCTATATCGGTAATGGTAAGATCGTCTGGACTGATGGAGAGATCCAGGCAGCTACAAAAGTAGAACGTCAGACAATGGCTAGCGAACAATCACAAGCTGGACGAACGACTCCAGATTTGCCTTTTTAAGTAACTAGATTAGTGGGGAGGTGTAACAGCCTCCCTTTATTATTAAAAACACCTTAAAACTCCATAAAAATGATTACAGATATTTCTAAAATAAAATCCAAGCTTTACGATGTGAAGTACGATAGGATCGAGCAAGGAAAAGGACTTGGAATAGAAGAAATAGATCAGTTTTTAAGATACAAAAAAGGAGCTTTTAATGTTTGTATCGGTCACGCAAACACTGGTAAGACAACGGTGATCTTATATCTAATGATGTCGTACGCTATGAAACATAACCTAAAATGGTTAATATTTTCTTCTGAAAATTCAGACTACAGCATAGCTAGAAAGTTGTTAGAATTTAGAACTGGACAACCGATTCAGAAATTACCAGATGCAACTATAGAGAAAGAGGTTGATTGGATTAATGATCATTTTAAAATCATGCAAGTGGATAAACTTTATTCAGCTAGGACTTTAATGTCCGAAGCTAAACTGATCCTGGATGCCTGGAAGTTTGATGGTTTGTTAATTGATCCTTATAATTCACTTACTAAAGATCCAGCGCTACTAAGGTCTGTAGGAGGTCACGAATACGACTATCAAATCGCTTCAGAAATGAGACTATTCTGTAAGACTCACAATGTGACAATGTGGCTAAATGCTCATGCTGTTACTGAAGCTCTAAGAAGAAAGCACCCTAGCGGTCATGAGTTCGAAGGATTGCCACAGCCTTGTAGTATGGCTGACGTAGAAGGTGGTGGAAAATGGGGGAATCGTGCTGATGATGTGGTTTCGATTCACAGGTATACCCAGTCACCAGATAGATGGATGGTTTCAGATATTCATGTCGTAAAAGTAAAAGAGACAGAAACTGGGGGTAGACCAACTAGCTTAGAATCACCAATATCTTTAAGAATGCAACCAGGAAACGTTTCTTTCACAGTAGCTGGAAAAGACGTGATAGATCACTCAGTAAAAAACGAAGTTTCACCTATTTTAAAATTTTAGAATTATGATCACAATAATAGTACTAGTATATGCAGTTTTCTTTATAGACATGGTTAGACTATATAGAACAAAAAAAGATGCGATGTTTATCTTTTCAACTTCCAGAACATTCCTTTTCGGAGCGTCTACAGTTTCAGATGTGGATGACAATGGCGAAGAATACATGGTCTTTCAGATAGCTTTCGCTTGTTTTATATTAACTTTAACTTATGCTAAATAACATGGACAGATCAAAAAACAAAGCCTTAGAGATGCTGGCTGTTTATCATTCGGAATATATAAAGATGGCTAAAGCCTTAGCGAACAATAATTTAGAAGTATTCAATTACGCTGAAGATTTTGTCCAGGAGGCTTATTTAAGACTATCCAAATATGATGATTTGTTTGAAAAAGTAGTTTCTGACAAAGGCAAGGTTTCAAAAGGTTATATGTTTTTTACTTTAAGATCAATAATAGTTAACAGCATAAAGAAGAAAAGCAATCTAAACTTTAGCTATCTGGGGTCTCAGTATGACTTTGAAGAAAAGTATAACTGGATCGATCCAGGAATGGACAAAGAAAGACTAGGAGCTGAAGCTTTAGAATCTAAAATGTACCAGATTTTAAAAGAAAACGCTAAATGGTTTGATTATGAATTGTTTAAAAAATACTTAACTACAAAGAAGTCTTTTAGAACAATGGCTGAAGAGTCAAAGATAGGAATTAGAACTATTTATTTATCTATTAAGAGGTCAAAAATGATCATAGCCGAAAAGCTTCACGAAGACTATATAGATTTCTTAAATGGCGATTTTGACTTAATTTAAAATAACTAGCAAATAGTTTGTATATGTCAAATAAAAAACATATATTTACGCATTATCAATTAAAACCTAAAAAATGGAAAAATCAATTAATGAACGAATCTTTGAATTATCGGACGAAGGAGTTTCTCCAGGAAAGATAGCTCAGAAGCTTAAAGTAAAAAAAGCCATAGTTATGGACATCCTGGGCGAAGCTGGCAAGTCTGAAGGTCTAGGCTCAATGATTGAGGCTGTAACAAAAGCAACAGGTATAAAAGCTGCTGTAGAAGCGATTACTGATGACTGTGGATGTAAAGCCAGAGCTGAAAAGTTGAATAAAATATTTCCCAATAGGAAACTAAATGATTTACTTAACGATCAGTATGACTTTTTGCACAGTTTCTTCACTCCAAAAGCTCCAGGCTCTGTGAATAGAAAGCTTCAAGTTCAGCTTGTAGATGTGTACAATCATGTCTTTAATTCAAAAAGAGAGGTTTCGTCTTGCGGAGTTTGCGTGGCTGGAATGATTAAACAACTTAAAAAAATCTACGATGAGTCCAGTAACAACTAAAGAGCTGAAAGAAATGTCTATAGACGATCTAACTTTGATAGCTGACATGATAGCGGCAAAGATAACGTTTCTAAGTGAGTCTGGAAAAGATGAGGAAAATCCAGAGCAATACAAAAGAATGGCTTTAGAGCTGTATCATTTGTCAGAGATTATAGAAGAAAAAGAATTAAACCTTAAAACCAAAACAGATGTCAAAGGAAAAGCAAATTAGACCAAGACTAGAAGGATCTAAGAAGATTAACTTCGAATTCTTCAACAACAAAGAATCCAGAGTTCTGGTAATAGGTGATCTTCACGCGCCTTTTGACCTGGACAGTTACTTCCAGCATTGTGTTGATGTATACGAGCGCTACAACTGCAATAGAGTAATTTTTATAGGGGATGTGATCGATAATCACTATAGCTCATATCATGAGACAGATGCGAACGGTATGGGAGGTAAGGCTGAGCTGGATCTAGCAGTGGATAGATTGGCTAGGTGGTATCATAGATTTCCAAATGCTGATGTAACAATAGGTAACCACGACAGGATCATCATGAGAAAAGCACAATCTTCTGGAGTGCCATCCGCATGGGTGAAAGACTATAAAGAGGTGTTAAATACTCCAGGATGGAACTTTGTAACTTCAGTAGAAATAGATGACGTGCTGTATATTCATGGCGAAGCTGGAACTGCTAAGACAAAAGCCAGAGCGGACATGAGATCTACTGTCCAAGGTCACCTACATACACAAGCCTATACTGAGTATTTTGTAGGAGCAAACTCTAGAGTCTTTGGATGCCAGGTAGGATGTGGAATAGATGCAAAGTCATACGCTATGGCTTACATGAAAGTAGGTAAGAAGCCAGCTATAGGGTGCGCTGTAGTATTGGGAGGGAAAACAGCTATAAACGAATTAATGGTGTTATAATGAATACATACAACGAAGAAGGATGGGTAGACGAAAGAACATACTGCCCATCTGACTTAATGGCTTTAGAAGTAGAAGCTGAAGAAGTAAAACAATCAAAACCAAAAATAATGATAAATCAAATTAGTAATTTACAATCTCAAGTAACGACTTTGCTGACAAATAACGAAGCCCTTAGAGATAACGATGCAAAATTAATTTCAACCATATGGAGCAAACAAGTGAATGTCTCAGAAATATCAGCAATGGAATTCATTATTCAGCTGTCTTCTGGTAACTTAAAATCCACAGAAAGCATCACCAGAGCTAGAAGGTTAGTTCAGCAAAACAATCCAGCGCTAAGAGGTTTAAAATACAAATCTAGACAAATTACTGGAGACGTGGTAAAAGAAAACATTCATACTTTAAATGCATAAAAATGAGCTGCAAAAATAACTGTAATTGTAACGAAGAAAAAGAACCGATTGGATTAACTTACGATATGATCATAGAGAAATATTTAGACAATCCTCCATTCGCTCAGCAAATAACCAGAAAGGATATGCCAGTTTTCTCTGGAGTTCTAAAGTATTTTCCAGATGCATTAAAAGAAGTTAGTAGGTGTTCAAAAGCTGGGAACGATCAACATCATGCGGAAAAGCCTTTGCATTGGGATAAATCAAAAAGCACAGACAACGAAGACGCTTTAACGAGACATCTCATAGATCATGGACAGATGGTAGATAACGATCAGCACCCAGTAGATGATGATGGAGTATTGCATTTATCAAAAGTAGCCTGGAGAGCCTTGGCTTCATTACAAATATTTCTAGAAAAGAACCAATAAGTAGAATAGTCTTAAAAAAATGATTTACTTTACAAAAGGAAAGAGATATGATAAGATAACTTAGAAAGCTTAACATAGAAATTAAAACCATGGAGATTAGCCCTTTACGAAAGTGAGGGGTTTTTTTTTGAAAAAAAAGTAAAAAAAG
>Ga0257120_1001049_pt1 | contig 19183 bp, 37 predicted proteins | sample SI106_10metaG_FD_190153 | JGI IMG/M metagenome (GOLD analysis project Ga0257120, IMG submission 190153) | Marine microbial communities from Saanich Inlet, British Columbia, Canada - SI106_10 | ecosystem: Environmental > Aquatic > Marine > Inlet | place: Canada: British Columbia | collected... | reverse complement strand
ACCTTTACACTAGTAAACACCACGTCTCCCGCCTTCACTGTGACTTTGTGGGAGCTTAGTAGTATCACTATATATAAGTTCTTACGAATATATAGATGATACACTTAACACCATGGCAATCATGCCAAACCAACTAAAGGATATACACTATGACTATCACAACCAAACCACTAAACGACAACACCCACGGCTTTCGCTTTCAACTAGGTATGCTCAAGGGCTTATACCGCAAACGTGGCCTCAAGATGCGTCTTGGCATCAGCCGTGGCCAGACTATGACTGGCTTTCACTTCGGCAAGCGTAGCTTATACATCGAGAACCGCAAGGCTGAGCGTCACTTAGGCTGGGGCTTTGCTGGTCAGTAACATACTGCAACATACTGTAACAATACGTGAAGGATATACAATGGATATTGTAACCAATGTAAAGCTACGGCTTGACGACCAATACTCTTTCTCAATCTCACAGGAGATGGCACCTCGCCACCTTGTAGAAGTGGCACTTGTCTACAGGCAAGAGTTTTGGAAAGGCTTTGTCCCTTGCATAACTTGGGCAGCAAGTTGGGTAGGCGAGGACTACGACGACGATGTCATTCGCCTTTTGAATGGGCATGATGTAGCAGATTTGCTATTGCTTGCCAAAGAATATATCTACACGAAGGAAAATCGCTAATGAGTTACCCAGATACAATCGAATATGAACCCAGCTTTGCTGAAGAAGAAGCCATGGCTGAAAATAAAACTCAAGTCTTTAATGCCATGGTCGTGCTTACAGACTACGACGGCTTTTGCCAGAAGGGCATGGAGGTTTACTATGGCGACGGCTACGAGCTAAAGATAACCGACCTAATGTATGAGAAGATACATGCCGCCACAGGCTTACCGGTGTGGAAGGTTCGGGACATTGCCCTAGACCTTTGCGAATGTCAGTATTCCCAAGGCTCTTGGCGGTCTAAGATTAACGGTATGTGGAAGGAGTTTGCTTATGAGTAAGTTTTTTGAAATAAAAGGTGGTGCCTTACGTGGCAAGGCTACGGCAGTGGTTGAGGTTCCCTTTGAGCTTCCCTTGTATGAATTGCGCTTGGCTTATGAAGGAGAAGCGGACACTGCAGAAGAATTTCTGGACGCACTGCGTGAAGATTTTCACACTGATGTGGCGCAACACATTGAAATTGCTATGGGTATTCTTGGATACGAGTGTGAGAGTTTACCAGATGTAAACCTGCTAGAAGTAGATGTAGAAGTAGAAGAGGTAGAAGATGACGAAGACGAATGAAAAACAGATGGTGCTTGTCTCAGCAGAGACGCTGTGTGACCTGCACCTTGCAGCTTATGACTACGACTACAAGAAATTCCCCACCACTGGCGAAGACATTATGGCGGCACAAAACGAAGCACGAAACGCCCTCTATGCCTGTGGCTGGTGGGGTCAGGGAGACGAGGACTAATGTTTACAATCCTTGCCACCATATTAGGCATCTTGTTTCTTGTGTTTCTCGCCATGACTATGTGGGAAGCAATCATGCAAGGCTTGATGCTCCTGATGTTAAACCCCGCCACGCTATTGACACTAATAGTTGTGTCAGTTATACTGGCAATTATATTTTGAAGGAGAAGGCAAATGCCTAACCATTGCAAAAACATATTGGTTATCACCTCAGACAACGCAGGACTATTGCAAAGCCTGATGGACGAATTGAAACAGGCCGATAGCTACGAGGTAGACTTCTTGTCTAAGCTCGTGCCTTTCACAGAAGAAACAAACTATGTCTGGGATTATGACTGGTGCGTAGAAAACTGGGGGACTAAGTGGGACATCTTCGATGTAACCTATGCCTCGCTTGAAGGTGACACCTTGACCATCAGCTTTTCTACGGCTTGGTCTCCACCTATCCCTGCCGTAGAAAAAGCCGCAGATACCTATGGCTTTGTGTGGACTTTGTCTTGGCTAGACGAAGACGAACAGGAAAATGACCAACAAGAATTGAAGGAGTTAAAAGGTGCGTAATTACAAAGTAAGAATGACGATTGAGCAATGGGTCAAAGCCCAAGACGAAGACGAGGCTGCGGCTCTGGCAAAGTTAAACTTTGAGTATGGCGATTTACACTATGCCGAATGGGACATAGAGGAGCAGGAAAATGACTAAGAAATATAGAGGCGTAGCCACAATGTCTATTGACATGTATGTAGAGTTCGACGAGGTAGATATACCGCTAGACATGGACGAGCATAGCTTTGCTGAGTTCCTAGCTCACACTGGTGAGTGGCAAGAAGAACCTGCAAGCGGTGACTTTAAGATTTACGAAGTCACGGCATTAGAAGACGACAACACACCTATAACCTATCACTAAGGAACATCACATGATGAAAGCAATACTAATTGATACACCAAAACAAACCATTGAAATCGTTGACTATTCAGGACATTACAAGGACATCTACGGACTACTTGGATGTGAATTGTTTAGCACAGTATACCTTGAAGGGGTAGGCGAAGACACCTTGTATGTAGACGACGAAGGATTGTATGTGGAGAACCAAGTGTTCTTCAACATCAAGGGTTGCTCTCAGCCATTGGCAGGGCGTGGCCTTATCCTTGGCACTGACGACGAAGGCGAAAGCATCGACTGCATGTCTAGCCTTGAGCAGATAAAGGACATGGTAACTTGGCGAGACGCCTCGATGCCAGCACCCGAAGCTGGGTTCTTCGCAATGCCCTTGACCGATTACGATATTATGGATGCCTTTATGTCTGACGACACTGACACCCTGACTGACGAAGAACTTCTATCTGCACTGGGGGTTAAATAATGTTTGACATCCCTGTAACAATATCGTATATTGAGGTGGGCATCCTGATAGGTGTCTGGCTAAACACAACCATCAATGTCTATAACTTTATGAAAGCACGGCATGACAGATGACAAGAAAAAGAAACACGAATCACTGAGGCGTTGGCTAATGGGCAATCAGTTGTCCCACCGACAGACCATCGACTTCCTTGACAAGCGGCCTGAGTTTAAGAATTGGCTGAAAGAATATTTTATTAAATCATTTAACGAAAGGAGCTAGAGATGGCTCGCTATGAAGTAACATTTGTAATTGACACAGACCTAGAAGACGTAGGCACACAACCTTGGTGGCCTTTGATTGGCGAGGAAGCAATGCCGATTGAGTGGCTTGAGTATGTGATGGTGCGAGACTTAACAGAGGACGAGTATGTCCTTGACGTAGAGTTCGAACCCGACACAATCAACGTGATTGACATGACCCAGCAGGAAGATGTCATCCACCAACCCAACCTGCAACTAGTGGTGAACAATGACCAGAGCAAGCAAGAGGACGAAGGCGAACCAGACGAAGCGCCGAAGGAATAGCCACGCAAAGTCACTGTCTCAAGGACAGTTTCAACCACAAACAATCCAGCCCAAGAAGGGCAAGGGAAGCTACACAAGAAAAGGAAACGAAGAAGATGCCGAATAAACACACGAAAATGTTCAAGCCTTGGTATGAGGATAACGCCCTAAGTATCTGGGAAACAAAGACAAATAGCCGTGGCCTCAAGGAGTCCACCAAGACCAAACACATTCGAGCCAATGCACATGACCGCCTTGGTAAGGAGTGGGAACGTGAGCAAATCTGGAACGATGGGTATTAGAAATGATTGAGTTACTAGCAACACCGCTTATGTGTATGGCACTTAATGTGTATCACGAAGCACGAAACGAAAGCACAATGGGACAGCTTGCTGTGGCACAGGTAGTAATGAATCGTGTAGAAGATGACCGCTTCCCTGACGAGGTGTGTGCTGTGATTACACAGGGCATACATTGGGAGAGCAAGCCAGCCAAGAACAGATGCCAGTTCAGTTGGTATTGTGATGGTATCTCTGACGAGCCACGTAATGAGAAAGCGTTTGTCCGCTCACAAGAGATTGCCGCAATGGTTCTCAACGGATGGACACACTCATTCGCTGATGGTGCAACACACTATCATGCAGACTATGTGATGCCAAGCTGGGCGCATACCTTTACCAAGGTGGCAACGATTGACAACCATATATTTTACAGGTGGGACTAATGAGCAACCTATGGGAACAAGATAAGAAGCAACTCTTTCGAGACTTGTATCACCAATATCTTGACGAAGGATACAGTCAGAAGGAAGCAAAGAAGATGGCACGGGAAGAGGCAAACGACCTGCACTCAGACAGCGTGAGCTTTGCCTTTGGTCTTTCTGAGCAGGAGCATGACGAATGAAACAGATGTCTCTTCGTAAGCTCAAGAAGATGGACGGGTTCTTTGGTAGGCTGTTTGTCTACGACGAAGACGCAGAGCAATGGCTTGAACGTATGAAGCTGAAGATGGGTTACGACTATGTCTATGACAAGCGTAAACAAAACGAGGGCGGTTCAAACTTAATACTTGCCTACTTACACAAGGAGTGATATACAATGGACGACAAGCGCATTAAACGGCACAGAGATAATGTCCGCCGTATGAAGCAAGAGAAACGCCGAACACCAGAGTGGTATACAAAGAAAGCTGCCACGCTTAAGAAGGCACTGGGTAGGTTTCATGTAGGCATAGAGCTTGACCCTGCCGACAGGTCGTGGTATTACGATGGCGATGGAACGAAACGAGATAAAGAAACAGACGAGGTTTATAATGACTAAGACATACAAGCAAAAGAAAAAAGCAATCCGCCGCAAGGCAATCACAATGCAGAATAATTCTGACCGCAAGATAACAATCACAGAAGCAATCAAAGAGGTTTCAAATGTATCGAATGATGTATAAGACACAAGGATGTGGTGCTGCGTTTATGGAGAACGTCCAAGACAGGGACGAGTTCCTACGCTTTCGTGACATATTAGCTAGGCACATGGGCTTCACGACTGAGATAGTAAACAACAAGCTCTTCATCTATGACGAGGGCAAAGAGTTCGGAGTATATTATGCCGCCGACAAAAGTTGGGATAATGTATAATGACTGATTTTACTAGTGAGGCACAGGCAACAAGCAGAGGTGAGTGTGGGTCTTGTGGCTCATCCGATGGCAACGTCTACTACGACGATGGCCACGCTTACTGCTTTGTCTGCGAGAAGTTTACACCATCACCCAACCAAGAAGGACACACACCAATGCAAAACACAGTTGTAAACCTACCTACAGCACAGGTTACTACCCTGTCCCAGGGTCAGTTCTCTGCCATCCCTGACCGTAGCATCAGCCTAGAAGCTGCAAAGACCTACGGCGTTACACAAACAGATGGCAAGCACATCTACCCATACTACGACATCAACGGCAATCACGTTGCCAACAAGGTGCGGCACGTTGCTAATAAGCAATTCAATGCAGAGGGTGTCATGCCCCACGCCACCTTGTTCGGCCAGCAATTGTTTGGTCGGGCTGGTAAGTTCATTACCATCTGTGAGGGTGAGCTTGATGCACTGTCTGCCTATCAGATGATGGGTAGCAAGTGGCCTGCTGTGTCTGTTCGTAACGGCGCACAGTCTGCAGTCAAGGATTGCAAGGCACAGTTCGAGTGGCTCAACAAGTTCGAGAACATCGTGCTATGCTTTGACAACGACGAACATGGCGCAAAAGCGGCTGCTGCTGTGGCTCAGTTGTTCGAGCCTAACAAGTGTAAGATTGTCAAGCTACGTGCTAAGGATGCCAATGAGTATCTCAAGCATGGCAAGACCGAAGAGTTCATGCAGCGTTGGTGGGATGCACAGCCACACACTCCAGCAGGTATCGTAAGCCTCAAGAACTTTGAGGGGCTGTATGAAACAGATGACAAGGAGAGTGTGCCTTACCCCTACGAAGGCTTGAACGAGATGCTGTATGGGATGCGGACTGGTGAGCTTATCACCTTCACTGCTGGCACTGGTGCTGGTAAGTCAAGCATCATGCGAGAGCTAGAGCATCACCTGCTCAACAACTCCAAGCACAACATCGGCATCGTCAGCCTTGAGGAGAATGTCAAGCAGACTATCTTCCACCTCATGTCGGTAGAGGCAAGCAAGCGTCTATATATTCAAGAGGTTCGTGACACCGTGCCACAAGAGCAACTCAAAGCATACGAGGAAGCCACCGTAGGCACAGGCCGTGTGTTTGCATTCGACCACTTCGGTTCCATCCAGACGGATGAAATCCTTGCTCGTATTCGTTACATGATTAAGGCTCTCGACTGTAAGTTTATTATCCTTGACCACCTATCCATCTTGGTATCAGGTCTTGAGGGTGACGACGAGCGGCGCAACATTGACAAGATGATGACCAACCTACGCTCTCTTGTAGAAGAGACGCAGTGCTGTGTCCTACTTGTCTCTCACTTACGCCGTGCCTCTGGTGACAAGGGTCAGGAAGAAGGCAAGGAGATTAGCCTGTCCATGCTACGTGGCTCACACAGTATCGCTCAGATTAGTGACGCTGTGATTGCAATGGAGCGTGACCAGCAGGCTACCGACCCTATCGTAGCCAACACAACCACAGTGCGTGTCCTTAAGAACCGCTATGCTGGTGAGACTGGTGTCGGTGCTTATCTGTTGTACGACCGTGACAGTGGCCGCATGACAGAGATTGACGACCCTAACAAGGAAGACTTTGACACTGTAGAAACAGGAGGTTATCTATAATGCCTTCCAGCAGAACTGAATGGCGACATAAATTTAGGGAGCGTGACCCAGAAGCTTACTATGATTGGAAAATAAATGACAACTTAAAATATAAATACGGAATAACAATCGAACAGCGTCAACATATGTTCGAAGAACAGAAGGGGTTGTGTGCCTGTTGTGGTACGGAGATAAGCACAGACAGGAAGGCTAAGCAAAGCCAAGCTTGTGTAGACCATTGTCACGATACTGGGGACGTAAGGGGATTGCTTTGTCATTCGTGTAACAAAGGAATAGGTGGTCTTGGAGACAACCTAGAGGGGGTTATGAATGCAGTAAAATATTTGGAGGATTGTAAGTGAATCAGCTTAAACCAATCGTAGGTAGCGTAAACATTCCCTTCTCACGAGAGAGGTATGAACGCTCAGACAACAAGGCTAAGCAGTGGGTGATTGATTACTTATCCACACAAGGCCATACAATTTTAGACACGGAAGAAGATTTTTCTGTTGACATCAAGAGCGAGTTGGATTACAATAAGTTCTTCAACGAGGCGGAGATAAAGTATGGATGGAAAGGTGATTGGAATCCTAATTGGAAAGAGATACGAATACCTTACCGTAAACATAAACTTATTAATGCAGTAGCAGACAAGGGTGTCTTACACTTCTACATCATACGACCTGACATGAAGGCAGCATGGCGTATCAGTGGTGACACAGTATCCAAGTCAGTAGTTAAAGAAGCACAAGGTGGACGCATCCTACAGGGTGAACAGTTCTTCCACGTACCTTATCAAGAAGCGGAGTTAATTGAAGTATGAAAAGATTAGTAGTAGACATTGAAACAGACAGCCTAGATGCTACTACTATTTATTGTATTGTAGCTAAGGACATCGACGAAGACCGCATCTACACTTACAAACCAGCCCACGTTCACCACGCCAAGAATCTTATTGAGAGTGCAGACATTGTTATCATGCACAACGGGGTGTCCTTTGATGCTCCTGTCCTCAAGAGATTGCTTGGTGTGGAGATACCACTGGCTAAGATACGTGACACACTAATCATGTCGCAGCTTGCCAGCCCAGTGCGAGACGGTGGTCATTCACTTGACGCTTGGGGTAAGACACTTGGCTTTGGGAAGATAGACTTCCACGACTTCTCAGGTTACACAGACGAGATGCTTAAGTATTGCATCAGGGATGTAGACCTAACAGCTAAGGTGTATAAGGCTCTTGTCCCTACACTCAAGGGCTTCTCTGCTCGTAGCATTAAGCTTGAGCATCAGATTCGTGCAGTGGTTGACAAGCAAGAACAGAACGGCTTCACACTTGACGTGAAAGAAGCTATGTTACTTGTGGCAAAACTATCAGACGAGTCTCACAAACTTAGAGAAGAACTTCACGAAGTCTTTAAACCTATTACAGAGATTAGAGTATCTGAGAAGACAGGTAAAAGATTAAAGGATAAGGTTACTGTGTTCAACCCAGGCTCACGCCAACAGATTGCACAACGCCTTATCAGCTTGGGTTGGAAGCCTAAGAAGTTTACTGAGAAGGGACAGCCGATTGTCGGAGAAGAGATTCTTGAGAAAATCGACATCCCTCAAGCTCAGTTGATTGCTACATACCTCACACTTGAGAAGCGTGTGTCCCAGATTAAATCTTGGATTGATGTAGCAGACGAGAACGACAAGGTACACGGCAGGGTTATGACGCTGGGTACAATCACTGGTCGTATGTCTCACTCGTCACCTAACATGGCACAGGTTCCTGCTGTCTACTCACCCTATGGTAAGGAGTGCAGGGCATTGTGGAAAGTATCTAGTGACGACTATACACTACTAGGTACTGACGCATCGGGACTTGAGCTACGAATGTTAGCACACTACATGAACGACGAAGCCTACACTAAGGAAGTTGTAGAGGGTGACGTTCATACCGCTAACCAAACAGCAGCAGGACTGCCTACAAGGGACAACGCAAAGACATTTATCTATGCCTTCTTGTACGGTGCTGGTGCTGGTAAGATTGGACAGGTCGTCAATGGCACAGCCAAGGATGGTCAGCGTCTGATTGATAACTTCTTAAACAACATGCCAGCCCTGAAAGCACTACGCTCCAAGGTAGACAAGTTGTCTGGCAGAGGTTATCTCATTGGCTTGGATGGTCGTGTCCTTACCATACGAAACAAACATGCTGCACTCAACCTGCTATTGCAAGGTGCTGGTGCAATCGTATGTAAGGAATGGCTTAAGTTTATTATTATCCTAGCCACTAAAGCAAAGCTGGACTTCAACCTTGTTGCAAGTGTACATGACGAATATCAATTCGAGGTACGTAAGGGACAGGAAGAAGCCTTCGGTGTTATTACTAAGGAGGCAATGAAGCTTACAGAGGAATCCCTCAATGTTAATTGTCCCCTAGATTGTGAGTATAAGACAGGAATTAACTGGAAAGATACACACTAACGAAAATAAAGTGTTGACATCCTATTCAGGGTGTGGCATTATACAATCATCGCAACGGCACTAATGCTTAGCGAAACGGAAGCCAAACGGAATCCAAAACGGAGATTAAAAATATGACAGTATTATCAGGTAAAGTTTATTGGGCATCTATTCAACAACCAAACACAACATACGAACCAGAGTGGGGTTTGGACTTGATTGTGGATGACAACAACCGCAAGGCCATTGAAGCAGATGGACTTCCTATCAAGAACAAAGGCGACGAGCGTGGTGATTTTGTACACATTCGCCAGAAAACAACCCGCCGTGATGGCTCAGAGAACGAAGCACCTGAAGTTATGGATGCACAGAAGCAACCATTCGACCAGCTTGTAGGCAACGGCAGTGTATGTAATGTAATGTATACACCATTTCCTTGGGAGATGAACGGCAAGTCTGGTGTATCCCCACTACTCAAGAAGGTTCAAGTAGTTAGCCTTGTTCCATATGCTGGTGGTAACGCTGAAGACTTTGACGTAATCGAAACTGCTGCCGCTCCTATTCAAGAGATGGTAAGCGACGAGGTTCCTTTCTAAGTAAATAGGAACTAAGCACGGGGGCTGCACTCAGATATTTGGCAGCTGAAGATGGATACGGGACGGGGACTCCATCACCTTTATCAGGAGATTATTATGGAAATTGCACCACTATTAGTTGTCGTATATGCTGGGATTGCAGGGCTTGTACTTGGCTGGGCTATGCCACGAGGACGATTCCTCAAGGCTGCACAGCTACGCCTCTTCAAAGGTTTGCATAACTTCTTTGCAGACGAAGAAGAATACATTGCCCACAAGGTACAGCGTATTCGTAAGGCAGCAAAGAAGAAGTAATGGCTAAGGACGGACGTACTGATGTCCCCTCGAAAGAGTACAAGGACAACTGGAAAGAAATCTTTGGTAAGAAAAAACCAGAAAAGAAAAAGTAGGACGCATAGCTCAGCTGGATAGAGCAACAGCCTTCTAAGCTGTAGGTCGCAGGTTCGAATCCTGCTGCGTTCACTTACAATCTAAGGAGTAACACATGACAAAGACATTAGACACACTGATTCCAGACATCTACGAGACGCTTGAACAGGGTGTCGATGTCACACAGCCTCATGTTGCTGAGGCATTAGAAGAAGTCGGCGGTCTTGTGCGAGAGGCAGTCGAAACTATACTCCGTGAGGGTCAGCGTAAAGGTGCATCACACCTACGCTTGTCTTCAATCGGTAAGCCAGACCGTCAGATTTGGTACGGAGTACAGGGCGAAGAAGGAGAGTCTATCAATGGGCAGACTAAGATTAAGTTCCTTATGGGACATGTCCTTGAGGCTCTCCTGATTTGTTTGACTAAGGCAGCAGGCCACACAGTAACAGAAGCACAGGACGAGGTAATGGTAGAAGGCGTACTAGGCCACCAAGACTGCGTGATTGACGATGTGCTTGTGGATATTAAGTCTGCGTCTTCATTCGCATTCAAGAAGTTTAAAGAGGCACGGCTTACAGACGACGACCCCTTCGGTTACATTGCACAGATTAGTGCCTATGCAACGAAGAACAATCGTAAGGAAGCAGCTTTCTTTGCAATCGACAAGAACAGCAGTGAGCTTTGCATCTTACCAGTACACGATATGGAAATGATTGATGCACCTTCACGAGTAAGTTATCTGAAGGACATGGTGACCAAGGACGCAGCACCTGCTCGTTGTTACGACACCATAGCAGATGGCAAGTCAGGCAATCGTAAGCTTGCAGTTGGCTGTGTCTTCTGCTCATTTAAAAAGAAATGCTGGGCTGACGCCAATGGTGGCCAGGGTCTGAGAGCATTCAAATATTCTAACGGAGTACGTTACCTTGCAACTGTGGCAAAGACCCCAGACGTTGAGGAAGTACAGGTGTAATGAGATTCAAAAGAAAAAAGTACGACCACGAATACAAATCAAACTCTGAGTACGAGGCTGCACAGCAGCTACACAAGCAGAAGATTAAGTTTGTGTATGAGCAAGAGAAGCTGGCCTATGAATGGCGTGAGGATAAGAACTACATCCCAGACTTCTTCTTGCCCAATGGAGTTATCCTTGAGGTGAAGGGACGCTTTATGATTGAGGACAGGAAGAAACACCTGTTCATTAAGGCACAGCACCCTGACCTCGACATCCGATTTGTCTTTGATAATCCTACCCGCAAGTTATACAAGGGCGGCAAGATGACCTATGCAGATTGGTGTGACAAGCACGGTTACATGTACTGCAAATTAAAAGAGGGCATTCCGCAATCGTGGCTTGACAAACAGGATGCAAGGTAGTAAGATAACCATTCACTTGGACGAGTTTCGCCCAGACGAATCCTCACCAGAACGTACATTGTTCTTGTGTGTTATTCTTCAAGCGTTACTAGATGCAGCCAAGCCAGCTTACGAAGGTGAGCCAGCCACTGCAAGAATAGATAGGGACAGAGCCTCGGCTTGGTTCTTCGCCTCAATAGGTACAACAGCACAGGACTTTGAGGAAGTGTGTATCAATGCAGGAGTAGATGCCGATTACATGAGAGACTTTGCATACAAAGTTTTGCAAACAGGAGAGATAGAATATGTCAGGAAAAGAATTAACGCAATCCTTGGACACTAAGTTTGGTTACACACAGGTACCAGACGACCCAGTAAACAGCCCGTCACACTACAACAGCAAGGGCGTTGAAGCAATTGACGCCATTGAGGCAAGCATGTCTGACGAGGAGTTCCAAGGTTACTGCAAGGGTAACGCAATGAAATACATGTGGCGTTACAACTATAAGGGTAAGCCTGTGGAAGATTTGAAAAAAGCGCAATGGTATTTGAATAAGCTCATTGCTTCACTGGAAACTATGTAGTATAATTGGAGTCTTCGACTATGCAAGTAAAACTAATTGACCATATGGGTAGCGACCTGACAGTTGTCAACGCTGCCCGTGTTTCTTTTAACAAGGAATCACAACGAGTACAGAACGGAAACCACGAGGACTTGTCCCCAGAAGACCAACGTCTTATCAAGTACCTAGCTAAACACAAGCACTGGTCGCCGTTCTCACACTGCTTCTTACAGTTTCGTATTGAAGCTCCCCTCTTTGTCGCACGACAGCTAGTGAAACACCAAGTGGGCTTGGCTTGGAATGAAGTCAGCCGCCGCTATGTGGACGCTACACCTAAGTTCTTCACACCAAAGGCGTGGCGGATTAAGGCAGACAACGTAAAGCAGGGTAGCTCAGATGAGACTATACAGTACCACATTGGCTCATACACACGCTCCGCCATTGCAGAGTATGAACGTATGCTTGATGTAGGTATCGCCCCAGAGATGGCACGTATGGTGCTGCCACAGAACATGTACACAGAATGGTACTGGTCTGGCTCACTATACGCCTTCTCTCGTGTCGTTAATCAGAGGCTGGACAAGACATCGCAAGCAGAGACGAGATACATTGCAGACTTAATAAGCCAAGAGGCTGCACGATATGATTTTAAATACAGCTGGAAAGAGCTAACAGGAGAGGAGCTTCGCACAAATGACGAACCAAAATACATTGACTAACTACCTACCAACGGACTATCAGACCTTCATTGCAACGTCACGGTATGCCCGTTGGCTAGATGACGAGGGGCGCAGGGAAACCTGGGGTGAAACCGTAGGCCGTTTCATTGACAACATCGTACGTCCATCAGACCTAGACAGCAAGACGCTTAACGAGCTTGAGGATGCTATCCTTAACCTAGAGGTTATGCCTTCTATGCGAGCCTTGATGACTGCAGGTCCCGCTGCTGAGCGTGACAACACATGTGTATACAACTGCAGTTACCTGCCTGTTGACCACCCTCGTGCCTTTGACGAAGCAATGTTTATCTTGCTCTGTGGTACAGGTGTAGGCTTCTCTGTTGAACGACAGTCCATCAGTAAGCTGCCCGAAGTACCTCAAGACATCAAGGACACAGACGACCTTATCGTGGTGCAGGACAGCAAGGAAGGCTGGGCTAAGGCACTACGCAAAGTAGTCAGCGGCCTGTACACAGGGGACGTACCCAAGTGGGACTTGTCCAAGATTCGTGCAGCAGGTGAACGCCTCAAGACATTTGGTGGCCGTGCCTCTGGGCCTGACCCTCTTAACGACCTGTTCAACTTTGTTGTAGCCAAGTTCAAAGGCGCAGCAGGGCGTAAGCTTAACAGCGTTGAGTGCCATGACATCATGTGTAAGATTGGCGAAGTAGTTGTAGTAGGTGGTGTACGCCGCTCCGCTATGATTAGTTTGTCTAACCTATCCGATGACCGTATGCGTCATGCTAAGTCTGGTCAGTGGTGGGAGAACGAAGGACAACGTGCCTTGGCTAACAACTCTGTAGCTTATACCGACAAGCCCGATATGGAAACCTTCATGCGTGAGTGGTTGTCCTTGGTCGAGTCCAAGTCTGGTGAGCGTGGTATCTTTAGCCGCATCGCTGCAGACGACCACGTTAAACGCAACGGTCGCCGTGAGACAGGCAAGGAATGGGGTACTAACCCGTGCAGTGAAATTATCCTGCGGCCTTACCAGTTCTGCAACCTAACTGAGGTTGTGGTACGTCCTACCGACACAGAGAAAACACTGGCAAACAAAGTACGTCTTGCCTCTATCCTTGGAACAATTCAATCTACGTTTACAGATATGCCGTATCTTCGTCCTATCTGGCGTAAGAACACAGAAGAAGAAAGGCTGTTGGGCGTGAGCTTGACAGGTATTATGGACAATGAAATCACTAGCAAGCCATCTAAGAAACTACTTAACAAGCTTCGTGACACTGCTGTACAAACAAACAGGGATTATGCTGAGCAGCTTGGAATTAGTGCATCTGCGGCCATCACTTGCGTTAAGCCTTCAGGTACTGTGTCGCAGCTTGTTGATAGCGCTTCTGGCATTCATGCACGTCATAGCGAATATTATATCCGCACTGTACGGGGTGATAACAAAGACCCGCTAACACAGTTCCTTACAGATGCAGGCATCCCAGCTGAGCCTTGTGTTATGAAGCCTGACAGCACCACAGTGTTCAGCTTCCCAACCAAGTCACCTGACAATGCGGTAACACGTAACGACATGACTGCCATCGAGCAGCTGGAGCTATGGAAGACCTACGCATTGGAGTGGTGTGAGCATAAGCCATCCGTTACCATCACGGTGCGGGACGAGGAGTGGATGAATGTAGGTGCTTGGGTGTTTGATAACTTTGACATCTGCTCTGGTGTATCATTCCTGCCACACAGTGACCACACCTATGCACAAGCTCCCTATCAGGACTGTGACAAGGCTACCTACAAGGAAGCTGCAGCTAAGATGCCCAAGAAGATTGATTGGGCTAAGCTTTCTGAGTACGAAATGGAAGACAACACATCAGGCGCACAAACATTGGCCTGCAGTTCGGACGGTTGCGAGCTTGTTGACCTGACATGAGGATAGAAATATACGGGCAGAAAAGCTGCAAGTATTGTAGAGACGCCGTAGTATTCTGTAGGGTTCGAAAGATTCCCTACAGTTACTACGGCATCGGCACAGAGATTACGGCTAAAGAATTTAAAGAGCTATTCCCTGACGAAAAAACAGTACCGCAGATTAAAGTTAACGGTAAGCACATAGGTGGTTACACACAGTTGGAGCATTACATATTATGAGCAGCCCCTGTAAGGCCAGCGCAGAAGCCAAGGTAGATAGCTGTGAGTTGTCTAACACACACGACACTTGCATACACTGCGGCAGAACAGGACGTGACATTGAGAACTGGTCAGTCATGTCCCACGAAGACAAGAAGCAAGCCAATCTTGCAGCCAAGAAAAGACTCAAGGGTATGTGGCATAAATAATCCTTGACATTTGTTGTGTAATTTATTATAATGTACGTGGTGGTGGGCTAAACCTCCCTTCTCTCTCAAACCCTTGGCTCACCACCATTACTTATATGGAGACACAATGAACAAACGACCAGTAATTTACATTGGATATGATGGACGTGACCATCGAGCCGTAGAGGTTCTGGCACATTCAATTAAAAAATACAATAAAGAATACGACATCATTCCCCTGATGGAGCCTGCACTACGCCGTAATGGTATGTACCGCAGAGCTTCTGTTGTCTACCCGCACGAACCGCATCAACGCTATGACGTGTTCGACGGTAGACCCTTTAGCACAGACTTTACCTTCACCCGCTTCCTCGTACCTGCATTGAATCAGTACGATGGCCTAGCCCTGTTCATGGACGCCGACATGTTTGTACGTGCAGACATTGCAGGTATCTTTGAGGTGTACGGTAAGAACACACAGTATGCAGTACAATGCGTACAGCACAAGCCCTACGAACCACACAGCAATGTAAAGATGGACGGTGTAGCACAGACAAGCTACTACAGAAAGAACTGGTCTAGCTTTATGTTATTCAATTGCAGTCACCCATCAAACCTAAAGCTTACAGTAGACGATGTGAATCTTAAAACTGGTGGGTGGCTCCATTCCTTTAGCTGGTTAGACGACGACGAGATTGGGTCTATCCACCCTGAATGGAACTGGCTTGATGGGCAGAGCGACCCACAGCTTGAAGCTAAGAACGTACACTTTACTACAGGTGGTCCTTGGTTTAACAAATGGAAACCCAGTCGTCCCATCGAGGAAGCCTATGTTGAAGAGTGGCTAGAGGCTGAACAAGAAATAACAACACAACTTATCCTGGAGAACATGTAATGTATAATTTTGTAACGAGCTTTCACAAACAACACGAAGAGGTCTATGGCCTTAAGATGCTTGACTCTGTTGTTAAGAAATGGAAGCCAACCGATTTTAAACTACATGTTTATCTTGAAGGTTACGATGGTAAATCAGATGGCCTACCAGAAGCAGACTTTATTGAGTACCGTCACCTAGAAAACATTCAGGCACGTACTGATTTTATTACACGCAATAGCGATAAGAACGGACGCTTCGGTGAAGCACCTTATAACTATCGGATGGATGCTGTTCGTTTCTGTCACAAGGTGTATGCAATGAGTGACTTGTTCTTTGAGCTTCTTGAGCAGGAGTCTAAGGACTGGATGGTATGGCTTGATGCTGATACGATTACAAAGAAAATGTTTAAGGCAGAAGATGCAGCTAAGATTCTAATCCCAGAGGTTGACATCGTACACCTTGGTCGTATTGATATTGACTATAGCGAGACAGGCTTCATTGGTTTTAATCTAGGTATGCACAATGCCTGCTCATTGCTGGTTGACCTGCGTGGTGCGTATGACACAGACGAAGTGTTTGCGTATCGTGAGTGGACAGACGCCTTTGTATTCACACGCCTGCTTAAGATTTACGAGGCTCACGGAATGAAAGCTAGAAACCTATCTGAGGGCGTACGTGGTTTGTCTGTATTTGACCAGTGTATGCTTGACGATTACTTTACACACAACAAGGGAAACCTTAAGCTTGAATCCTCAGCTAATCCTGAACTATCAAAGGACATGCCAGCAGATTCCAAGCACGGGCCTAAACGATATAAGAAGTTAGCAGCGTTGGTTCGTCACTACTCAGAAGGCCTTAACACCTTTAGCATTTTAGAAACTGGCACATGGAATGGTGGTCGTGCAATCGAGATGGCATTGACTGCCTTTGAAAACGTAGATGAGGTACACTATCGTGGCTTTGATTTGTTTGAACAGGCCACTGAAGAGACTGATGCAGTTGAGTTGAATGTAAAAGGACACAATGCGTTGACAGCTGTAACAGAAAGGCTAGAGCATTTTAAAGAGCGTTCAGCCGCAGCGGGAAAGAAGTTTACCTTTAAACTATATGCAGGAGATACAAAAGAAACAATGAAGGGTCTGCGCTATGACGATGTAGACTTTGTCTTTATTGATGGCGGTCACTCTTTAGATACAGTGGCTAGTGATTACAGTTTTGTTAAGGACTGCCCTGTTGTTGTCTTTGACGACTACTACTCAACGCAGGATAATAAAGAATTACCAGAAGAACACACAGGTATTATTAAAACTTTTGCAGCCATTGAAAAAAGAAATAAAAACATCTTACCTTCTGAAGACCTAACTGATTTTGATGGTATTGTTCACCTTGCTGTTTGTGTTAAAGAAGACTACAAGAAAATTCCAGCAGAGCTTACACGTGTTCCGATTATTGTTAAACCAAAAGACTCAATGCCAAGCGAACACATTAAGAAAAGTGTTACCCAAAACATTGCCAAGATAGATGACTGGGATTGGGTTAAGCAATACAAGACAACAGACGACCACGTTATGATTGTCTCTGGTGGTACGATTGACTTTGATAAGGTTAGGGAAACACAAAAGAAATACAATGCAAAAATCTGGTGTGTTAAGCACTCTTATCCTCGCCTCTTAAGGGAAGGTATTATACCTGACGCCTGTATGATTCTTGACCCACGTTCTATCGACGGTATCAGCACACATGGTGTAAAGCGTAAGGACTTGTTTAAGGATATGAACAAGGACACAACCTTTTATATTGCCAGCATGACAGATGAGGGCGTTGTTGATTATATCCTAGAGCGTACGGACAACATCAAAGGCTTTCACGCCTTTACAGATGCGCTACGAGATGAGACCATTACAGACAAGTTTGTTGTTGACCCTAAACTAGGCATCACACCTGGTTCCTCTTTGGTAAGTGGTGGCACAGCATCAGCTACTCGTACGCTAGGTCTGCTTGAGCTACTGGGATATAGGAACATTCACCTGTTTGGTTTTGATTGTTCTGTTTCAGAAGATGCTGTGAATAAAGACGACAAGGACGAGGTGGGCAACCCACGCTATATGCATGTAGAGCTTGGAGGAGAAGAGTTTTGGACTACAGGTGAGCTTCTTGCATTAGCCCAAGACCTAGAGAAGCTCTTTGAAAGAAAAGACTATACATTAAGCCTGTCATTCTACGGAGAAGATACCTTAGCGGCAGCTGTGTGGAAGGGCGGATACTACAACAACAACGTAGTAACCTTTGAGGAGTACACGAATGCTTAAGGAAAAGCACGAGAAGTTTTGCCAGTCTTATCTTATCAGTAAGAATGCTACACAGTCAGCAATTGCAGCTGGATATTCTGAACGCTCAGCACATAACCAAGGGTATCGACTACTGAAAGAACCAGCAATTGTAGAGCGACTAACTGCCTTAGAGTCTGAGTATAATACAGATGTTGATGTAATCACAGAGCTTGAGCAGCAGTACGAAGCAGCTAAGGCTAACGGTAATGGAGCCACAGCCCTAAAAGCCTTGGAGATTCTGTCTCGTATTCGTGGTAACAATGCAGATGACGATGCACCACAGGACATGGAAGGTCTTGAGGGGCGCATCTGTGCTGCGATGCAGGTAATTGGAAAGGACAAGATGTATGAACTGTTTATGTCTACCTTCCCTGAAGACTTCGACGAGGACTACGAAGAGCCTGAAGAAGAATATGCAGAAGAGGAAGACACAGATGTCACTGACTAATTATGCAATCGGAGCCTTGATTATTATTGTTGCAATATTACTAGGCGTAATAGAGGAAAGAAAATGAGTAAGTTTGGACAGAAGTCTGCTTTCATTACAGGCATTACAGGACAAGATGGTGGTTACCTAGCAGAGCTTCTGCTTGACAAGGGCTACGAAGTACACGCACTACAGCGGCGGTCTTCTTCTGAACCATCGCAACGTATTGCACATCTGGTAGACAACAAGAACCTACATCTACATTACGGTGACCTGTCGGACACAGGCAGCATCATGCGGCTGTTCGATACAAACATATTCGACGAGGTGTACAACCTAGCTGCCCAGTCTCACGTGCGTGTCTCCTTTGACATGCCAGAATACACGTCTGACGTAGACGGTATGGGGGTATTAAGGCTGCTGGAGTGCATTCGCACACTAGGAATGGAAGGTCACACCAAATTCTATCAAGCGTCCACCTCAGAGCTATATGGGAAGGTCGTAGAAACACCACAATCAGAGACCACACCCTTCTATCCACGCTCCCCTTACGGGGTAGCCAAGCAGTTTGCTTACTGGATGGTTAAGAACTACCGTGA
>Ga0257120_1001048_pt1 | contig 19203 bp, 17 predicted proteins | sample SI106_10metaG_FD_190153 | JGI IMG/M metagenome (GOLD analysis project Ga0257120, IMG submission 190153) | Marine microbial communities from Saanich Inlet, British Columbia, Canada - SI106_10 | ecosystem: Environmental > Aquatic > Marine > Inlet | place: Canada: British Columbia | collected... | reverse complement strand
TTACTTGGCGCTATCATATTATCTGAACCACCATGTTTTCTAACTCTTATAGTACCATCCTCCTCTATATTAGTAATAATCCAGGCAATTTCATCACAGTGAGCTTCAATAACTACTTTATTAGAATGCTTTCTACTTCCAGTACTACCTCTTACTACACCATAAGCAGTTCCATAAGCATCTTGATCTATACCATCTACAAATGGAGAGATATATTGCTTCCAAATATCTTGGCCTTTAGATTCTTGTGCTACTGGAGCATAGGCGTTAAGGTAATCATATAAAAACTCTTCTTTTGCTTCTACTTTTCTAGCCATATTATACGTATTCTGGAAAGTCCACACCATGTCCTCTATGAACAAATGTTTCTTTCACTGTTTCTTCTAGTTCTACCATAACATCAATATCCTCATCAGCCATAATACCGATTAGTTGTCTACAATCAAAATGCTGATACCTTAAATAGTCATCGTCGGCATCAACTGTATTTGACTCAACCATCTGCTCTAGTGCTGATTGATAATGATTAAGTGCATGGATAATAACATCCTTCTGTCCTCTCGGTAAATTAATTTTTAATTTCATCGTTGTGTTTTTTATTGTAATAGTCTTGGTATTCTTTTAGATACCCTAATGCCAATTCGTTTTTAATCTTCCAAACATCCATATCACTAATCCCTTCACCATCTCCAAATTCACCCCAGCCAAATTCATTTAGAGCTACACATACTGCATCATGGAATTCATTTCCTACCACTTCATCTAATCTATCAGCAATCGCGCTGACTTGTTCTCTAGTTAATTTACCTGCTTCAGCCATATTATTTTGTTTTTGTGTCTTCTTTAACTGGTTCTTGCATTGGAGATTCAGCATCTAATCTAGCAGCTAACTTCATTAGCTCTTGGAATGCTGCAGCTCTTTCATGTTCGTTCCCATTTTCAATATACTTAATAAGTACTGTCATTGCCTCTTGCCAATGAGGTGCTGGTTCTGTGGTTTCTATCTTACTCATCGTATTCTAAAATTTCTTTATCTAATGATTTAATCATCCTAATTAATTCATCTCTTAACTCCTCAAGCGTATTACCTCCAGGAGCAATGCCCTCTTTAGTCCAACTGTTTGGTTCTCGTTTACTGTCGTAGTACACTTCATGAATTTGATACCAATCATCATCTCCATCTTTCCTTTTCATTACTCTGTGATTCCAACCGCTCATGATTAGTCTTTGTTTTTTAATTGCTGTTCCACTAACCATTGAGATCGATAGACTAGCGGCATCGGTGGGTCATATCCTATAATTTGTGCAGTCACTATACTATCGTCTAATTTAAAGCATTGCTCCACGTATTGCTCAGGGTACTTTACCTTATCATAGTCCCGGTAGCATCCGGTGATAAAAGTAATTCTAACTTCTTCTCCACCTGGTTTAAGGCTAAGTGGATTGACGCGCATGCTTTCTCTAACTTTCATTTAGATTTATTTAGTTATTATAGACTAAAAGCCTCAATAGTTTCATCTGGGAAATTTTATGTTCAGTTAAGTTCCCTTTAGAATTTTTTGTGATTGCGCGCTACACCAAGGGAAATTTTACCACCAACTCTATTACTACCATAGGGGCTCTGGCCTCAACTGACTCAGGTGGCTTGCCGTCCCGGCCGGCGCTGTGGCTACTCTTGGTCCCGATAGGTACTGGGAGGTATTCCCCTGCCGTCTACTCTCAGCCCTTTGGGTACTTCTAAGAAATAAAACTCCCTTGAGTACCTCATAGTAACACCGAGTAACGCAGCACCACCCCTATCAGGCCATCTTAGCCCAGAGGCAGTATCACAGTCTAGTAAAGTTAGTATCATTTGCTTAGGTCACTACGCTACCCTACTGAGATTTTTTGTGCGCGCGCGACCGCTTTTTAGAGCGGCCGTAGTTTGGGGTTTACCTCGAGGGTAAAACGGTACTTCCCCCGGGGGCCCCAAATTTTTCACTAGGGGCAACATGGCGTTTGTGGGCCCATCTGTACTGGGAGCAATTCAATTAGGCATACTGAGAGTTACCTTAGAGTCTACTCGCGGGGCCAGAATACAGTAGTTCCGGGCGGGAACAGTTGGCGCGCATCTGGAACATCGCGCAATGAGTCATGACTATACCCTACCCTCCCTCTCCTCCTCCTTTAATTGGGCCTCACCACTGCCATTTACCCTGAAGCAAAAAAAAGCCATGAGCCTCAGAATCTCTCCTGAGCCCATAGCTCTAATTGGGCGTTTGGCCCTATATTGCTTATATAGCCTGATTGGCTATTTCTGCAGTTCGTACTCTCTGTCCCATTTCCCTATATGGACCCAAGTGTAGTAATCGGGTATCATCCCATAATCTCCATCTTCGTAAGAGTCTCCTTTACCTTCATTTAGGATGGGCATTACTATATCTAATAGATCCTGTATAGGTGGGTTACTGTCATACTCCTCTGTGTATCTGTTCCATGTTTCTGCTCTATAGTCTATATTGGGATTTAGTTGACTATATGTCGTGCCGAAATCTGTAGGGCCTGCCATTACGGCTACCTTTATACCTGAGTAGTGTTCGGTTGTTACTGAGAGTTTGTATTGTGGGAGGGCGGCTTTAAGTGCAGCCCTCTTTGCCTTTACTTGGTCTTTCGTGATATATGGCATATTAGGAGTTTTGAGGGTTATACATTTTAAGCATACTTACTGAACACTTATACCCACGTCCCATTGCATCCTCTATGTTAATAGGTGATTTGCGGGCCCTTGTGTTATACCCCTTAATGGTAAATGACTTACCCTGCAACTGTACAGTATCTCCTACTGATAGATGGCCTAGACCCTCTGTGGTTGCATATAGGTCCCATGCTTGGGCTTCCTTCGTCTTAACAATTCCGCCTTTTGCGATGACGTTCGCTTTTACCTTAAAGGTAACCTCATCAGCTGAGAACCTTGCATTACCTGTAGAGATCTTAATCCCATACTGCTTTTCTACCTTTGCGAGTGCTGCATCCATTGCAGTCCTGATTGCCTTTATTGACGGCTTGTCGAAGTTTGATACTTTCATAGTTATTGTTTGTTTTTAATTACAGTACTAATATACGAAAAATAACTGACATAAAAAAATTAAATGGCAGTTATTTTGCTTTTATTTTGATTAGGCCTCTACCAGGGTGATATGCTTAAAGCTATCCTCTAGCCTATATGCGTTATCCGCCCAGGTCTTACTACCAATGTTTTTCCAGTGACCATGATCCGCCATCTTTGGGAAGCTGCTATGGATGGTACCTATAGTTATGTTCTCCAAGATACAGTTTGCCACTGTGGCGAACTTATTGGCTTTAAGTGCTAGGGCAGTTAAATACGTATCTGACCCTGGGTGGGTAGACTTAAGTTCGATCGTCTGTAGTGCTCCTTTCTTATACCTATTAACTAGGGCTTGTAGAGAGGATTTACCTTCTGATATAGTCATCCATCCGGCTACACATTTCGTAACGACCCTATAGTCATATTCTACATTCCATTTGAAGCCATATTCGCTTGTGTGGAATTTGTGCATTTTACCGTTAATGTTTTGTTCGATCGAGTAGACTGTTTCGTCGCTAAATCCTTTGTGTTCTTTAATATACATAGTTATTGTTTGTTTTTAATTACAGTACTAATATACGAATAATATTCCAAACTAAAAAACTTTTTGGCACTTATTTTGCATTTATTTTGCGACGCGACATACCTCATAGTATAGTAGTGGGAAATTGGTCTTTGTTTCACAGATTTGTTGAGGTCGCTTTTTGGCCCCGCGCGAAGGGGCTCGGCATGGATCATGACCTTGCCCAATACACTACGTGCCACTAAATGGCAACTAGTGGCCCCTCGCTTGGGCTAGTGGCGAACCCTCTGAGAATTGCGGGGGATGAGGTTGCCCCATTCTGGACCACTGTGGCCACTGCAAACTTTTTGCAAATAGTTGCCATTTTATTTTTTTATGTCAATCTTTTTTCGTATATTAGTACTGTAATTAAAAACAAACAAATACTATGAAAAACTACACACGTAAGTCGGACAACTATGCTGGTAAAATCTCTTACTACCAGGCTAAATTATCAATGGCTGTTGATGCCCTTGAAATCCACAATATCAAATTCTATACTACTAAGTTGGAATATTTCGTTAATCGTGCAATTGAGTGTTCGGCTAAACTGGATCTAGAGATGGCAAACGAGTCCATTTAATTGGCAAAATAATTGCCTCTAGACTTTTTTATGTCATAAATTATTCGTATATTAGTACTGTAATTAAACACAAACACTATGAAAATCTCAATTGATCTTAAATTCTTTGCCATCGCTATCGTTTCTGGTATCGTGGCCACTATGACCCTTACTGAATCTATCGATAAGTATATACATTTTGCCGGCGAACTTAACGCTATGGCCTTCTTTTTCCTATCTAGTTTAATGTGTATAGGTAGTTTGGTTGCCTCTATTGAAAAATCTAAATAATTATTACCATGAATTTTGACTGTCTCAACATCAATGACATCATCAAGTTGATCTTTCTATATGAAATGATCTCCTTTCTATTCGTACAAACTAGCGGGTTCGCTATCAACATGTTAATGATGAGCCCTGCATACCGTAAGTTTATCAAACGCTATATGCCATAATGTTAATAACTTTGGCAAAATAAGTCCACGAATACTTTTTTATATCAATTAAAATTCGTATATTAGTACTGTAATTAAAAACATACCTTATGAAACAACAACATACATTTAAGTCCACTGCTAAGGGCTTCGAGCTACGCGCTCAGGATGGGTCAACTATTCAGGTTGATGCCACACATAAGAAATTCAAATGGCTTGGTAGTCAAGATGCTAACCGTGTCATTAACGTATACCCTAACGGCAAGATGACCTCATCAGCTGATTACAAGGGTCTTTATGCTCAACAGTCTCCCTCTACTAAGATGAAGATTAAATTGACGAAGTTGGACAACCTTAAGTTTAATGAGTCCCTCTTTATCCCTATGCCAACCGGCACTGTAGCTGATAAGTTCTTCTCTAATGAGGGTGGCTTTATGCCCGGCTCAAACATTATGGCGGCCGGCGCTCCTGGTGTTGGTAAGACTACGGTCCTACTAGAACTACTACACAAGGCCAATCAGGTTAACCCGGACAAGAAGGTCCTCTTCATCTCTGCGGAAATGAACCAACTAGACATGGCCCGTTACCTGAAACGATTCCCACACTGGGGTCAACTACCTATCCTCTTCCTCTCTGACTATACAGATCAGAACCCACAACAGGTAATCGAGTCCACACTTAACCAGGGATGGGACCTCGTTCTAACGGATTCTTATACTGAGGTCAACGACACTGTGAAAGAGGAGTGTAACCTAACCCGTAGCAAGACCGAGAAATGGTTCTTGGACCTCATGATTGCCCAGAACGCCGGTAAGAACAAGCGTAAAGTCTACACCACCTTCATTACGATCCTACAACTATCCAAGGGAGGTACCTTCGTTGGCTCTAACAAGCTGAAGCACATGACTACTGCCATGATGGAGCTCAATTGGAAAGGTGGCGAAAACTCTACCCAACGTTATATGGAGTTCAGTAAGAACAGGTTGGGTCAAGTAGGCCAGAAGATGTACTTCAACTTCGACGGTGGGGTTACCTTTGATGAGGCTCGATACTCTAGGGACCTACTGAATGACGCTATGATTGCTGAAGAGCGTGAGAAATTGGAGCAAGAGGATGGTGCATTCGATGCCCTCTTCGGGCGACTAGAGGCCAACATACCCCAAGAAGGGGAGCAGATGGAGCTTGATGGCACTATAACTAATACGGCGGAGGTAGAGGCCTAAACATCTACCAGTTTTTAATTACGCAAGAGGGCCTCTGTAGCAGCAGGGGCCCTCGAAGTGTAGTAGTACTAGGGGAGGAGCGAGTAGGGGGCCCAGTGAGGCCCTGAAATGCGTGTCATCGCGCGCTTTTGTTTGACTGGCCCACTGGTAACGTCTATTTGTACTGAACGTGGGCCCATCTGGGCTTGGAGTTACTTTTTGATAGTGAAAAGTTGGTATATATCTACTTTACTGGCATAGGGCCTTAGATGGCCTAGTCTGTATTTAGTGGCTGGGAGGGCAGAAACTGGGGTAGGGAGACTTAGTGAGGCCTATTTGCCTTCCAGTCCTTATATAGATGTATGCAGAGCATTATGACTATACAGGTACTGATTACTTTAAGAGCTAAGATGTCTTGTTCCATACTGTATATATTATGGTTTAGGTGTGGTTTGTTTCCTATTTACGATTATCTAACCAGTGTAGGAATCTGTTCATCCCTATATAGAATATGATGAGTGTACTGATTATCTTTATTATTGTATACATGTTAGTGATAGTTTTGTTTATTACTCTGTCTATGTATACTGTGTATATTGTGATTGGTGCTATGGGCCGGGTTTTGGACCGGCCGTTAGCCTAGTGCTTCTTGATCCCGTAATTGGACTTGTACCATACTCTTTCATGGATATAGTAGAGAATCATTTTAGTGAATACTTCTACGCCGCCGATTGATAGGCCTAGTAGAGGATCTCCGGTGATTACCCATGCTACTGCCATTGTATCTGCTGTGCCTACTAATCTCCAGGTGACTGTCTTTAAGAGGTGTCTGTGTTTATTAATTAAGGGCTTAGAGTTTTCCATCTGCTCTCATTTGTTCTCTAATTGAAGTAGCAGAGATATCCCCTATTTCCTGTGGTGGTATATGTTCTATAATGTCATACCCTACACCTCGACCGTAGTTAATAGATTCTACATCTGGTATAATACTTGTTACTACTCTACCGTCTGCTATCAGGTCTTTTAACTCTCCTGCATGAACCATCTTCTCAATCTCTTGTGCTGTCCATGGGTTCTTTTCATCAGGCTTTACATCTCTGATAGCTAGCCATACATTCTTACCCTCTTTTAATCTTTCATTAATTAACCAAAGATGTCCCTTATGTAGTGGTTGCCATCTTCCTACAAACATTGAATACTTTACATCAGTGCTTGAACTTTCCTTGTCTGCTTTTGCTTTAAATTCCATTGTCTCTTATTAAGTTTATTGCGATTGCCCGTTCTCCGGGCTTGTTTGGATCCATGTCATTGATTAGATACCTAGGTCCTCTTTCGATTCCCATTTCTAATCTACTCCATGGCACTCCGTTTTCTTTAAGTTCTTTTATAGTGTGTTCTCTTAACCATTCCGGTCTTGCGGTTGTTAGTATAATCATGTGACCGCCGGTGGCCTTTTCCTTCAGGTATTCCAGTGTACTAGGGATTACATCCGCTTTACTGGTCTGATATGTCTCAAATTTTCGGTACTTGAAGATAGTACCATCTACATCTACAAAATAGGTTTCCTTCTTTTCCATTAAATATTTTTAAGTACTTTTGCAAAGGACTCTTCTGGTGAATCTTCTGTTGTATCAATATCAACGTACTCAGTGGTTGGTGCTGTATATGCAATTGCTTTAAAGTGATCTCTTTCTCTTGCCTCTGTTGTATGGACATAGAATTCTATCATTTGATCTCCCATAAGTTTTTTGAAGTCTTCTCTTTGATCTACGTATGGCGCGACCAGAGATACAATTACATCATGGCCTTGATTATTTAGATAGTGAGCTATCCTTTGTGCAGTACCTACGTTTACAACTCTACCATTAATAGTATAATCTTTGTTTGTAAACAATTCTCTCATTTCGTCGCCATCAATACGAAATGCATTAGGCATCTTTTCTTTTAGCATATTTGCTAAAACAGTTTTTCCGTGGGCCGGTTGACCTGTGAACCAATATATCATTATTTGTGTTTATCTTTATACGATATATTTCTAAATTGTTTAGGTTTATTTGCTATTTTAACAAACTAGTTGTGTGCTAAATTTCTAGCTTGGCAAATAAGTATACTCTTTTAAGAAGATAGTGTAATAGTGGCCATCCATGAGCCACTGGTGGTGGTTTAAATTACCAACCCTTGAACAATTTATTATTATCGACCCATGAAAAAAGTCTAGTCTCTTCGACATCATGTAAGACTATAGTTTTATCTGATAAAGTCCAATTGTAAAACCACTCATATCCGAATGTTGCAACATCAGGTCCCATCTCTGTTATTATCTTATCGTTAAAAGTTTTACATCCATGAGCCCAATTTATATCATTGAAACAAGTTAAAATTTCTTTAATCATTCTAGAATTTGGAGCAGATCCGTATACTGTACAATCAATAAGAGTATTATTATTTTGAGATGGTTTCATCCCTGCAAAAAAAGTATGCTGGGGAGACAGAGTTTCTAACACTATATCAAACGGTCTAATTGGCTTTGCGTCTAAATCACAATAAACCCCACCAAAATCTCTTAAAAGTAATAGTCTAATTCTATCAGCAATAAATGCCCACTTGTATAATTCTACATTTTGCACGTAATTACTTAAAAATGGATCATCTTTATAGATTCCTGTTTCAGGATTAAAGATCATATCATGTGTCCATAGAGTATATTCCCAATCTGGGTGCATGGATTCCATTTCTCTTCCAAAAGCAGCACAATGTTCAGGTATATCTTGATGTCCTATCCAAATTTGATGTATTTTCTTTGGGATAGCGCAAAAACTGTCTTCCATATAATATTAGTTGTCTAGATTACAATAACTTTGTATTTATATGGCTTATTTTACTAAAGTTTAATTACAGATTGCGTGATTCCTTTAAATTTGTCCTTTAGGGTCTCCTGGATCTGGATCTGGATCACAAGTACCCGGTCCAATTACTGTGTAATCAAACAGAGGTCCTGTTGCACTGTCTAATATCTCTGTATCTGGTTGTGTTGGATTATTCGTTTCATATATACTGAACTGAGTCATTGGGAATGTTGCCCTGTAAACATAGAATGCTCCTGGCCCGCCGTTACATGGCCCACCCGTCATATAATAATATTGCTGAGGTGGTGCTTCGGTTGTTGTTGTAGTAGGACTATCTCCGCTTACATATTGAACATCTTGTAGAGGATATACTCCTTCACATCCAGTGATAGTGTTGTATACTTTTAATGTATAAATTCCTGAACAAATATCAGATATTGTGTAATTCCAATTTCCACCGAAATTGTTTACGTAAGTAGAACTTACAGGTATGTTATTCAACGTGAATGATAAATCACCTGGAGAAGTTGCACAAGTTTGAGGTATCGAAATATTTATGACACCATCACATCTAGCAATCATTTGTCCTTCACCGGAGCTTATCGTACTAGTTGGTCGAACTATCCAAATACTACCACCGTCACAATTAGTACCTATACAAGGATCTACTGTTGTTGTAGCAGAAGTATTTATACTTCCGGCAACATTAATATTTACACCTCCGCTAGGCATAAGTAAATCAAATTTATATGTTCCACCTGTTTGTGTTTCATTGCTTACAGTAAATCCATTAGAATCATGCGATGTAGTTAAAGAATCAAAAACAACATTATTTGTAGCTAAAGCCCATGTATTTTGTACTACTATAACATCTCCTGTTGCTCCAGTAACCGTAATACTAGGGACATCCCAGTCACCTTCATTACTATCATCTGTGTAGAAAATATTAGCTGTCATTATTACTGGACTACTAGTTCCGTTTATGTTTATTATATTTCCAGCTACTCCACCCGCAGGCATGCCGTTTAAAGCAAAATCTATATCATCATTTGAATCAACAGTATGTGTAAAGTTACCACCAGCATTATCTGTAACTGTAATGCCTGTAACTTCATGCGTCCAATTAGATTGAGGTATTATATCTAGTGTATATGAATGTACTGATCCTAAAGCTCCAGTAAATGTGTGCGTATTGGCTCCTAATGAAGTATTAGGAATATTATTAGTAAAGTTAAGTACATAATTTAGATCTGGAGAAGTACATGCAGATTTAGGTGCTACATAACCAGTTCCTCCGCCAGATGGCATTGTTAAGAAACCATATATCTTAGCATTGGCATCCGGATTTGTAACATTTGTATTTAATGAAAGTTCCGGCGCTGGAATAGCTAGATTTCCACCATGTAAGACGATCGCGCCAAGTGTACCTGCAGATACGTCGTAATAAGAAGGAGATGGATCTAAATCCATAATCCAAGATACTGTTACGCCTGCAGCTGCAGTTATGACTGCTGGATTTGGATTAACAACTACAGTTCCGTCACCAGATTCATTTTGGTTATCATACCATAAGGAATAATTATATGTATTTTGTGTATGTGCTGCGTCAGTAACTACTAATGAACCAGTTCCACCGCCAACTGGCATAGTAATACTATAATCAGTAGATGGCACATCACCAGATTGTAAAGTTCCTGAAGCCGATGCAGAATTTGATGTAACTCCAGTTGCTGTATAAGTATATTCAGAATCTTGGTTGTATATAAATGAACCTGTTATTACATCACCAGCAGCACCTGATACTACTATGCTACTAGTTACCCAGCTACCAAGTAGTGGATTTGAAAGTTGTATATCTAAATTGAAATCATATTGCAATGGAGCTGAAGTTAATTCTACTACTATATTAGCACTACCTCCGCCTATTGGCATGCCACCATCAAGTGATATGTCTAAATCTAAAGAACTTGCATTAAGTTGATCCCAATCAACATTTATTGAATTTGAAGGAGATTCGCTTAAAATAGTAAAGCCATCTCTAGTATATGTATAATTATTATCAGTAACTGGCACTGCTAAAGCCGAATGAGGGCTTCCAACTATTCCCGTAAATGTTATTACTCCGTAATTGACATGGCTTGAGTTATCTGCAATATTTATTACATAATCATATTCTTGTAATTGTGCAGCTCCACCAAATACTATTCCTGCAATACCACCGCCAGCTGGCATGACAAGATCCATAGTAGCTCCTGTACCAGTATTAACTAAATTAGTTACTCCATTATTAGCACCTACTGGAGATTCCACATTAGGATCTAACTGTACATTTGTTGTTGCAGCTGATGAATATCCTGATGATGGAATTACATCAACCTCATGTGCAAAAACATCACCTGTATATCCAAAGAAATCAGTGTCTTCATCGCCGGGAGCCATTTCACCGCCTACAATGTTTTCAGAAGCTTTTAAAGTATATCGATAAGATGGTTGTGTACATGTACCATTAGTACGTATTTCAACCCAGCCATCCGATGCAGGCATTGTAAAACTACCTGCCCAAGAAGGAGTAGCACCAGGAGTGAAAACCATTGAGTTAAAACTATTTGTAACTGTTATATCAGTACCACCACCTTGTGTGATTTCAAATGTATTAGTTAACCCAGTCATATTTAAGTCATAATCAACAGGTATTGGATTAAAATCAACATCTATTATGAAAACATCTCCAGCAACTCCTGTCCATTCATATCTTCTGGCCGGAGTACCGAAATCTAAAGCAACATTCGTCCATTGTGGAGCACTAGGTACTTGAGGAAATACCTTAGCAGATCCTGTAGGAGATTGACCGTTTGAATTATCAAATATATCATTAATAACATTTACAGTCATCGTTCTGATAATTTGAGAAGCGGAACCGCCTATTGTAAATGTTTCATTTGTTCCATCAACAGATGGCATTGTTATTGTGAAAGTAACTTCATTTGTTGAACTATTAACAGAAGTACTTGTAATTACACTGTTATCCGAAATATTAGTTACAGATACTGATAAATTACTATACCCAGCATCTGGGTCACATCCTATTGTTGCAGTATGTTGAGAACCTGCAATTCCAGTAAATTCCCATGTAGTAGAGTTTCCGCCATAGTTAGGATGATTTAATGGAATGTTTTCAACACTACCATTTGTAATTTGATCTACATATTGTATTTCAATTGTATATTGAGGAGGTGGACAAGCATAACTATCTATCCAGAAAGATCCATTCCAATAATAACATACCGTAGTACCTTCTACTACCGGAGTAGCAGCATACCAACCAGCAGGAGCCGGATCACATGTATATACAGTAGTTATTTCACATAAATCTTCGATACCAGATACTATAGAATTAGTCCATATATAATTACCATTTGAATCTTGTGCTGCATAATCTATTCCATTATATACAGCTCCAGCAGGAGTTGTATTATTAGCTAAATATTCATAAGTATATTGTCTTGCTGTAGTGCTTGACCCTTCATTGTTATGATAGAATTGAACATTATTAGCATCAAGCAACGGTGTTAATGTATTTTGAAAATAAGTTACATCTGCAGTCCCAAAAGTATCATCATCTCCACCTGGAGCAGCATCTGTAACATGTATTATTAATCTTAATACATCAGCTCTCCATGCACCTGCAATTTGATTACCAACTATTTCATAAGTAGCTAAACCACCCGGTTCCGGGAAGCCATTACCGGCGCCAAGCTTCATAGTAGTAGCTGTATTTGAAGCATTACCAATTGCATTCATAACAGACTGTACTTCAGCTATATTTCCAACCGTAGTCATTTTAGCAGGACATATAATATTTTGCGTATAAGCAGCGTTTGTAGTAATTTCTACTTTTTGGGCTGCCGGTATATTTTGATAATAGTCTGAATCACCATACTGGTAACTGCTAGCGCTTGGCTTCTCATCGTATAAAACAACACCTACTCTATAATTATTATTTGATAAAAGTGCTAATTTATTAGTTATGTCAACAATACCATATCTTACACCAGTAATTGCATTGTTCATCGATCCAGTATAATCTATATTGAATACAACATCTATACCATTTAGGCAAATATCAGCTTCTCCTTCATTAAAAACAGAACCTACATTAGCAATAATGTCACCTAGGTTATTAAAATCCCCATAGACATTAGTTATTGTACCACTTCCATTACATATTTCAGAAGCACCGACAGAATAGTCAGAATAGTAAGATACTCCAACTTCAAATCCTGGTTCGTCACAATCTAATTCATTTTTGAAATGTTTTACTGATATAGCCATTCATTAATCACTTTAATTTATTTATTACTCTTTCTAAAGAGTAATTTTATAGTACTATTGATTTCTTCCAAATTAATGTTACAGAATAACCTGTACCATCTTCAGCTCCACTTATATAATCTATATAAATATATTTACCACCTAAATCATTGATTGAATCATCAGCAATTGTTTCCGTATGCATTAATGTTCCACTTGCATGAGTCCATGTAGTACCAGTAACAGCAGTAGTAGAACCAGCAGCATTAACATTTTTTATTTGGAATTGAGTAGCACTTGTTTGAGAAGCAGTTCCATAAGAAGCTTCAATCTTCCATAAATACCATGATGTATCTAATGTAGTAGGTATTTTAACAAATGTTTTTCTAACAGCATCAGGGCTAAATGCCTCATCTCTTGCGATAGGGTTAAGAGCTATATGCTCATATTCAAATCCGACACCATTCTCACCAGGGGCACCTTTTGGACCAGTTACTGTATCACCAGGGGCACCTTTTGGACCAGTTACTGAATCACCAGGTTCACCTTTATCACCATCACCAGGAGCACCTTTTGGACCAGTTATTGTATCACCAGGAGCACCTTTTGGACCAGTTACTGTATCACCAGGGGCACCTTTTGGACCAGTTACTGTATCACCAGGGGCACCCTTTGGACCAGTTATTGTATCACCAGGGGCACCTTTTGGACCAGTTATTTCATTACCAGGGGCACCTTTTGGACCAGTTATTGTATCACCAGGAGCACCTTTTGGACCAGTTATTTCATTACCAGGTTCACCTTTATCACCTACACCAGGTTCACCTTTAATACCTTCACCAGGAGCACCTTTTGGACCAGTTACTGAATCACCTTCATCACCTTTAGGACCAACTTCTCCCTTTATACCTTCACCAGGAGCACCTTTTGGACCAGTTACTGAATCACCTTCATCACCTTTAGGACCAACTTCTCCCTTTATACCTTCACCAGGAGCACCTTTTGGACCAGTTATTTCATTACCAGGTTCACCCTTAGTACCTTCACCAACTTCACCTTTAGTACCTTTATCACCGGTTACTGAAGCACCATCGTCTCCTTTTAAACCAGGTGTACCAGGTTCACCTTTAATACCTTCACCAGGAGCACCTTTTGGACCAGTTACTGAATCACCTTCATCACCTTTTGGACCAGTTACTGAATCACCAGGGGCACCCTTTGGACCAGTTATTGTATCACCAGGAGCACCTTTTGGACCAGTTACTGAATCACCTTCTGTACCTTTTGGACCAACATCACCTTTTGGACCAGTTATTTCATTACCAGGAGCACCTTTAGCACCAGTTACTGAATCACCTTGTGTACCTTTAATACCAGGTTCACCTTTTGAACCATTACTAGAATTACCATCAATACCTTTTATACCCGGCTCTCCTTTTGCTCCATTTTCACCTATTAGAGATGCTAACCAAGAGTTTTCATCTAACTGATAACCTTCTACAACTGCAACTTGGTATGCACTATAACCATTTGCACCTTTTAAACCAGGCGTACCAGGTTCACCCTTAGTACCTTCACCAACTTCACCTTTAGTACCTTCACCAACTTCACCTTTAGTACCTTTTTCACCAGCTCCTATTTCAAGACAATCATTAACCGCTACGCAATCTATTTCCATCTCAATACATCCCTCGGCATTAACATTAAAGTCAATGGTTTGAGAAGTAAATCCTCTAATAGATAATATTCCACTTGGGTCATAAGACTCTACTACGTTAACTTGAGATGTGGTATCATTACCAACTAATATAGAATTAATATCTGAAGCAAATTCTACTTGAGTAAAAGCAAGTTGGCCATTGACCACTTGTTTAGAAAAAATACCATACCAGTTGTTTGCACTTAGATCTACATTATTCTGCTGGTAAGGGTTAGCACCAAAACCTACCGAAAATACATTATTCCAAGTAGTTGCTGTTCCGGCGTTAGGGCCTAATGCTGTTTGGAAAAGAGCTTCACTTTCCGGTTGCTGTCCAGAGATAGCAAAATATCCCTGTAAATGTATGTTTGATGGTCCATTAGTTACTGGATATAAAATACCACCAAAATATTCCATCGCATTATATTCCGTCTCAAATAGACTGTAATCAGTGTTCCAATTTGCAGTAGGCTGGAAATCTAAGGTCAAACCGTTGAAGGTATTATCATGATATCCAGTATTTTCATCTGAAGCTTCATTACAGAATTCTATAAAGAATACTCTTTCAGGATTTACATAATTTATATTATCCCAATCTGTAGGCATACCTTCTAATGTCCAAGAATAACCACTACCACTACCGGTTTCTAGCCATCCTATTGTATTTATGTCTTCACCGACTGGAGCCGTCCCGTATCCAGTTGTTCTAGAAGCTAGATCTCCTCTTAAAACTCCTAAATGAGATAACCATCTTTCTCCTCCAATTCCTTGTGTATTCGATTGAACTGCATATAATTTACCAGTATATCCAGGGTTATTTGTAGTATATTCTGCATGCCATGCAGTTAATGCATCAAGAAGTAATCGTTTATTTTCAATACCTATTGCAGTACCAGTTCCGGAGTATGGTCCAGATGTAGTATCTATAAACGCATATACATCTGTATTACCTGTTAATTCAGAGCCACTACATGTTGTATCGACTTGAAATAATCCAGGAGCACCTTTAGCGCCAGTTATAGAATCACCTTGTGTACCTTTTGGACCAACATCACCTTTACCACCAACTTCACCTTTTGGACCTTGTTGCCCTTGAAGAGAATTACCATCAACCCAAATTGACCCATTCCATACCCAGAAGTGATCGTCATCTGATGAGATGTAAGCATCTCCTATATTATTACCTATACTTGGTAAATCATCTGAGGTAGGAACGCTTCCTAAGAATGTAATACCAGGTCCAACACCACCGATTTGACCCTTTGGACCAACATCACCTTTTGAACCAGTTACTGAATCACCTTCTGTACCTTTTGGACCAACATCACCTTTTGAACCAGGTAAACCGTTTGCACCGTTTGCACCTTTTTCACCATCGGCACCATCTAATGTAAATACTTCAAAGTTAGAATTAAAATGATTAAGAAGTTCTAAATTAACTAGGTTTGATGTCTGTTCTTGGTTAAATGTAAAATCATTAATAGCAACAAAAAGACCGTCGCCGAAACTATTGCTAAACCCGGTATAGCCATCTAGCCTAAATACATCTCCGTCTTTAATATCTAAAGTTCCAGATCCTACTCCTAATCCTGCAGTTACTTGATAATTTAACAATACTCCTATAAAGTTAAACTCTCCTTGTTCACCTTTAGCACCAGTTTCACCTTTACCACCAACTTCACCTTTAGCACCCTGATCTCCTTGAATACCAGGTATACCAGTTAAATTAATTGTCCAGTTTTGATTATTTGAATAAACTGTACTTTGATATACGTTATTCCACATCATTACACCGGTAGAAGGATCGTATGATGTTACTTGTGCTATATCAAAATTACCTGGACTAGGATCGCCAGCTACTATGATATATTCACCACCTTGATATGATAGACCTGTATCTACTGTTACTGAACCCAATACTGAATTTCCAGGATTACGATCATCACCAAGACTATGTGGACCATTAAATGATGTTGAATAATCTACATCTTCACCAGTAGCACCTTTAGCACCAGTATCACCTTTAGCACCAGTATCACCTTTAGCACCAGTTACTGAATCACCTTCTGTACCTTTAGCACCAACTTCACCTTTTTGACCAGTTATTGAATTACCTTGTTCACCTTTTTGACCAGTTACTGAATTACCTTGTTCACCTTTATTACCAACTTCACCTTTTTGACCAGTTATTGAATTACCTTGTTCACCTTTAGGGCCAGTTACTGAATTACCTTGTTCACCTTTTGGACCAGTAGCACCTTTGGCACCAGTTATAGAATTACCTTGTTCACCTTTTTGACCAGTTACTGAATCACCTTGTTCACCTTTTGGACCAGTTACAGAATCACCTTCTGTACCTTTAGCACCAACTTCACCTTTTTGACCAGTTACAGAATCACCTTCTGTACCTTTAGCACCAACTTCACCTTTTTGACCAGTTACTGAATTACCTTGTTCACCTTTTGGACCAGTTACAGAATCACCTTCTGTACCCTTTTCACCGGTATCACCTTTAGCACCAGTATCACCTTTAGCACCAGTTACTGAATCACCTTGTTCACCCTTTGGACCAACTTCACCTTTTGAACCAGTTATAGAATCACCTTCTGTACCCTTTTCACCGGTATCACCTTTAGCACCAGTTACTGAATCACCTTGTTCACCTTTTTGACCAGTTATTGAATTACCTTGTTCACCTTTTTGACCAGTTACTGAATTACCCTGTTCACCTTTATTACCAACTTCACCTTTATTACCAACTTCACCTTTTTGACCAGTTATTGAATTACCTTGTTCACCTTTTGGACCAGTTACAGAAGCACCAGTATCACCTTTAGCACCAGTATCACCTTTAACACCAGTTACTGAATCACCTTGTGTACCTTTTTCACCATTATCACCTTTAGCACCATTATCACCTTTAGCACCAGTTACTGAATCACCTTGTGTACCTTTTTCACCATTATCACCTTTAGCACCAGTTACAGAATCTCCTTGTTCACCTTTAGCACCAGTTGCACCTTGGGCTCCTTCTACTTTAATAACACCTTGCATAGAGTTATGATACTCACAGAAATAGTAATATTCATCAGGAGCATCAAATGGAACTTTCCATGTAATATGTTCTCCATCATTAAGCGGCCAATTACCACTTAATAAACCAGCACTTACAGCATCGGCTGGGTCTAATTGTGTTTTTGAAAAGAAAAGTGGATGTGATGTGGCAGCATTAATTCTTTTAATAATATAAGTTACACCTCTTTGTACATGTAATACTGGGTTGTTATTTGCAGCATTATCGCCTTCATAATTACCATTATCATTAACAGCATAAAAACCAGCACCTGCTATAAAATTTAAAACAGGTCTTCCAATTGGAGTTGTATATACATTACCATCTGATAAAGTAATCACTTGATTTTCTGCTACTATTTCAATATTGGTAATAGAAACAGCATCACTTCCAATTTTAGTCCAATCAGCGTGTGAATCTGCAGCAGATTTTGATGCAGAAGCTGTAAATAAGTAAATACCATTATTGACTGCATCTCCACCACCAGCTCTATCTTCATCATTAGTTACTGCAACAATCATTCCAGGATATGGATATGGTATTGAGCTATCTGCTAATTGTGGATATTCCGGGGTTGTTAATCTTGCATCAAACGGAGCTGCAATCTCTGCTTCGAAATTAGTACTCCATGGTGTAATTCCACCTGTTATTCTATTTGCCATGAGTTATGTTCTCTTTTTATATTTTCTTTTAATTATTTATCTTTATTACCAATTTACTATCCATGTAGCTTGACCACCTTGTGGAGCCTGTTTAGTATATAAGAAGTATGGTACATTTTGAGCATCATTATGTACATCAAACGTTGTACTAGTTTTTACCCATGCAGAACCAGGATATGAAGGTTGATAACCTAATGGACCTGCATCTAATTGTATTGTAATATCTCCACCTTGCACCATAGCTTGTGGAACGGCAATTCTATGCCATAAATTACCAAATGAATTTTCACCGTAATTTTGTACACATGAAATATTAGTCTGACTTTGGCCAACTAAACCTCTTTTTGCAAAATCATAGTTATTTCCACCTAAATCTTGAGCTGTTCCAATATAAATTGGCCATACACCTTCAAATTGAGTTGTATTTGTTTTATCCTGAGCATTAAATCTAGCACCTGGATAATCAGCTCCTGTAGAATCTTGAGGCATAGGACCTTGATCGAAACTACCAGTTAATCTAAATTTATTTATGCCTAATTTAGTTATGTATGCTACAGTTAGGTCATCAATATCTGTTGGATTAGGACCAACATTTAAAACCTGTTGTGCCATGTTACCAACTCCTATATCATCTATAACAGCAGCGTTTACAGGACCAGCCCATGAACCTGCAGGATTAGATAAAGTACCTAAATTTGCAGATGTTGTTAATACCATATTTACAGTTAGTTCAGGTTCTATTAAATTATACGAATCATTTAATAATA
>Ga0257120_1001046_pt1 | contig 19207 bp, 16 predicted proteins | sample SI106_10metaG_FD_190153 | JGI IMG/M metagenome (GOLD analysis project Ga0257120, IMG submission 190153) | Marine microbial communities from Saanich Inlet, British Columbia, Canada - SI106_10 | ecosystem: Environmental > Aquatic > Marine > Inlet | place: Canada: British Columbia | collected... | reverse complement strand
AGGACTGTTAGCCTGAGGACTGTTAGCCTGAGGACTGTTAGCCTGAGGACTGTTAGCCTGAGGACTGTTAGCCTGAGGACTGTTAGCCTGAGGACTGTTAGCCTGAGGACTGTTAGCCTGAGGACTGTTAGCCTGAGGACTGCTAACTTGGGTATTAACAACTTTAGGATTAGTCGACTGAGTGCGGACTGCAGCCTTAAGCGCTTGCTCTCCCGATGGCAGGCTGGGGCTAACTGCAGTCTGAGTAGACTGGGCTGGCTGCAGGCGCTGCTGGTCAGTTGGAATCTTAAGCTTGCCAACTTGGGCATTAGCAACTTGAGGATTAACAGGCTGAGGATTGACAACCTGGCTGCTCTGAGCTCGTTGCATGCGCTGTTGGTCAGTTAGAAATTTGTCGCTTGGTATAGCCAGATGAATCTCTGGTTTAGCTGTAACAGGTAACGTATCGCCCTTGGGCAATCCTACCTGTGGCGTATTTTCCGCAAGCTTATTGCCTGCCGGGATGGATTGCTGGGACTGGCCTGCTGAAACGGGGACATTTAAGACCTCAGTATTTTCAGCCAAGCTATGAAGCTTAGTACTCTCTGAGATCGCCGGATCAATCAAGGCTCCCTGCACAAGCACAGCGCTGCTCGCCAGTTGATCAGTGCCGCTAGTCAATAGTCCAAGTGACGCTGGGTCCATCCCCTGAGCTCGAGCGAAGGCGATTAAACCCGCATCAGTCGGCTCGCTACCACCGACAATCAGAGACATTCCACCCTTGAGCGTGCGGCTAGAGAGCATCGCGGCAGGATCAATCTCGCCGGGTTGTTTTTGCGGCGTTTCCAAAAGCGGCATTGAATTGCCACTTTTGGCCGCTTTTAGGCTTGCCGCTGCATCACCGAGCAGTGCTGAAAACTGCTCCGTATTTTTTTCTGCAGCGTCCTGACCAGACCCTGCAGGTGCCGCCGATGCTGATGTTGGAGCTCTGCCTATGTCCAGTAGAATGTTTTTTGATTCGAGCATGTGTGCAATAAGTCCTTTGCCATATCCTAGTTACTAGGGGTATTTGCAAGACACATGCCAATGACGCGATTGAGACTATTTGGTCAGCGCATCGGGGTGCACCAAGTGCCGCTGAATGGCGCGGCGTTTGGCTAAGGTGCAATTAGGATATCCGGGCCCGGAAATTATGCTGCTGTATGGCTTGAGCATCAAGGCTACGGGTCTCGCGAGAGTGGCTCTCGCGCTGCTCTTTCTCTTCGGCACGGGTAGCTAGCTGATCGACTTTCATGCGTTCGCGCTCAGCACTCACTAATATCTGTCGAGCTAGCTGAAGTTCGATATCGATGCGATTTTGTTCCTGTTTTGCACGAGTTTTGAGCTCCTGGAGTTGAACAATAAAATGGCGATAATTATTCACTTCGGTGGCGCTGTGGTCGCGCTGCTGTAAAGCTTGCAGCTGCTGGTTATAGTCAAGCAACAAAGCGCTAACCTTCTCCTCTTGGATTAGAGAATTTTCACGGCGGCGGTTAATTTCAGCAAGCCGGAGTAGCGCATCACGAAGAGTTCGCTCTGCTTTTGCGAGCAATGCTGTCCAGACTGTTTTCATTGTTTCACCTGGGCTGTTAGCTGCATCACGATGGCCTGACTCTGCGCCAAAGGCACAGATTCGTCACTGCCCTGGCGCAATATTGCCTCCATGCCGAGACGCAGACGAATGGCTTCATCTAGATCTGGGTTGGTACCGGCTTCATAGGCACCGACCTGGATCAGGTCTTCATTTTGCTGATAGAGAGTCCACAGACGGCGAAAACGATTGGCCGCCTTGAATACATCAGGGGCAACCAGGTTGGGCATAACTCTTGAAATCGAACCGGATAAATCAATTGCCGGATAGTGAGCCGCATCAGCCAGGGACCTTGATAGCAGCACTTGACCATCCAGCGAGGCTCTTGCTATATCTACAATTGGGTCGGCTCGGTCATCGCCTTCGGCGAGAACCGTATAGATAGCAGTGATTGAACCATGACCTTTGCGACCGACACCGGTGCGTTCAATCAAGCGCGGCAACATGGCAAACACCGAGGGCGGATAGCCTTTTGCCGTAGGTGGCTCACCAATCGCCAAGCCAATTTCACGTTGGGCATGAGCAACTCGAGTCAGACTATCGCAGAGCATCAAGACGTTTTTGCCACGGTCGCGAAAGTATTCGGCGATTAAATGCGTTAAATAGGTCGCCTTGAGTCGCAGTACTGGCGAGATATTGGCTGGCGCTGCAACCACAACGGATTTAGCCAGTCCCTCTTCGCCGAGAGTGTGCTGAATAAATTCTTGAACTTCGCGACCACGCTCACCGATCAAGCCAATCACCACGACATCGGCTTCAGTGTTGCGGGTCAACATGCCGAGTAAGACACTTTTGCCCACACCCGAGCCGGCCACCAGCCCAATTCGCTGGCCTTGGCCAAGAGTCAAACAGGTGTTGATCGCTTTGATGCCGGTATCGAGAATTTTGCTAATTGGCCCCCTCTCCATAGGATTGATCGCCAACCCCTCCAGTCCGAGCTGTTCGCTGTAAGCGATTGGCCCGCCTTCATCGAGAGGCTGCCCGAGTCCATCAATAACACGCCCTAACATGGCTTCGCCCAATGAGGCTTTGGCATGTCGCGAGACTACCCAAACTCGGGCGCCAGGACCTATTCCTACAGGCTCGGAAAAGGGCATCAGATAGAGCGTGTCGTCGTTGAAACCGACCACTTCGGCATCAACCACGGTGCCCATATCGATATTTTCGACCCGACAGTGTGCGCCTAGAGGGGCGATAATTCCTTTGGCCTCAAGGGTTAAACCAACCACCCGAACCAACTTGCCACTGGCGATTGTTTCTGGGGCCTTTAATTGGGCAATCTGGCTGTCGATATCCGCAGCAAAATCATGCATCGGGGATGTCACTCTCTACTGTGTCGCCACTGAGATTTAGCTCTTCAGCATTGCCTTCGATAATAGTGGCTGATGTTTCAGTTAGGTCTGGGCGCTCAGCTGCATAGGCTTTAGCCACTGATCTGGGTGCTGAACGATGCTCTGGCAGGCCGAGCAATTTTTCGCTGAGAGCCGACAATCGTGTTTCAATTAAATCTTCAACGGCACTGTCATCCATGGTTATTCTGACACTGCCCGGGCTCAGGCTCGAATCAATCCGGAGGCTAAGGTGATCGAGGTCGGTGCTGAGATGAGCGGTAAACTGCTGGTGGTCTGAGGCATTTAGATTAACCGTTATAGGCCCCTCACCCTGCTGCTCAATATCTTTGATTGCCTCTTCAAGGAGTCGCTCAATAACTGCTGTGGACTGGTTGAGTTCACCCCGAACCAGCTGCTCGGCAAGATGCAAAGCAAGTTTTTTTAGGGGCTGGTAAAAATCGTTTTTTCCAATGTGAGCGATGCGCAGAGCCTCGGTAAAGGCCATAAATTCATCTCGCGCGCCGGCCCATTTGGCCTCGGCCTCGTCCATACCCTGCTTGTAGCCCTTGTCGAAACTGTGGCGACGAGCCTGATCCAATGCCCGCTGGTCAAATGACTCGGCCGGCGGCTGAAGAGCTAACTCTTCTGGAGGCTCCTCGCTGACAACCTCTTCGGTATTGACGTCTTCGGCGGATTGACTCTCATCAACCTCTTTTTCCGGTGCGCCTTCAACGTCCTCGTCAATTTGGTTATCGAGGACCTTTGGTGCCCACAGCTCAAAACCGGGGTTGGGTTTGCTGTCAGCTAGATTGGGCTGAGACCACTCTGCCATGGCAAAGGCCTTGGCTTTGCGTCCGGCGTTTATTAATTCATTTAGACGCCAGCTGACGGACGAATCAGTGTTGGCTGAGGGCTCCTTATCTGCTGAGGACTCTAAATCAGACAAAGTCATCACCTCGGCCAGCCAGTACTAGCTCGCCTTTATCCGATAGCACACGTGCCAGACGCATAATCGTCTTTTGGGCTTCTTCCACATCGGTGATGCGGATGGGTCCCTTGGCTTCCATATCGTCGAGGAACATAACCCGCGCACGCTGGGACATATTGTCGAGGAATTTGTCTCTAACCTCTTCGCCTGCACCTTTAAGAGCGGTCATCAAGAGATCAGATTCAACATTGCGCATCAGTACCTGAATGGCGCGATTATCGACGCCACCAAGATTTTCGAAGGTGAACATGCTGTCCTGAATCTTCAGAGCTAGCTCTTCATCGAGGCTAGACACGCCGTTCATAATTGCAGTTTCCAAGTTCACTTTGGTGAAGTTCATAATCTTAGCTGCGGTGCTAACACCCCCGAAGCTTGAGGACTTGGCCGAGGAGCTGGAGCTAAACTGCTGCTTCATGATGCCTTCGAGTTCGTCCATAGCGGATGGCTGCACGGTTTCAAGGCTGGCAACACGCTGCATAATCTCTGCGCGATTCTCTGCTGGCAGAAAGTTCAGCACGTCGGCAGCAACATCGTATTCCAGTACCGAGAGAATAATGGCTACAACCTGAGGGTGCTCTTCGCCAATCATATCGCCAATTGAGCGGGCGTCCATCCACCGCAGAATCTCCAGCCCTTTGCTCGACTGGCCAGGCATAATGCGGCCCAGTACGGTCGCTGCTTTATCTTCACCAAGGGCACGATTCAAGACTTTTTCGACGTAGTCGCCAGTGCCGAGGCCAAGACTAGTTTGCTGCTTAATCGTCACAACAAAGTCGTCGAGTACAATATTGACCGCTTCTTGAGAGAGATCGGCAACGCCGATCATCGCTGAGCCTAAAGCCTGAACTTCGCGAGGATTGAGATAGCGAATAATATCCGCCGCCTGCTGCTCCCCCAACAAAAGCATTATCACGGCTGAACGATCAGTGCTGGTCATGCGGCTCATCTCGTCGCGGAGCGCATCTGACATAGGTATAGCGTCTGTCCCTGGCGCATCTTTTACTTGGGGATCTGGCATTTTAACTCTCCTCGCAGGACTAAAGTGGGCGAATCATTTTCTTTAAGACGTTGGCCACGCGGCCGGAATCTTCCGCAACCAGCAGACGCACTAGCGCTACTTTGTCATCGTAAGTGTTTGCCGTATCAAGCATCTCTGCCGATATGGTTGATTTTTTTGGCTTCAGCTTGGCTTTAATATCTTCTAGGGACTCGCCATCACGCATTTCGATCAAGCGCATCTCTTCATCATTGAGCTCGCCATCTTTGGAACTTACCTGAGTTTCGTCTATAAGATTTTCATCCACTGCAGGCAGATAAGCTTTGATTACGGGCCGCACTACACTCAAAAGTATAAAGAGGAACATAATTGCGGCGCCAAGGGTTTTAATGCCGCTGATTACTTGGCCATTTTCGTACCAGGCAATGTCGGATTTAAAAGGTACTGGGGTTTCAAATGTCGCCGAGACAATGGTTACTACGTCACCGCGCTCGCCATCGAAGCCAACCACACCTTTTACCAGATCAGAAAAGCGTTCCAGCTCCAGTTCAGAGAAACCCTTGGACTCTCCGGCCTCGTTGACACCGCCTTCCTGAGCCACAGGCTCATTAATCACTACCGCAACCGAGATGCGCTCAACGCTGCCGCCCTGACGTTTAACGTGGCGGACGGTGCGGTCCATTTCATAGTTTCTGGTGGTAGTACTACTGGAGGTACGCAAACCACCGTCTTCTGCACTACCGTCCAGCTGGCCGTTGAGAATAGCGGTCGCATTCAATGGAACAGTGTTGGTGGTAGCACCCGGTATGCCCTCGGCAGAACTCACTGCATCCTGGTCTAAAGAGAGAACTTCAGAGCGGGCCTTGGGGCCATTATTATTGCCGTCATACTCTTCATAGGTGGACTCTTCTTCGGTGTAATCAACTTGAATATCAACTTCAGCGCGCACATTGCCCATGCCCACCACGGGCATCAATAGTGCGTCAATACGATTGCGGTAGGTCTCTTCTAGACGCTGCTTGTGCTCCATTTGAGCAGAGTTAAGCTGCATGGAAGCAAAGTTATTGGCGTCGGTGAGCAGCTTGCCTCGCTGATCCACAACCACTACGTCTTCGGCAGCCAGATAGGGAACGCTTGAGGAAACCATATGGGTAATGGCTTCAACCTGAGAGCGGGAGACCAGCCTGCCGGGATAGGGCGAGACCACAACCGAGGCTTTCGCCGGCGTTCTATTGCGTACAAAAACGCTCTGCTTTGGTGAGGCTAAGTGCACTCGGGCAGAACGGATGGTATTAATTTGGGTAATGCTGCGAGCAAGTTCCTGCTCCATGGCTGAGACATAGCGAACCTGCTCCATAAACTGACTCGAGGTCATCGACGCTTCATCGCTGAGGCCGCTAATGCCACCGGTGGTACCCTCTTGGGGCAAGCCTCTTGCGGCAAGGAAGATCCGCGCTTCATGGTAGCGACTATCGGGCACTTTCAACTCACCGGTACTGCTGTCGATGCGGGCCTTAAAGTCAGCGCCGGCGAGCGCTTCAAAAGCCGCCTGTCGATCTGACTCAGACAATCCCGGATAGACCGTTCTGTAAACTGGGTCTTGCATCCAAGAGTAGGCAATCAGAAACACCGCCACGCTTAAGAAAGCAATAATCGCCGGCATAGCCTTGCGCACAGCCGGTTGCTGCATAATCTGACTGAGGTTCGACGGGCTGATACTAGTAGTGGCCGCTCCCTGAGCGGCAGGTACCTGAGCCTGAGCCGACTGCGACACTGCACCTGGCGCACCGCCAACCGCGGGGGCCATATTCTGTGTTGTATTTACTGATGTGGTTGCCATTGCTTATATCTCTTTAAACTTGCTTTAAACGGGCATATTCATAATGTCTTCATAGGCCTTGAGTACTTTATTGCGTATCTGCAAGGTCGCCTCAAAAGCCAGTGACGACTTCTGCATATTCATAACCACATCGGTAAGAGGAATATCCTCCCCTCGCTCATAGGCAGCTCGGGAGGCTTTTGCGAGCCCTTGAGCGCTATTTACTTCGTTCAGCGCGCCTTTCACTGCATCGGCAAAACTGTTGCGGTTAACTACCTGACCATCGACGCGCTCACCAGGAGAAAGATTAACTCCCTGGGCGGCTTGGGCTTGGTACTCTCGAATCTGACTCAATAAAGACTCAACGTTTCCTGCATTAACTGGACTGACCATGTCTGACTCCTCTAACGTGCATAAGCACGGGTAACATTGATACCCTGCTCACGCAGTCGTTGTAATTTGTGACGCAGCGTTCTTGGACTAATTCCCAGCTGCTCTGCTGCGTGCTCGCGGCTCCGAGAACCATTCAGCGCATTCATAATGGCCTGCCATTCACTGTGCTTGACGGTGCCATTTAAGCTCTCCGAACTGGCCTGGGGTGTCGACCAAAAAGGCTGGCTGTCAGCAGATGCTTGAGCAGGCCCAGAGTGAGAGTGCATAGAGTGAGAGTGAGCAGAATGAGAATGCCGAGCAAAGGGATTTCCCTGAGCCGGGTTTGGACGGCTGTCATAGCTATCTGCCAGCTGAATGTCATCGAAGAGCAAATGCTGAACGTCAATCGGGGCACCATTAGCCAAGACCATTCCACGGACCAAAACATTTTGTAATTCACGTACATTGCCGGGCCAGCGATAGCTCTCTAGACTGCGCTGGGCCGCACGCGTTAAGCATGATACTTGAGCAGCGCCGCTCTGCTGATTTAGAAACAACTCTGCCAGAGGCAGAATATCTTTCGGCCGCTCATTAAGTGAGGGAATCGTCAACTTAAAGGCGGTCAAACGAAAATATAGATCTTCTCTAAAGGCCTGTTGCGCAATCGCCGCCTTGAGATCGCGATTAGTCGCCGCAATAACCCTGACATTGAGATCAATGGCTTTTTGACCTCCGAGTCTGACCACTGAGCGCTCCTGCAAAATTCTCAGTAACTTGGCCTGCAGGTGAAACGACATTTCGCCAATTTCATCGAGGAACAAGGTGCCGCCCTCGGCCTGCTCAAATAGACCCGGCTGGACCTTAGAGGCTCCGGTAAAGGATCCTTTTTCATGGCCGAACAACATATCTTCAATAAGGTTTTCCGGCATCGCGGCGCAGTTTAGGGCCACAAAAGGCCCCTGATGTCGTGCCGAGGCATCGTGAAGAATGCGTGCCAACACTTCTTTGCCCGCGCCGGTTGGGCCGGTGACCAATACGGTTACATCCACCTGAGCAACTCGCTCAGCTAGGGCGAGCAGGTTGCGGCTCACTGGATCGGCGAAGACAAAAGCCGGTTGGGAATTGTTTTTTACTGGCTCGCACTGAGCAAGCTCTAGCACTTCGGCCCATTCAGCTGCGTCAAAGGGACCGGACGAAATAACGCTGAGCGCGCCTTCGCGCATGGCGCGGATACCCAACTCAAAGTTACTGCGATCGACTCGCGCAACAATCGGCGCAGTACTGCTCGCAGCGGCCAGGCGCGCCTGTAATTGCTTAAGCTCTTGAGTGGACTGATCCAGTGACACCACAAGCAACTGCGCGGCAAGCAGCGCTGCGTTGTCTGGCTCTGCGCCGTCAACCTGGGTTATCGCTAAACCCTCACCCGCATAATTGACGACCTCAGTCGGCGATAGAGGCCGATTTGTATCGAACCAAAGAACATTAATCATTTTGTGCTCAGTCACTATTACTTACCCTTGCCCAATAGGCCCGTTTTATATATCTGGATAGATCCATTGATGTTAAATGAGCAATTTTTGTGCCAAAAATTATTTATGTTTAAATACAGTAGCTTAAGGGAAGAGTGGCAAGAAACCGTCAGTTTTTTGCCGCTGGCAAGCAGTCGGCAATTTGACACCGGTTATATGGGCTGCGGCAAAAAGGCGGCAATGAATTGCCACGCATACTGCGATTAAAGGCTATTTAGCCTTTTGAGGAATACGTTGAACCGCGCTATTGATTGGATGGCTGTTGCCTGAAAAGCTTTTTTGTTCGCGGGCAGTTTAACGAGAGAGTTTATTTAAAACACGCGTGATTTGAGATATGCATGAGGATAACAGGCAAAAAAACCAAGGATGCCTGCAATCTAAACTGAGCCGCAAAGCGCTTTAGGAGTTACCAGCAAGACCGTGTTTGTTGATTTTTTCAATCAGGGTTGTGCGCTGTAGGTTGAGCATGCGCGCTGTTTTAGACACATTACCCGAAGCATTTTTTAAGGCTAGACGAATAAGATTGCTCTCTATATCAAGCAGATGCTGTTTTAGATGAAAGCCTTCCTCGGGGAAAGCTCCTCCACCCTGCGCCAGCAAAATGGTCTGCTTCACGTCCTGGTCAAGCTGCGCATCATTAACTTGGGCCAAGCTGTCTGCCTCTGAAACGCCGCTGATAGCACTAACAATATCAGCACTGTCCGGCTCAGGCGTTAGGTTTTTTTGGCTTGGGGTTGCGTCAGCGGCAAGACTCGACAGCAATATACGCTCAGTGCCCTCTTGCGGCCAGGCGGGCAGCGCTCGCATACCTGGCGGTACCATACTCGGAATAACCCTTTGCAAATCAACTTCCTGACCTGGGTAGAGAGAGGAGTAGCGGTCCACAAGATTGGCTAACTCTCTAACATTACCAGGCCAGCTGTACTCTGAAAATAACTGCATAGAGACAGGATTCAAACTGATAGCCTCGCGACCACCAATTGCGTGCTGTTTGGCAAAGTGGTCAAACAACACTGGCACATCATCAGTGCGCTCGCTGAGGGCTTTAATCTCAATTGGCAACACATTAAGGCGATAGTAGAGATCTTCACGGAACAGTGACTTTGCTATCAGGCTGCTGATATTTTTATGGGTCGCGGCTAACACACGCACATCTATTAGCGTCGACGACAGAGACCCAACCGATTCAACCTGCCGCTCTTGTAAAACGCGCAACAGTTTAACCTGAAGGTCAACCGGCATATCACCAATCTCATCGAGAAATAAGGTGCCTTTATGAGCCAACTCAAAGCGTCCTTTGCGGTCCGATATAGCTCCAGTAAACGCGCCTTTACGATGCCCGAATAATTCACTTTCAAGAAGGTCGCGCGGAATTGCTCCACAGTTAACTGGAATAAAAGGACCGTTGGCACGGCTAGAGGATTCATGCAATGCACGGGCGACCAGTTCTTTCCCGGTACCACTATCCCCTAAGATCAGCACAGTAGACTCAGTGGGCCCGACCATCTCGATGAGCGTCCGCAACTCTTGGATGGCTTCGCTCTGGCCGATTATTTTTTGCGAACTAGTCAAAAATAACTTCTCATGTGAGTTCAATCAGTAAAAAGTGACAGTTAATTATCCTTAACTGACCCGATGGCTAGCACCCTTTGTCTGGAGTTTATAACAATTCCATACTAAAACCGAGTAGCAGTTTTCGGTTAAATTTATTTGATTATAATTGTTAGTGTAACGGAATAACTTACATATATAGAGTTAAAACTATCTATTCATATGTAGATTATAGAGTTGTAAGCCAAATTGTAAGTTTAACTTGAGACCACAGATGGAACCTTTGACCGAGACGTTACTACTGGATAAGCTATGGATCGAATGTAGGCTGAAGGCTTTTTGAGGGAGTACTAGGTTTATGAAAAAAGTGCGCGACGCTTTGGTTGAAGTAGCTATTATTGTTTTGGTTGGCGGTCTGATTGGCGCTGTTCTGGCAGTGGTCTCTAATCTATTTGTCATAGGCGTACAGTGGTTTGGGCAACAGCGGGAAGCCAGCGACATATTGTCTCTGCCGATTGGCGGAGATACAGTCTCGTTTTCTAGCCTAGTGTTTTTGTGGGCCGCAGCAGCAGTCGTGGTATTTTTAAAAACCAGCCTCGGCATTAGCCGTTGGGCTGGCCCCGCCGACTCTATGTATGCAGCTCATCAGGTCAATGAACCCTTAGATATTAAAACCGGCATGGCCTCGACTCTGGCTGCTTTTGCCTCCGCCAGTGGCGGCGGGTCGGTGGGCCAGTACGGCCCTATTGTGCACTTTGGCGCAACCATGGGCATCTGGGTTAAGCGCTTTATTTCCAGCCGCCTCTCCCATGAAATCTATCTTGGCTGCGGTGTTGCCGCAGCTATTTCTGCAGGCTTTAACGCGCCAATAGCTGGCGTTGTTTTTGCCCACGAGGCAGTCCTTAGGCACTTCTCTGTAAGGGCTATTGCTCCCATAACTGTTGCTTCAATATCTGCCAGTGCTCTGGGAAATCAATGGTTCCCGCATACCACTACCTTTGACATTAGCGCTACACTGCCGCCACTAGCAGAGGTAGTGCCTGTATTAGTGATGCTGGCGCCGGCCTTTGCCCTGGTGGCAATCTGCTTTATGGCGGCATTGCGCTACTCGGCGCAAACTGCGGCCAAGATGAATACCTCACCATTACTGTTGCCGTTTATTGCGGCGACCATTTGCGGTTTAGTCGGGGTGTGGATTCCACAGATTCTCGGCCTCGGCATTTCCAGTATTAATGAGATGATCGCCGGTGAGTTCGCTCTGTCACTGTTGCTCACGGTGCTGGTGGCTAAACTGCTGATGACGGCGCTGTGTATTGGTTTCGGATTGTTCGGTGGCGTTTTCTCTCCCTCGCTATTTATCGGTGTCGCTGCGGGCGCCGTGGCCGGGGAGCTATTAATCCTGTTTGGTTTTGGCGATATCGCAAGCATTATTAGTGTTGCCGGTATGGCCGCAGTGAGCTCGGCAGTGATCGGTGCGCCGGTTTCTGCGGTACTGATTATTCTTGAGCTAACACAATCTTATGAGTATGCGGTGGCCGCAATGATCGCAGTAATGGTCTGTAACTTACTGACTAATCGCCTGTTTGGAAATTCCTTTTTTGATCGGCAGCTGCTCGACCGCGGAATCGACCTACTTAAAGGACGTGAGGCAATCGCTCTAAATCAACAAGTTGTCGGCCCCTTTGTCAGTCAGGGCTATGTGCGCGCTGAACCATCAGTTACCGGCTCTGAGCTGCGCGAAGAAATGCGCAAACGCGGCCATACCGAAGCCTACATTATAAAAAGTGACGGTCAGTTCCTTGGCAAAGTTTCTATTTATGAAGTGATAGAAGCTGCCGATAGTAATATCAACGACTTTGTCGATACACGGCCGTTAACCTTGTATTCTCACAACAGTCTTGCCGAGGCGATGGTTACAGTCAGCCAGTTTGTCGGTGAGAGTCTACCTGTTGTCAATGCAGAAACTGGCCAGCTTCATGGTAGCTTGGCTGAGGGCGAACTGTTCCAAGCAGTGATCGATGTGCAGAATCGAGCTCGCGGTCTTGAGCGAGCTTGAGCCTTTAACCGAGCCCTCTAGTAGAGCCATTTAGCAAAACCCTTAAGCAAAACTGATGTATCAATAGGATCACTATGAAGCAGCTACAACTTGGCATTTTATTTTTTGCACTGATCAGCGGCTCTGTCCAGGCAGGCCCTTTTGAAGCAGGGCTTAGCGCGCTTGATCGGGCACATTACGCGACGGCTATGCGGGCCTGGCTTGGACTGGCCCTCGAGGGTGCCGCTGAGGCGCAAAACAACGTCGGCCATCTCTATGAACAGGGTTACGGTGTTTCACAAAATTACTCAACGGCGATGGAGTGGTATCGAAAAGCTGCTGATCAGGGGCTTGCAGAAGCGCAGCATAATATGGGTATGCTCTACTATCATGGCTACGGGGTAGCTGAGAATCAGCGCATCGCGACAAAGTGGTTTAAGCGTTCTGCGTTGCAAGAATTAGTAGACTCTGAGTATATGCTCGGTCTTGCCTATCATGAGGGAAAAGGAGTTGAACTGAATTATGAGCTGGCACAATACTGGTTTAAGAAGGCCGCTTTAAAAGCCTATGGCAATGCACAGTTTATGTATGCATTTATGTTGCAGGCCGGTGAAGTCGGGGAGCCAAAGTCATTTGAAGCATTAGTTTGGAGTGAGGTAGCGCGGCTAAATGGTCAGGCAGGAACCGTTGATATAGCCTACATAGCTAAACTCAAACTCGAGGACGAACAGATTATAGAAGCAGAGTTGCGGGCTGTTAGCTGTATTAAAAGCAGTTATAGCGATTGCCCATAGCAGGCCTCTGATTAGCTCCGTATAAAAATCAATTTAAAAAAAATTTTGACTAAAGAATCCGGCGCAGATTCCGATTCTAATAATATCTTTTTCAAAATAGTGTTTAGGAGTTATTAGTATGGCGAGCAATAGAAGAGCTGTTAACGCGTACCAAAATACCCAGGTCAGTTCAGCGGTTGACTATGCCGATGGCATTCAACTGATTCAAATGTTGTTTGATGGTTTAATCGATGCACTGTCTTGTGCTGAGGGTGAAATTGAGCGTAAAAACATTCCCGAAAAGACTATTTCTATAAATCGTGCCACGGGCATTATTTATGGCCTCCAGGACTCTCTAGACTTTGAAAAGGGTAATGATTTAGCGCGCAATCTCAGCGAACTCTATGAATACATGGGGCGCCGTATGACCTTTGCTAACGCGCACAATGACATAAATGCAATTCGAGAAGTGAGGGGTCTGGCCAATGAAATTCGCGGTGCGTGGAAGCTATTGCCGTCGCTACTCAAGCAGGAGCATGTTGCCAAAGCATCATAGCTACAGACCCTAGCGTTTTGAATAACTAAAAAGGTGGTACTGAAATCTTTGGCGCCACCTTTTTTCTTATCCCTACCTTTTACACTTCCCTTCCTCCTTATCTAATTCCAGTTTGCAAAACTCCCCCTCGTTTAGCGGTCTCTTGACGCTTGACAGAACTCTCGCCCGCATGGCATAAACGATTTTCATAAAAAATTAATTATCTAGGGGCAGAATTACTCTGTCTGCAAAGCGTGTAACGCGCTACACATAAAAAACGGTATCTAGAAATGATCTTCAGCCAGCAGAGAATGATGGACATCCTCAACAAAAGTAGCGACGGTGACAGAGTTAGTCGCGGCTGTGATATGTTCCTGTCGATCCTGATTGTGCTTAATTTAGTTGCCGTGTGTCTGGAGTCTGTTGAGAGTTTTAATGCCCGCTATCGAACTGCCTTATTTATTTTTGAAGCTATTTCGGTAAGTATATTTTTAATCGAATACAGCCTGCGTATTTGGTCCGTCGCCGCAGATAATGATAATCGTGCCAGTACTGCAAGTGGGAGGCGGTTTAATTATATCTTCAGCTTTACTGGCATTATTGATCTACTCGCAATTCTCCCCAGCGTACTACCGTTAATAATGGGGGGTGTGGATCTGCGTTGGCTGCGAGTACTTCGCCTAGTACGCCTGCTGAAAATTTCACATTATTCTTCAGCCCTGGAAGATTTATTTTCAGCTATCTATCAAGAGCGCCGTTCATTTTTTGCTGCGCTCTATCTCATGGGTATTGCACTGTTTTTATCCAGCTCTCTGATGTATCTCGCCGAGTACGATGCTCAGCCAGAAAAATTTGCCTCAATTCCACAGACCATGTGGTGGGCACTGATCACACTGACAACAGTTGGCTATGGTGACGTCTATCCAATCACTCCACTGGGACAGACTATTGGTGCCTTTACCGCACTGTTAGGTGTCTGCACTGTGGCACTGCTAACCGGTATTGTCGCCTCGGCATTTTCCAATCAAATGGCGCGTAGAGAAGCTATCTTTGAAGCTGAAATCACTTCAGCGTTGAGCGATGGTGTGGTTACTGATGATGAGCAGTGCCACATTGAGGAGTTGCGAGAGAAGTTTAAAATTACCGAAGAACATGCCCGCGCTATCTTCGCTCTGATCGAAGAGAAACGCGGCCATTAACTGATGCCTATTTACGGTTAGCTCAGCGCTAAAATCCATAAGCCACAGACTTCAGCTACCGTCGATAATCACTTCTATACGGCGGTTTTTCGAACGTCCCTCAGGTGAGTCATTGGGCACCAGAGGTTTGGTGTCCGCCAGTCCAGTTACCGAAACACGACCATCGTCAATCTCTGAGCTATTAAGCAGATAATCTGCCACGGCTGCTGAGCGTGCCGCAGAGAGATCCCAGTTGGAGCGAAAACGCTCGCTGAAGGCCATGGGGATATTGTCGGTATGCCCCTCAATAGTAATCAGGCTTGAGCCATCAGTTATGGATTCACCCACTTTATCCAGCAACGGTTTGAAGGATGGTTGCAGATCTGCGTAACCGCTGCGAAAGGAGCCGCGCTCGGCAAGACGAACAACAATTTTGTCGCCATCGCGGTCGACTTCGGCCAAGCCCTCGGCAATTTCGTTGGACAGCCGTGCGCGAATTTTCTCATACTGATCGGCAATCGCCTGTTCGCCAGCTTGACTGCCACGACCGCTGAGATCACCATCGAGAGATTCCGGCGAGGCATCGATCACCTGGACCTGTGAGGCTACCTGAGCCTGGGCCGAGGCCACTTTGGCATAGACCTCCAGGTCACTCTGCAGAAGTTTGGCGCCAGACTTAGACTTGCGGTCTTCGCCCTGCTTGCCGCTTTTTGCCTCAGAAACCACTTCAACTACCAGTTTCTTATCTTTGATGGTGACTTTAACTTTGCCCTCGGCGATTTCTTTGGCCAGAGATTTTTTCAGCACTTCAGCATCAGAATTGGTAGACGATTTATTCTTTTTGAGCTTATCTTTGAGTTCTACATCCTCAGGCTGGCGCTCGGCTGTTGTCTGTTCCTGAATCACATCGAGCAGGGTTGGATCGACCTTGGCTGTCTTGTACTGCTTGGCAATGACATTTTCTGCTGTGGGCTGCTCGACAACCGGGACTATTTTTTGCACACCAAACTTTTGGTTCATGGAACCACTGACTTCTTTGTATTTGGGCACATTCATATGGGCAAAGGAGAGAATCAAGACAAAGAATGCCATCAGTAGAGTAGCCATATCGGCAAAGGTTGCCATCCAAGCGGGCGCGCCGCTTTTACAGGGTGGGCAATCCTCCTCTTCCTCAGGCTCCTCTGGCAACGATGGCGGTTTCGGTAGACTGGCTTCAATGTCAACCGGTGCTGCTTCAGGTGCCGGAGCGACTTCGGCTGCGCCATCGGCTGGCTTAATCTCTTCTAGCTCATCAGCCATATCAGCAGCCTCCCAGAATCATTAAGGGGAACAGATTGAATGGAAGGAAGTGACCAGATTGATTAGGAACCATCAACAATCACCTCAATACGACGGTTGCGAGCACGTCCCGCAGCAGTGTTATTGGAGTCTATGGGTCTTGTATCGGCAAAACCGGCAACGGTTATGGCGCTCTGATCAAGCTCTGAATTGTCGGCAAAAAAGTCTGCTACTGACGCCGATCGTGCCGCGGATAAATCCCAATTGGAATTAAAGCGCTCGCTAAAGGCCACCGGGATATTGTCAGTATGGCCTTCGACGCGAACTTTGCCGCTAGTAACGGAGAGAGAGTTGCCAACCCGCGTTAGCAGCCCAGTAAAACCAGGCTGCAGGTTCGAGCTACCTGAGACAAAGGAGCCCTGGCTGGCGAGACGCACAATAATTTTATCACCATCGCGCTCAACTTCAGCGAGGCCATTGTTAATATCGGCGGCGAGAGAAAGACGTATCTGCTGGTACTTATCATCAATATCCTGCCTGCGTTGATCGGCACTGCCACCGGATGACTGATTGCTATCGCTGTCCGATTCCAAGCCACCGCTCTGCTCTCCAGATGCGAGCTGCTGCTTGCGAACTTGGATTTCAGTGGAAATCTTTGACTGCAGCTCAACCACTTTAGATGCGACCTCAATAGTCGTTTGACTGATCGGCCCACCACCCCCTGAAGCCTCATTGTCATAGTCCTGACCGCCACTGGCACTTTCGGCGCGGAGCTCGACCACCACTTTATTGTCTTCGATGGTAACCTGTACCTGACCCTGCTCTATTTGCTCTGCAAGCGCTTCGGTGACACTGCGGAATTCTTCTTGAGTTTTAAAATCAGCATCCTCGGTCTCAGTTTTTTTGACGACGAATTCCTGCGTAATATCTTCTGAGCGCTGGCGCTTTTGGTCAATCACAGTTGCCTCTGCACGAGATGGCGTGTACTCCTGCGTCACCAAGCTAGTCGCTGCGGGAATAGAAATTTTTGGCACTATTCGTGCGACACCAAAAGCGGAGGCAATGGAACCAGCGACCTGTTTGAATTTCGGCACGTTGACTTCGGCGAATGAGAGCAAAAGAACAAAGAAAGCCATGAGTAAGGTCGCCATATCGGCGAACGTCGCCATCCATGAGGGTGCGCCACTCTTACAGGGCGGGCACTCCTCCGGCGGTGATGCGCCTGCCTCTTGTGCGCCATCGCCCGCCTCTGGGACTTGATCTATCTCTTGATCGTCTGCCATGGGATTACTTAAGCTGCCGCTAGTTTAGAGCGTTCCTTGGGACCTAGGAAGGAGCCCAGAAAGTCACTCAATACACGGGGATTGCCGCCGTCCTGGATAAACAGTATGCCTTCGATAATCAGTTCGTTGTTGGCAGCCTCTAGATCGGCTTGATTTTCCAGCTTCATGGCGATCGGCAGACAGATTACGTTGGCCAGAATGGCGCCGTACATAGTGGTTAACAAGGCGACCGCCATGGCTGGTCCGATGGATTTTGGATCGCCCATATTACCCAACATCTGCACCAGACCAATGAGGGTACCGATCATACCCATAGCCGGAGCAATTTCTCCCCAAGCCGAGAAGATTTTCGCTCCTCGAGCATGACGCTGCTTGGTGCTGATCAACTCTCGGTCAAGTGAACTTTTGATAATTGCCGGATCGGTGCCATCAACCAACATGGATACCGCTTTGGACATAAATGGATTGTCTATTTCCTGGCCTTCGAGGGCAATCATGCCGTCTTTGCGGGCGATGGTGGCGAGCTCAACAATTTGCTCGATCAATGCGCCAGGCTCATCGATTTTGTTTTTGAAGGTCTTGCCCATGACAGCTATTGCTCCGAGAAATTCTCCCAGAGAAGAGCGAAACATAACAACCATGATCGAACCGCCGACCACGATTAGCATCGATGGCGTATCGATAAAAGCGGCCATGTCGTCGATAGCCATAAAAATCAAACCGAAGGCGCCGAGTAGGCCAATAATCGTTGCGAGATCCATGAACATTCCTTACCAATTTCAAAAATTTTAATTGCCTGACCTATAGATCAGACTGCATTTATATCTGCTAATACTTTTCAGATTAATTACGTCTTATCCAAGAGACGATTTATTCCTGATCTATCTCTGTATATCGACAGCTCTAAGAAAATATTGAGCACTGATAATAGTCAGAGGCAGTGATTTTTCTTAAGTGGAATTATTTCTCTATCTGCCGATTAGAAGAGAACGGGAAGAGTGCCCAAACTGTGGCGTTTAGACATAGTAGTATATGCTGATATAGTAGTTTAATTGCTTTTGAAACCAAAAATCAGTACCGGTAATAAAAAAGAGTTAGGACGGAAATACTAACTTATCACCCCTTAAATGGAGACCATATTGTGATTTCGACATCAGCAAGTATTTATGGCCGCAGAGGTTTTTCGCTGCTAACCGCCCTGATCATGCTGTCAGTCCTGAGCAGTTGTGGCGATTATCGCAGCCAAGAAACCTGTGGCGAAAGTATTCCCCGAGGCGATAAAGGCCGCTTTATTGTCAATAAGGAGGGCTTTGCCAAGGACAGTGTAAGCGGTGTTACCTGGTACCGCTGTTCCGCTGGGCAGCGCTATTCAAACTTCCGCTGTAAAGGCGATATTCTCTATCTCAACTGGCAGGAAGCCATGGACTACGCAACGGAATTCTCAGAAAAATCTGGCGTTGTTTGGCGCCTTCCCACAGACAATGAAATGCAGTCTGTCACCGAAGAAGCCTGTGTAGCGCCCGCCATTAATCACAATGTTTTCCCGGATATTGCCGTAGAGAATCACTGGACTTCAAGTCAGGGACTGCATCAGGACATTTTTCGCTGCGCGGTAAATACCTACAGCGGTCGCCTGTCATGCCGACAAGCGCGCAATGTCGCCCAGCCGTTTATGTTGGTGCGAGAGGACTAGGGGGAAATACAGGGCGCAGTGAAGGACTGCGAGAGATAAGGTCAGCAGATTTATTTTTTAACTACCGGCTTGGGCTGAAAGCTTAGGCAGCTTGCACCATCTATTTGAACAACCGCCAAGCAGGGTAACATTTTTGACTTAAAACCCATTGCCTGACAGCCATAAGGCATTTTCGGTTGATGGGTTATCTGGAAGTGCCGACACCCCCAGCAATCAGTTCTTGTTTTTTCTGGCGG
>Ga0257120_1001034_pt1 | contig 19313 bp, 15 predicted proteins | sample SI106_10metaG_FD_190153 | JGI IMG/M metagenome (GOLD analysis project Ga0257120, IMG submission 190153) | Marine microbial communities from Saanich Inlet, British Columbia, Canada - SI106_10 | ecosystem: Environmental > Aquatic > Marine > Inlet | place: Canada: British Columbia | collected... | reverse complement strand
TATAAGCCATCCAACTGGATGGCTTTTTTATGCCCAATTTCAGGCAGTTAATACGCAACTAAAAAAAACTATCTTGCCCTTCCACAATCACTAAAATTAATGGCATGAAAAAAATCCTTCTCCTTGGGCTATATGTTACCCTCTTAGCTTCTTGCGCTCAAAATAAAAACCCCCAATTTGATAAAAATCTAGAATCAGCACAAAAATGGTTCGAATTATGGGAAATTGAAGATGTGAACTCCTTAAGTGAAATGGTTAGCGAAGATATAGAGTGGCAAGGTGCTGCTTATGGCTCTGAGATAATGAAAACCAAGGCAGAAGTCATTAGCTATATCGATTCGTGGCACGGAGCTATGGAAAGTATAAAATACACCCCTGATAACTTTTTACCGGGAGTAGATCCTGAAACGAATCTTCCCAACGGAAGCGTTAGAACATATGGTACTTGGACTGGAATAAATAGTGCCTCAGGCAAAGGCTTTGAGGTCAGGTTCTACCATACTTTCGATTTTAATGATGAGGGACAGATAATTAATGGAGGAGATTATGGCGATGCAACGGGTGTTTATTTGGCAGTCGCCCCTGATCTAAATCCCGCGGCTTCTGATTCAATTTCTATAGATAGTAATAATCAAGGAACGTCTGCTGAGGACAATGAGTAAAATCAATTCGATGCCTCATTTAGCATAATAGCAAGCCAAGAGAACAAATCATCGATTAAGCATAATAACGTCTTCGATTCTTTTTTGAAAAGTTAGCTGACAGTGAGACTTCAAAGAATTAATATTACAATTAGAAAAGAACCGTCTGCAAAAAGGTATGTAGCTTATTAATATCTGCAGGCAAGGTTTCACGGCTAGTGTAAATTAGGTCCTAGCAGACAGTAAAGTGCTTGGAAAGTACCACAAGCCAAATGCAAAACGTTCGGATATTTTTATGAGGTTCAAATTATTACTCATTTTATCGCTCTTATCAATTCAAGGTAATTCTCAAAACTTAGATAGCCTTCTAGCTGCCGTGTATTTCAATAATGGGGTTGATTTGTCGGATTCCAATGGGTTTAATTTTAATCAGCTCTACAGCTCTTCTCCTACTTATTGGGCGATTGATAGTTTTTCTGAAAGTGTTGTTTTTAAGGCAGAGTTGACGTACCATAACCCTTTAGATTCTGCACAATCGTATCAAATGAGAATCGGCAAAGGGGGGCAATTATATTCCTTACGAAGCATTTTTGGAGAATCTGTGCCACCTCAATGGAGGTCATTAGGCTCAACCCAACCTAGTTATGGTGGAGGAACCTCTTATGCTCCCTGGGTAGATGAAGTTTGGCAGATGGTTTGCGTCGATGGCAGTTTAAATAATCCTCCTGATTCTAGTTACTTCATTCATCAATCAGGAGTCTATTTAAAAACACCGATTCAAACACAGCCATTTTATTCTCCAATAGTTGCCGATTATTACAACAGCGATAGGATGTCGTATTCTATTGTGAATTGGGGGCAACAGGCCCATACCGATGATCTCCAGAATATTGGTCATAGCTCGAGTTTACTTTATTACACCACCTATACTAACAGAGGAAATGGTGTTATTCAAGTAGACAACATGATCTATAATTTTGGGGAAGACAATATTAATTTCCTAAATATGCCTTGGGGGGGGGTAAGGAATTCGAGCCTCGATCATTTTTTCATTTCAACTCCGACCAATAATTACACAATCTCTTCTGGTCTCTATGGGCAGACCCCGGTTGTTCCAACAGCTATTACCGGTGGTTGGGTAGCATGGTCCAACGATACATTGGGTAATAGCCCTGCTTTAGGGATGGCTCATCCAATTACGACAAACACAAATAACAGTGTTTTTAGATATGGTGATGCTGGCAATTTGAATGCCACTTGGAATGAAAGAGACTACCATGTCTTTGAAATGATAAGGTTTCCCTCGGCTAATCAGCTTGGATTTGGTAAGTCAATGAGTTTTAGATATTTCTATGTGCTTGGAGCAAATGTTGACTCTGTAAAATACACCATTTTGACGCGGGACCTCGTTTCTCAGTGCTTGGACACAGCTTATATTCCTAATGTGAATGATGTAGACTCTGTTCGCTACCTTTTTCAGCAAACAGGGCCTTCTATTACCTATAATATTTCTGGAGATAATTCAGGATTATTATTAAAAACCAGTCCTTATTTAAACAGTTTTCCGCTATTTAAAATAATCACAGCATCGAATGAAGAGGTCATCAGCTCTGATCCATATTTCTTCTCAGATGATCCTTATGATGGGGCTACGGTTGCTATTAAATTGCTTGGATTCTTAGATAATCTAAGCAGGGTAATCATCTTGAACGATACCATTTGTAATGGAGAAAGCTATATGTTTCCGGACAGCTCAGTACAAATCAATATTACCTCGGATTTAAACCAATTCAGCATTATACATTCGACTCAATTGGGATGGGACAGCATAGTCGTAACAAATTTGACTGTTTTAAATGTAAATATTGGGGTCTCGCAAGTCGGGGCTAGCTTGTCAAGCGTCATATCTGGGGCTAACTACCAATGGCTTGATTGCGATAATATATATAGTCCGCTTTCAGGAGCGACCAACCAGCTTTTTACAGCAGATAGCAGCGGCAATTATGCGGTTAAAATCACGCAGGATGACTGTGTTGATACATCCTCTTGTTATTCGATTTTAATTGCAAACATCTTTGAAAATGATTTTGGAGACAGAATTATACTATACCCTAATCCTACCGATGGTGCCTTCTCCATTAATTTGGGGAACATTTATGAATTTGTGCTGATTACAATTACGGATTTAAATGGAAAATTAATCCAATCTAAGTCATTTATCGACAGTGATTTGCTGCAATTAAAAATAAGAGAACCGGCAGGGGTTTATTTATTGATGATTGAGTCAGAAGACAAACAGGCTTTAATTCAATTGGTAAAGCAATAAATGATTTACAACCAATGCTCTGTGCGTTTTATGGATATATCTTGGAAGCTCTGCCTCCATCAGCCAGCAGTATAAAAACTTATCACATGAGAAATATTCTTCTTCTCGGGCTATCTGGAGCGCCAGAATCAATGACAGATTCCTCTAGGTGCAATTCATTCATTGGGTGAAGATTAGAAGCAAAAATAAGCGAAGGAGCGGAATCACTTTATTGATTCAGCTATCTAAATTATGGACAGGTAGAAATTTTTATACTCCATTACTGTTTTTTCATTACTTAGAAAAGCGGAGATGTGTGTTTTAGCATTCTCCCCCATCATTTCAATTGAATCGCGATTTTGGAAAAATTTGTTGATGGCAGCCGCTATCAGTTTTGGGGAAGATGGTGGAATAACATACCCACCCAACCCATCTTGCACCATGCCTTTATTTCCAGGAATATCAGTAATGATCACAGGTTTTCCCAAATACATTGCCTCTATCATTGCCTTTTGTGTTGCCTCTCCAAAAAGCGAGGCAGAGATGGCTATATCACTGCTTTTTACTAGACTTATAGAGTCTTTTCGGAACCCTGTGAAAATAAAACGCTCAGGAATTGAAGTGTTCGCAATAAGCGATTTCATTTCTTGCGTATCCATGCCCTCTCCTATAAGTAAGAACCGAATATTCAGATCTTCGGAAATATATTGAGTTGAATTAATCAGGTCAGCTAAACCCTTCATTTTTGTTCTGAAGTTGGCAACAAATGCGCAAACCAAAGCTCCATCTGGAATGTTGAATTCCATCAGTTTTGATTTCTCAATACCTGAGTACCAATCCACTTTATGTCCTTTGTGGATTGTAATTGCTTTTTTGGAAGACATTCCATTCTGAAGAAACATGGACCTTACACTATCCGCAAGACAAATCATATAATTTAACCTTGGGTTTAAAAATGTAAGATATAATGTTGGGTCATACCAGTGAATATTTCCTGTATAACCTCGATAACCAACAATTTTAATGGATGAATTAAAAAGTGCGATACATGCATTAGAAATTGCCTTGCTGTTAAATGCGTGCACAATATCAACGCCCTCGTTTTTACAGTAAGTTTTAATTAAACGTATGGCTTTGCCATCAATTTTTCTTTGAGGCTGGTGATCGATCATGGTAGCACCTAATTTTTCAAATTCTTGGAAATAATGACCGGTCTTTTCGGTCATAACAGTCACTTTGAATCCTTTATGAATTAAACCAATGAATATTTCAGCCTCAGGTCGGATTGGATTGAGTGATCCACTGTAATTGCTAATAACAAGTATGTGAGGAAGGCTCACTTCTACTACTCAGATTTTATATATGGAGCTATTTGGAATTTCATCAGTCGGACTCAAGCGTTTTAATTCATGAAAGGTCATACCATTGGTGGATGTGCTTAAAACATAGTTGCCTTTAGTTTTTAAATCATTGGCACTCCATTCAAGAACATATTTATTGTTTTCGAGATGTCTGCTTTTTAAGTTGATGGAGCTGCTAAACCGGGTTTTTAAATCCAAACACATTCCAAATCCAATGGCCTTACTACCAATTTGAGCATCACCTTTTCCACAAACTTCGCCTTCACCTTTTGTTACTACGTTACCAATTACTTGAAGTCGCCCAGTTGATCGAACTTGTGCGTTGCCAGAAACAGTCAAATCACCATGTACCACTAGCAAACTTCCATCACCAATTTCAAGTAGACTGTTTCCAAAAAGCTCAAGATCTCCGTTTACTGTTAAAGACCCGTTTTTAGAAATTATCAGTCGATCTTCCCCGTACAACTTTGATACTCGACAATCTGATATGATAGCATGGTTTACAGTGAGTTCCTTTTCAGAAGAAATGGCACAATTTGTCTTTGGAATTGTTGACGATTCCTGATCTGTCCATATAACCGGATTGAGAAACGCACCATCTCCCGTAGCGATATAAGCTGACTTCTCAGATACTTTGGACTCATTTGATGAGAAGAAAACCCAACTAAACAAGGTCACTATAATAGCCAGTGGCCATTTACCATAGGTAAGGTATGTTGAGCCCTTACTCATTCATCTTACTCACTTTAAGCATATTAGACATGCCCTTGTTTGATATTGGCATGCTCGCAATATTAATGAGGAGGTCATCATCATTGAGGTATCCTGCTTTCTTTAGCTCATACTTGATATCCGCTATGGTATGATCGGTACTTACGAATTTGTCGTAGTAAAAGCCCTTTACTCCCCAAACGAGACTGAGCATATTGAGGATTCTAAAATTTGAGGTAAAGACGAAAATCCATGCATTTGGACGATACGATGATATTCTAAAAGCTGTGTAACCAGAAAAAGTCATGGTCACAATTCCACGTGCCCTTATTTTACTGCTTAACCTGACTGCACTATGGCAAATTGAGTCCGTTATAAGTCTCTCTTCGCTTGATTCGTGCTCAATTTCACGATAATAAATCCCATCGTAATCTTCTACTCTATTCACGATTTTAGCCATTGTTTCTACGACCTCAACTGGATATTTTCCTACACTGGTTTCACCACTGAGCATTACGGCATCTGCACCATCCATTACAGCATTAGCCACATCATTTACTTCAGCACGATTTGGAGACATACTGTCAATCATACTCTCCATCATTTGCGTAGCAATGATTACTGGCTTGCCAGCCTTCTGACATTTTCGAACAATTTCTTTTTGTACCAAAGGCACATTTTGCAATGGAATCTCCACACCAAGATCTCCTCGAGCTACCATTATTCCATCCGCTATCGCAATAATCTCATCAATGTTTTCGACCGCTTCAGGCTTCTCGATTTTTGCGATTATCATGGTGGATTGACCTGCATTTTCGATGTGATTCCGCAGCTCGATAATGTCCTCTGCTTTGCGAACAAACGAGAGCGCTACCCAAGAAGCATTGTGCTTTAAGGCAAAGGCTAAATCAATTTTATCCTTTTCTGTTAAGCTCGGTAATGAAAGCTTTGACTCAGGTAAGTTGACTCCTTTTCGGGGCTTTAAATGTCCGCCTTGTGTCACTTTAGTAATTACGTCATTTTTATCTATACCAGTAACACGCACACTTAGTTTTCCGTCATCCAAAAGGATGTTCTCACCGATCTTAACATCGCGTTCCAGATTCGGATAGCTTATCGAAACTCTGCCTTCTTTTCCAATAATATCATCGCTAGTCAATCTTAGCTCATCACCATTTTCTAAGAGAATAGACTCGGCTTCCAATAATCCAATACGAATTTTTGGCCCACTGAGGTCGGCAAGAATTGCTGTATGACTGTTTAGTTCACTATCAATATCTCGGAGTGTTCCAATCACTTTTTCGTGCACGGAGTGTTCGCCATGAGAAAAATTCATGCGAGCCACGCTCATTCCGGCATGGATCATATCTCTAAGCTTTTCCTTTGAGGAACTGGCCGGACCTATAGTCGCGACTATTTTTGTTTTGTTTCTTACCATGCCTGTATTTGGCAAAATTAATCTAGCTGTTTTACTTGGGGCCAAGAGGTTTCGTTAATCGTCAACAAGTTAGTATTCAAACAACGTAAACTGCAGTTTATTAAATGGTTTGTTCTCAATTGGAGATAAAAATTGGATAGATTCCATTTGCTGCAATTTAGTTATGAATGAGCCCTCATCAAATAAATCGATATATCCTTCAACCAGAATGAACATGTTGAACTGCTTGTAATGCTTAATAAGCGGGATACTATCACTTAGGTTATTAAGAAGAAGATAATTCAGATGGTGTTGAGAGTCGTGATGCCGAAACATGGGATAAAAATGTGATGAACCATTTTTATCAAATATCTCAATTTGAGTGCGCTTAAAGTCAAATCGAAGCAATTGATTTAGAAACCAAGCTATTCTGAAATCTTTTTGGTGGCAACTGAGCCCAAAACTTAAGAATTCATATTCCTCTTCAACAACTAACCGATGCTTAGACATTTGTTAATCCTAGTTGTTGAAACGCAATTTTTGCTGCCTCTTTTTCTGCTTTCTTCTTTGATCGCTCTTTTGTTTTTGATTTAACATCACCGTCAAGTGTGAATTCACAAATGAATCCTTCCCAATCAGTTGCGCAAGGGTAGGTGCTAAACTCGAATTCTCTTTTTTTCTGTTGGGCCCATTCGATAATTTGACTTTTAAAGTCTATTGGATTTGTGACCACAAAATCAATGTCTAAGTATTTTTTGAGTAAGTGGTTTTCTACGCTTTTTTTTGCCGCGTCAAATCCTCGATCTAAGTAAATTGCTCCTAGCCAGGCCTCTAGAGCATTGCCAATAATTTTACTGTTTGAGTCATCTTCACTGATACGAGCTTCGATAATTTGGTCTAATTCCGCTCTTAGTCCGACTTCACTAAGTGTCTGTCGATTTACAATTCTAGCTCGGATCTTAGTTAAAGAGCCTTCATCAGCCTCCGGAAATTTGTAAAAAAGGTATTCAGTTATTACGGTATCCAAAACCGCATCCCCCAAAAGCTCAAGCCGTTCGTTACAGTCTTTATGGCAAAACTTACCTGAGCCTACAACGGACTTATGTCTTAGTGCTTTTTCGTACAAGGAATATGATTTTGGTGTCACACCCCAATGACTTTTTAAATAAGACTTTAGTCGTTGCTGCCTTTTTGTTAGGCGCTTAAGTTGAAATGATAGGATCAATTAATCGGAAATAATTTATCCGACAAATTTCTTAAAAATAACGGAAGCGTTGTGACCTCCAAAACCGAAGGTATTGCTCAACGCTACATTTATGGTTCGCCTCTGAGGCTCTCCGAAGGTTAAATTAAGTTTTTGGTCTATTCCATCATCATCAGTAAAATGATTGATGGTTGGAGGAACAATGTCGTCTTTAACAGCTAGAAGAGTGGCGATGCTTTCAATTGCTCCAGCCGCTCCAAGCAAGTGCCCCGTCATTGATTTGGTGCTGCTGACATTCATTTTGTAAGCATGATCACCAAAAACGGCCTTAATCGCTTTGAGCTCAGCAATGTCACCTAGGGGAGTACTTGTTCCATGGACATTGACATAATCTAAGGATTCTGGGGTTAGATCTGGATCATCCTCAAGCGCAGAGTGCATTACATTCAATGCCCCTAATCCATCTGGGTGTGGAGCTGTAATGTGATGTGCATCGGCAGACATACCTCCGCCACAAATTTCAGCGTAAATCTTAGCTCCTCTTGCCTTTGCGTGCTCATATTCTTCGAGTATAATGGCCCCAGCTCCTTCTCCCATTACAAAGCCATCTCGGTCTTTATCAAATGGTCGAGATGCAGTTTGAGGGTCATCGTTTCTAGTAGAAAGAGCATGCATTGCATTAAAACCACCAATACCTGACTCATTAATTGCAGCTTCCGAACCACCTGACACAATAACATCGGCTTTACCGAGTCTTATGTAATTGTATGAATCAATTAGAGCATTTGTGCTAGTAGCACAGGCGCTTACTAAACTGAAGTTTGGACCTCGAAATCCATATTTCATGGATATATGACCTGCAGCTATGTCAGAGATCATTTTTGGAATGAAGAATGGATTGAAACGTGGCGTTCCATCTCCTTGAAAGAAACCTTTTACCTCGTCTTGAAATGTCCCAATACCGCCAATTCCTGAGCCAAAAATGACTCCTACACGGTCTTGATTAACTGAATCTTCAATGAGTCGCGCATCGGAAACAGCCTCTCCTGCAACGATGAGAGCGAATTTTGAAAACAAATCTAATTTGCGTCCTTCCTTTCGGTCGAAATGATCATCGAGATCTAAACCTTTGACCTCACAAGCAAATTGTGTTTTAAATTTAGAAGCATCAAAGCGGGTAATAGGTGCGGCACCGCTCTTTCCTTTCAGGAGATTGTCCCAAAAGAGATTGGCATTATTTCCAATCGGAGTCACAGCTCCAATGCCGGTAACGACTACCCGCTTTAACTTCATGTTCTATGTATTTATTTTTCTTAGGAAGCGTTCTCCGTAATGTATTTTACTGCTTCACCAACAGTTGCAATGTTCTCAGCTTGATCGTCTGGAATAGCAATGTTGAACTCTTTTTCAAATTCCATGATTAACTCAACAGTGTCAAGTGAATCAGCTCCTAAGTCGTTGGTGAAGCTAGCTTCTAGCGTTACTTCTCCTTGGTCAACTCCTAATTTATCTACGATTATCGCTATTACGCGTTCTTGAATATCAGCCATGATGCTTGATTTAAATTTTTGCTTTTTAACAGAGTGCAAAGAAACACCTTTTCAATTGACTAATCCAAATCGAAAATCAACTGAACTCAACACAAACTTCTTCGAAAGATTTTCTAGTCAAGTTTGGTACCTTTGCATTTTCATCTGCATAGCCTATGGGCAATAGTAAATAGGGTCTTTCGTTGTCTGGTCTATTGAGTATTTTAGTTAGGAAATTCATTGGACTTGGGGTATGCGTCAACGTTATTAAACCAGCATTGTGAATGGCATTTATGAGCATTCCACAAGCAATTCCTACAGATTCATTGACATAATAGTTCTGCCACTTTTCATCATTTACATATTCAAAGGCTCTTTTGAAAATAACAATTAAATATGGAGCCGTTTCTAAAAATGGCTTATTCCAATCGGTTCCAATCGGTTCTAGATCCTTTAGCCACTTCTCACTCATCCGGTTGTTGTAACTTTCATACTCTTCCTTTTCAGCGGCCTCTCTAATTTTCATTTTTATTTCGGGATTGCTAACTAAACAAAATGTCCAAGGCTGCTTATGAGCGCCAGAAGGGGCTGTAGCCGCAGTCATTATTATGTTTTTGACAGTTTCAAAAGAAACAGGTTTGTCTGAAAAATCCCGAACACTGCGCCTTAACGATGCCTTATTGTATTGGACTTTGCTGAGTTCAAATCCCTCATTCTCTTTAATGTTAAGACCTGAATATGGAATAAATGATGGTTTGTTGGTCATTGCGTACTATACATTTGGAGTTGCAAATTAATCTTCATAATGCAAGCACAACTAAAGAAAGTGAGTCTGGCCGTTTTCGCTTCAGGCTCAGGGAGTAATGCGGAAGCGATTATCAATCATTTTAGACAGCATGAGTGGGTGTCGGTTAAAGTCGTGATCACAAACAAGGAAAACGCTGGTGTAATTGACCGTGCCAAAAGACTAAAAGTGCCCTTTGAGATTATAACAAAGTCAGATTTTAATCATTCAAAGGCGGTGATCAAGGCGTTAGATGATCTTGGGATTGACTGGATAGTTCTAGCGGGTTGGCTTCTGTTAGTTCCTGAATACATCGTGACTCGATTCAAGAATAGAGTCATAAACATACACCCGGCTCTTTTGCCAAAATTTGGTGGAAAGGGAATGTACGGGCATCATGTCCATAGAGCGGTCAAAGAGTCGAATGAAAAAGAAAGTGGGGTAACTATCCATTTCGTAAATGAACGCTTTGACGAAGGTGCCGTAATTGCACAATACCCAGTATCAATTGACGAAGCTGATGGTGCTGCAGAAATTGAAGAAAAGGTTCGTGCCCTAGAACTTTTGAATTATCCATCTGAGATAGAAAAAGCAGTTTTATCGAAGTAAAAAATCAATGCATGTTACAATTTGAATATTTTGGTCGCACTAAGCCTAATAATATTTAATTCTTATGCAGATTAAACGCTATTGGTTCATAATCGCGATCATTTCAATTTTAACTTTCATAGGGTTTTTAAGTATAGAAAAGGTACTAGCGATAGGAGAGACGAGTTTTGATTCGGAAATTGAATTGGTTCAAGACCTGCAACATTCAGAGGAAAATCAAAGCAAATATGGCGAAAGTCATGCCGCTGAATCGCATGTTGGACATGCCGAAGAGCATTCGGTAGTGGATGAGCATCATGAAGGAGGTGGTGGGCATCATGGTCCTGATACATCACCCCTGTTTTTCATAATCATCGCGGTTTTTATTGGAGCTGCAACAAGACATTTCTTAAAGGCTATCCCTGTTCCTTTTACTGCATTGTTGTTAATCATTGGAATCGTTTTAGGGGTGATGACTCGCTTCCATTTATTTGAATCTTGGGTAGGATTTGATGTTAGTTTCATATCGGACTCATTGAAATGGGCAGCACATATAGACCCTCACATGTTGTTCTTTGTGTTCTTGCCAATTTTGATTTTCGAGGCGGCATTTGCAATGGACTTGCATACGTTTAAAAAATCAGCGACCAACTCGGTAATACTTGCCGTCCCTGGAATTTTGGTTGCTCTTTTGCTCACTGGGGCCATGGTTTACGCTATCGACTATCTCAACATTGGTTTAGAAGGCTGGGCAAATTGGTCTCTTGCTTTCATGTTTGGATCTGTAATTAGCGCGACTGACCCTGTGGCAGTTGTTGCGCTATTAAAAGACCTTGGTGCGAGTAAAAAATTAGGAACCTTGATAGAAGGTGAATCATTGCTTAACGATGGAACGGCAATCGTACTTTTTATGGTTTTCTTTCTTGGTCTATCAGGTCAGGCTTCTGATGCGAATGGATTTTTGGAATTCTTTCGTGTAGCCTTAGGTGGAATTGGTGTTGGCCTTTTTGTGGGGTGGATTACACTTCGCTGGTTAAAGAAGGTGTTTAACGATGCCATGATTGAAATTTCTGCCGTAGTTGCAGCGGCTTACTTCACATTTTATGTCGCTGAACATTTCATGCATGTATCCGGAGTTTTAGCATTGGTTGCATTAGGGCTAATGGTGGGTGGATTTGGACGTTCAAGTATATCACCCCAAGTTGAGCATTTTATGCATGAGTTTTGGGAGTTGGCAGGATTCATTGCAAACTGTTTGATATTCCTGATTGTAGGTTTGGTCATTGCCGAGCGTACGGAATTTTCAGCTAACGACTTCATGGTGTTAGGAATCGTTTACGTTGGGATTCATGTGGTTAGAGGTATAGTCATGTTGACCCATTACCCGTTTATGAAAAATGCAGGTTATGGGCTTCCAGTTAAAGATGCGATTGTCGTCTGGTTTGGAGCGCTAAGAGGTGCTATTGGGCTTGCTTTAGCATTGATGGTTGCTGGCGTAGACTCAAACGTGATGGGCGAGGCAATGGGCGTTTCCGCAGAGGCGGCAACACAAATAAAGAATCAGTTCTTATTTATTATCGCGGGTACGGTTACATTGACACTTTTGGTCAATGCCACTACCATCAAAATATTGATTCAGAAGCTAGGGTTATTGGATATAGCTCCCGTAAAGGCACTTGCCATGAAATCTACGTCAGAATACATGAGAAGCAGCGCGGAGAGTCATATGATAAAGTTGAAAGAAGACCGTCATTTAAGAAGAGCCAATTGGAGCACCGTTTCAGAATACTTGCCAAAGGAGCTGAAACTTGCAGAAGATATTGATGAGGCCTCTATGTCTGTGGCGAAAATCGCAGAACATAGAAGGTTAATTCTTGAAAAGGAAAAGAGTGCGTACTGGAAGCAATTTAAGGATGGTATGCTAAGCGCTAGCGCGGTTAGAACACTAACGGATACGGTGAATGACATCCTTGATGATAAGGGGGCTCAATCCTTATCTCATCGCAAAGACTTGGAATTGCTTTGGCAACCACCGAAATGGCTTAGCACACTTCAGTCACTGCCAATAATAGGAAAGGTAACTGAAAATGCCTTTTTCGAAAGATTAGCGGTCAGTTCGGACTGTGCCGTTGGGTTTATTGCAGCTCAGGAGGAGTGCTTGAAGCTCTTGGAAAGTATGTATCGTGCAGAGGATAAAAGTGAACGCCCGAACTTAGAGCTTATTGAGCAAGAGGTCAATGAGAACATCATCAGCGGACAAACCTTCGTTAGAAACTTACGAAATACTTATCCTGAAATATATCGTTCCATTGCCACAAGGCAGGCAATTCGTTCTGTATTGAATTATGAAATGCATACCGTATCAAGATTGCGCGGAAAGGGTAGATTAGATGGAAGTGAGGCTGCAAAGCTGACCCACGAAATTGAGGCTCGAATGAAACAATTATTAGAGAAACCACCTAGCATTGAATTGCCAGAAACTGGTGAACTCCTAGAAGCGGTGTCTTGGGTGAAAGGCCTTGACAAGGACCTAGTAAAGAAGCTTAAAATGCTTTGTCAAACCAAGATTTACTCGAATGGTCAAGTTATTATGAAGGCAAAAAGCTCCACCCAAGGCATGTTCATTATCGCGCGTGGTAATGTGAAAATATTGGAAGGAACGGAGCTACTTGAGTTAATCGGAAAAGGACATGTATTAGGTCAGAAGTCTATCTTGGGCAATAGAGCTACGCGCTGCAGTGGGGTGTGCGAGACACCCGTTACAGCATTGTGGCTATCGAGAGGTAATGTTGTTAAGTTATTGGATGAGTCGCCTGCCTTTAAAGCTATGATGGAAAAACTACAATAAGCGCTTGCAACAGTTGTTTATCAGTATATATTTGCAGCCGTTTTAGGGGAAATGGGAGATTAGCTCAGCTGGTTCAGAGCACCTCGTTTACACCGAGGGGGTCGGGGGTTCGAACCCCTCATCTCCCACCATTTTAAAGCCTCGCTAGTCGGGGCTTTTTTGAATAAGTAAGTTTGGGACATTAGCTCAGTTGGTTTAGAGCACTACCTTGACAGGGTAGGGGTCACTGGTTCGAATCCAGTATGTCTCACTTGATGATAGCCTTAGTTGCGACAGTATCTAAGGCTATTTTATGATGTCGTTTGTGCCTTATTGTTATGGTAATCTGCTAGGCAGCCAATTAGGGGTGATTATCCGTACAATTCGGCTATTTGCTCCTGTATTTTTTCACTTTCTATGTAGTCTTCATAACTCATCATTTTGTCTACACAGCCGTTAGGTGTGATTTCCACAATGCGTGTTGCCACTGTTTGAGTAAACGTATGGTCATGAGACGAGAAAAGCACAGTGCCAGGGAATGTCGTAAGCGCGTTGTTAAACGCCTGAATCGACTCAAGGTCCAAGTGATTAGTAGGCTCATCAATAATAAGTAGGTTGGCACCTACGATCATAATGCGACTCAGCATACACCTCACTTTTTCTCCACCGCTTAGCACGTTTGTCTTCTTCTTTATGTCGTCTCCGCTAAAGAGCATTTTACCCAGGAAACCGCGTGTATCCGTGTCGTCCATGCCTTCTGGGGAGTACTTTCTAAGCCAATCTAAGAGCTCGGTTTTACCCGTGAAATACTCGTCATTGTTAGAAGGCAAGTAACCCGTAGTTATGGTCTGGCCATAGGTGAATGAGCCTTCTTCGGCCTTCTTGTCACCCATCAATATCTGGAAGAGTGATGTGGTCGCCAAACTATTCCTGCTAATAAATGCAATCTTATCTCCTTTTTCAACTGTAACATTCAGGTCGTGGATTAGCTTTTCACTTTCGCTTGAAAAGTGCAAATCTTCAATTTTCAAGATGTCGTTTCCAGCTTCTCTCGTTTGCTGGAAGATGATACCCGGATACCTTCTAGTTGAAGGCTTGATGTCGTCAACATTGATCTTCTCTAAGAGCTTCTTTCTACTGGTAGCTTGCTTTGATTTAGAGGCGTTTGCACTAAATCGAGCTACAAATTCTTGCAATTCCTTTTTGCGCACTTCTGCCTTTTTGTTCTGGTTGGCTTGCTGTCTCAGCGCTAACTGACTTGACTCGTACCAAAAGCTATAATTACCTGTAAACTGTGAGACCTTACCATAATCGATATCCGCAATATGCGTACATACCGTGTCTAAAAAGTGACGGTCGTGACTGACTACAATCACTGTGTTTTTAAAGTCAAGTAAGAAGTCTTCTAACCACGAAATGGTATGTAAATCCAAGTCATTGGTTGGCTCATCCAAGATTAGAATATCAGGATTTCCAAAAATGGCTTGAGCTAAAAGCACACGTACTTTCTCGCTACCGTTTAGGTCTTTTACTAATGCATCGTGCTTGGCTTCGGTAATACCTAATCCACTGATTAGTGCTGCTGCATCCGACTCTGCATTCCAGCCATCCATTTCAGCAAACTCCTCTTCTAGTTCTGAAGCGCGCATTCCGTCCGTATCCGAAAAATCGGCTTTGGCGTAGATGGCGTCTTTTTCCATCATCACTTCAAACAAACGTTCGTGACCCTTCAGCACCGTGTGCAACACCGATACTTCATCAAACTCGTGGTGGTTTTGCTTTAGCATTGCCAATCGCTTACCAGGCTCTATTTCAATGTTGCCCGTGTTCGCTTCTATCTCTCCAGATAAGATTCGAAGAAAAGTTGATTTTCCTGCACCATTGGCACCAATGACACCATAGCAGTTTGCACCAAAAAATTTGACGTTTACGTCTTCAAAAAGCTTTTGCTTGCCAAAGGATAGGGAAATGTTGTGTGCTGCGATCATAGTAGTACTGACTTGCGGCTGCAAGAGTACAGCATTTCATTGGGCTGAGCAACCAGTCCTGCGATTATGATTTGAAGACAACCATTTGAGTGGCAATCACGCACGAGACTGCGGATTACTTACTTTAGTCCGTTCTAATTGATTTACTATAGTTAATGCTGTTACGTCTGAGGTTTTTATTTGTTTTTTGCATTTTTTTTGGATTTGGCCTCGAGCTATGTTCTCAGGGCCCAGACACCTGCTGGAATACTGGACAGAAAATAGTGCATGACGACCGTGCCGCAGGTGATTTTTTCGGATCCGCTGTCGCTGTAGGTGGCGATTGGGCGTTTGCCTCTAGTTTGGATGATTTAGGAAGCAATCAAAACGCAGGAGCGGTTTATGTTTATAGCAAAGACACCAATTGGACTCAAGTTCAAAAGATAGTGCCCAATTACCGCTCTGCTGGTGAGGGTTTCGGGAACAGGATGGCTGTGGATGGCAACCAACTAATGGTGTGTAATGATCCAGGCTCGGGCGATACCGTAAAGCTCTATTATTTCCAACTAAATGGCAGTAATGTTTGGGAGCAACAACAGGTAATAACGAATGGGTTTACCAATAAATCGTCTACATCAATTGATATTGAAGACGGTTACACCTATGTTGGTATTTCTAGTCAAGGAAAGGTTTTGGTCTATGAGCTTTCCGGTAATACTTGGTCGCTTGATCAAACCATATCAGGGTCTTCGGGCAATAGATTTGGAGTGAGCGTTTCGGTTGAAGATGACCTTTTGGCGATAGGCGCTTTTTGGGACGACTTTGACGAAAACGGTCAAAACAATGTCAACAAAGCGGGTAGCGTGAAGCTTTATACGAGAAGCGGTAGCAATCCTTGGAGCCTAGATTCAAAGGCGGTTTCGCCCAACCGAGAAGCCAACGGATATTTTGGGTGGGATGTAGAATTGATGGATGGAGAACTCTATGTTGGTTCCTACACGACCGACTATCAAAGTCTAAATCAAGCCGGAGCAGTGTATCGATTAGATTACGATACCAGTTGGACAAACATTCAAACCATCTCACCTGCAGAGCACTTTTCTGGCGGAATATTTGGCTACGCAATTGACACGGACGATGAGAAATTGGTTGTTGGTCACAGAAGGTATTCAGGAGTTGTAAATGGAAATACGCTGACATGGGAAGGAGCTTCACACCTATTTGCGATGAATGATTCCAGTGAAATGGAAGAAATTGAAACTATCTATTCAACCAATAGAAATGGCGGTGACGAGTTTGGGCTGGATGTAGCTCTATCTGGCGCCAGCACGATTATTGGCAGCTACTTTGATCAAACAGATGAGAATAATAGCAATACCGTTTCTCAGGCGGGAGCTGCGCATTTGTTTGATGGCGATTGTGATTCAACACTCATCACCTATGTTTACGATACAACAGAAATCGTGATATGCTCAGGTGATTCGGTATATGCTTCGGGTGCTTGGCAAACCGCAGCAGGAATGTACTCGGATACGATAACTATGGACACCATCTTGATCACTAATGTTTCAGTTTCTACTGCTTTCAACACTATGGATACACTAGCAATTTGCAATGGTGATTCTGTGATGGTTCATGGGCAAATGGTTGGGCAAACCGGAACCTATGTAGATAGCGTGCAAACGGCCGCTGGTTGCGATTCTGTATCGACCATTATCGTCACCGAAGGCGCAGGAAGCTATCAGTTTGAATTAGCTTGGATTTATAATGGCGATTCAATTTTCTTAGAAGGAATGTATCAAACGCTTGCTAATATTTATTTGGACACGTTTGCAACGAATGGTGGATGCGATAGCATCGTTGAAACCTTACTTTGGGTTTATCCTGTTCAGAATGGAACAGATTCAATCACCATATGCCAAGGCGATTCTATGTTGTTGGGTGGCATGCTGAGGTCAACGGCAGGTGCTTATTCGGACACTGCAATGATCGGTGGTACTGCATTTATCAATCAAGTTACTTTGTTTGTGAATCAGCCGGTATTTTCAAATACAAACATGTTTATAGCAACAGGAGATAGCACATTCCTAGCTGGAATGTGGAGGTATACATCCGGAACATACTGTGATACCATCGGAGGTTGTGATTCTATAATATGTACTCAATTAGATGTTGATTCATTGTCATATTTGAACATAACAGATTCGACTGAAATCTGCTTTGGAGATAGTTTTTTAATTGGCAATTCATATTACTACACCAATGGAGTATATCCAGATACCGTTGGAAATGGTTTTGGAGTCGATACCATATACATGATAACCCTGTCAGTAGACTCATTTAATAGTGTGAATCAGATTTTCTCTTCAGGATTTTGGTTAAAATCCAACCAAGTTAACCCGCCTTTTATGTGGTTTGATTGTGATAGTCAATCGGTTGTAGCCACTACTCAAGTTGGTTATTATCAACCAGGATATAGCGGAAACTTTGCGGTAATCAATCAATCTTCGATTTGCGGTGACACATCTAATTGTGTCTATCATAGTAATACTCAAAATAAAGGCCAGCTAGAGGTGCGAGGCTACCCTACAGGGGCGCGAGACTATTACACCTTAATGTTTAATTCAGAACAGATTGATGCCCAAATTGATTTGTATGATTTACAAGGTCAATTACTACACTCGTGGTCAGAAGCGGAAGTAAAGCAGGTCACCTTGCCTCTATCAGATGTTGCGGCTGGAGTCTACTTGGTGCGCATCTATGCGACAGAGGGTACTGCAATACTGAAATTTGTGAAATTGGTTCACTAGCATTCACAGATTGCCCCTCTATTTTCTATGTACGGACATCTAAATTCCCGTTCTTCGGTTAAAATTAGACCGTTATGAAAAAAATCTACTTATCCATTTTGTCTTGTGGTGCCATTGGCATTATTCTATTGGCTTCAAATGCAGGTGGTCCTGCGAGTTCTGGCAACAGGGCAACGGGTGCCCCAGGCGATGGAAGCAGCACGTGCGTTACTTGTCATAATAGTGGTGGTGCCTTTGGAAATGTGTCCATTGAAATGTTGATGACAGATGTAAATGGAAATGCCAAAGCGGACTATATCGCAGATAGCGTGTATGATATTACAATTACCGTGACTAATGCAATGGGTACGCCAGCCGGATACGGATTTCAAATGATTTGCTTAGACGGCGATGATGAGAATTACAATGGATGGGCAAATGCAAGTTCAAATGCGCAATTAAGCACGAGTGCCGGTCGCAACTACGTAGAGCACGATGGTATCAGTACATCAAATGAGTTCAGTGTAGAGTGGACGGCTCCGACTGTTTTGACCGGTGATGTCACATTCTACATTGGTGCCAATGCGGTGAATGGAGCTTCCGGAAATAGTAATGATAATGCTGCTTTGGCCGACTTTATAGTTTCTGAAATAGAAGGCGAAGAACCCAATTCAGTAGTTGAGTTGAATCAGGAAGGACTTGCTGTATATCCGAATCCAACCACAGGCGTAATCAACATAGGCAATGATCAAAATGCGTCAATTCAGGTTTTTAATACTGAAGGTAAATTACTTCAGTTAGAAACATTAAACACAAATCAAATTGACTTAACAAACCAACCTACGGGTTTCTATATGCTAATCAATAAGGAAACAGGTAGCAGTCAGAAGGTATCTAAGCTGTAAAAAGAATCCCAACCACTCAGGTGGGATTTTTATTGCGAAATTTTTAAATGAACGGTCGGTCAATTGACCATATTCAATTACTTTTGACCAATCGTTCAGTTAAAAATTTGTGTCACCACGAACTACCGCACAAAACGAAATTATTAGAGAAGAGCGCAAGGCTCAGATACTAGATGCGGCTTTGCATGTATTCGCAGAAGAGGGTTATCATTCTGCCTCCGTAAGCAAGGTAGCCAGGCGTGCTGAGATATCTAAGGGCCTGATGTATAATTATTTTCATAGTAA
>Ga0257120_1001028_pt1 | contig 19355 bp, 12 predicted proteins | sample SI106_10metaG_FD_190153 | JGI IMG/M metagenome (GOLD analysis project Ga0257120, IMG submission 190153) | Marine microbial communities from Saanich Inlet, British Columbia, Canada - SI106_10 | ecosystem: Environmental > Aquatic > Marine > Inlet | place: Canada: British Columbia | collected... | reverse complement strand
CACCCACTTGAACTGAATAGAACAAACCTTTCACGTCGATACTACCCACAACCCTGCCAGCTTGAATTTGAGAACTATTGTTCGACTGGCTTGATTGAATATCATTGCGAATTTCAGAAATGCCAATATTAGAAATGGAATCTGACTTGTTTTCTACCTCATTAAGATCAGAATCTATTGAATCATCTGACTTAATATTAACTGAGACAAGGTTTTCTAAAGTTCTTTCACTCGAAGAGGAAGAACCATTTTGATTCGCAACAAAGAAACTGTTTTCACCATCAGCAATACAATTTCCATTGCGCTCGTACTCCTTTCCCTTCCAAAAAGGTAAACGTTCATCATTGCAATAGGCTACAATAAAGGCATCACTATACCCCATGGCTCTAATTTCTCTTTGTGCTTGAACCGCCATAATACTGTTATTAAAATATCCAGCCATGTAGACAATTAAACCATTTCGCAATTTTTGACCCGACACAGGAGTGAATTCTCGATAGACATCCTCTCTTACAGGCCGTCTAAATGCACCAACTTGCACCCTGAAATTTAACCCTGAAGGATTAGGCGAGTCAATTTCAAATGATTCTTTGTTTTTAGAAATCACTGCAGAATTTAGAACGGTAAAATCTGATGCTGATACATTTCTATTTGAATAATCCACAAGATCTAAACTTTTTAAGCTTTGATTGAAACCTGCTTTTTCATCTGATGTCTCTGCAAATGTTTTCTGAACTAAAGCCTCATAAACACCTGCTGAATCGGCAATATATTCGGTTATCAACCTATTTAGTGTCTGATTTAATTTCTGCTCCAAAAGTACACGTTTTCGTTCTACAACGAAATTTGCTGTTTCCTGCAAGTCTTTTGACTCTAAAGTGTTTCTAGTATCAATCTCTTCCTGTTTAATAACGGATTGACGAATATCATTAATTATCGATTGCTCTGACATATTTTGATCTTGAATCGTTGATAGACTTTCTGAATCATCAGTATTCAAGGATTGATTCGATGGCAATTCAATAAGCTCTTTTGCCAATCTATCGGCCAATACCCTATCTTGAGTATATCGCTTATAATTTTCAGACTCGAGAATTAATAACGGCTCATTTACCTGTATCAATACCTCTGACGGGTATATCTTTTGATCTTTCTGACGCGATGACGTTGCATTCTGTCCAGAAGAAATCTCAAATTGACTTTGACTTGAACCACTCAATTTTTTCTCACTATTAATATTATTTCTATTAACTGATGAAATCACTTCTTGGTTATATTCAGATAAAGTGTGCTCCGCTTTTGAATCATTTAGAATCGTATTCAATGCATCAATAGTGACTAAGGATTGAATTTCTTTGTTTTTTACAAAAGGATTCAATTCATTTTGATAGAGGTATTCAAATTCACCGGAGGTGTTTTGCTCTAACAATTCAATTTTCCTAAGCTTTATTTCTTCTTCGAGGTATATAATTGCCTGCTGAAGTCTGCGAATCGTTTTAACACTTTGTTCCTGTTCAGATGTAAGTTCTGCGTCATTCTTTGAGCCTCTCAAAGAACGATCAAAAGTTTGCATTTCTTTCTGATTGATAATTATTAATTGATTCAGAAGTGTATTCGCCTCCTCCAGTTTTTGTCGTTTCTCAACATAACTGCGGTACTGCTCGGATTCTAATACCTCTGCAATTTCTCGATCATTTAAAGATGTAGAAGATAACTGAAGCTCATTCTCACTAAAGTCCCTCATTTCCTCTAACTCTTGTTCAATCATTAACTTTCTTGATTGATTTGCTTGTATAAGCTTTCGCAACATATCAATTTCATTCTGAGGCGTGGTTGCCGTAAGACGTTTATTTAAATCTTGATCTTTTATAGCAATTTCTAGAAGCTGTGCCTTTAAATTCTCTTTTGTTTCAAATTGTATTCCTGGAAGAAGTGCTTTCAATCTCAAATATTTATTTTCAATATTTTGATGTGTGAGTTCTAGGTCAAGTTCTTTTTGATAAAATGCCAATCTTTTCGCCTTTTCCCTTTTGTTTTCAATAGCGATGACTTTATCCTTTTTTCGCTTTGGTTCAGGAGTCGTATTTTCTGCATTGATCTCTAATTCAGTATCTAGAATTAATGCAGTCAACAACTTTATAGACTCATCAAATTCTTTAGCCTGTATGGGCTTTGCTTCAAAGTCAAAATCTTTCAGTCTTTCCGTAAAAGAGGTGTTCTGCGGATTGGTCAAGTTTGTGCTTGTTAAAGGAGTTTTATCGGATGAGCCCTTGCCTAAATTACTCGATTTTAATGGGTTATAATCATCGCTACTCCCATCGTTGTAGATAGCTTGACTTGAATCGGTAAACGATTCAGCTTCATTGCGCTTAAAACTTTCTCCTTGAGCGATATCTTCTTTTTTCTGTTTGTCAGAGATGGCCTTCTCATCTGCAATATTCTCTGTTTCATCTACCACGCGCTTATCAGGCACATTTGTTGAGGGAATAGCCGATGCTCCAACTTCAAGTGCTTCCGGTTCATTATTTTGAAACTCGTTTGATTCATTTAAAATTTGACCTTCAAGATTTCCTGTAAGTCCCAAAGCGTCTTCTTTAAAAGAACTTTTATCTTTATTCGAGACGATATCTTCAAATTCCTCTTGATTCAATGCAGTACTTCGGCCGTCAATGCTTGTTGAGTTATTCTGATTATTTCGATTTGTGACATCCTGTGACGCTGAATCAATATTTAATTCTAATTTATTAATGTTTACCGAGGTTTCATTTTGTTCGCCAGAAGTTAAAGACGGATTGATTTCTTTTGAAATACTATTATTCAGTTTATTCTCCGCAACGCTTTGGTTATTATTATTTGCAGAAGGTTGAATTACCGAATTATTTATAAGTTTAACTTGTTCTTTTTCAATGTCATTAGAAATAATATTTGTACCGTCAGCAGCAGTTTGCTCAGATGCCTCGTCATCCTCAGATTTTAGAGGAGTATTTAAAGTAATTTCATTTGTTTGTTGATTTATTTCTAGCTCAGCACTTGAATTTTCAATTGAATTAACTGCATTTGCCTTCGAGGTTTCAGGAACCTTTGAGTCTGTTAAATCTAAATTTAAAGCTGATGAATTAGAAAGCGCTTCATTTTTCGAATTTGTATTATTTATGTCAACATCAACCATGTTAATGGTATTGCTATTCTGTTCACTTGACGTATTCTTATCGTTAGATAAAATTTCTTCGTAGGATTTAGCCTCATTATTTGGAAGCTCATCATTGCTAATATTATTAGACGTAATACCAATTGTTCCTTGCTCCTTTATATTAGTTTCGATTTTAGGATCATTACTAGACACTTCACTATCTAGGTCCTGTTTAGCAATATTTATAACTGCCAAGTTCGGTTCAGAATTTAGAATTGACTCATCAGTAGTGGTCGTTTCGCTATTTCCTTTTTCTATTTGTGTATTCTCCTCTGCTATACCTTGGGTTACGTCTACTTGAGATGAAGCTTGTGGATTTGTATTTTGACTTAATTCTGATTGTTTCGTGATCACCTTGTCGCTATTCCCCAAAAATTGCACATCATTATCAATGCTTGAATTACCTTTCTTTGAAGTAGAAATCTCAATATTTGAAATCAGGTTGTCATTTGCCTTGCTCTTTTTATTTAAGGCTTCAATAATCGCCTCAGCATCGAAGCGTAAAGTACTTACCTCAACCTCGGAGACCAAAGGTTCTTGATCTCTATATTGATTCAATCGAACAATATGTTCGTATTCACTCTTTAAGGCAATTGAATCTTTAATATCGTTTGTAAATTTAGACTGCTCAAGCCTAAAACGCTCTTGTACTTGAATTGAGGTTAGGGTTTCTAGATTCTGTCGCGCTGCGATTTGATCTTTAACATATAACTCAGCAGATGCGTACTTATCAATGTCTGGTTGTTTTTCAAGCGTTTCTACAATATCTACATTCACAATGCCTTCTGCATCGATTAAGGTTATATTTAATAAGCCTTCTCTTGCATAGATAAGCTCTCCTTCAAGAATTTCTTCTTTCTCCTGTAAATCTGCTTTTGAAGTATTTACGGAACTTATTTCAGTCTCTATTCGATTTAAAGAATCCTCCAAGACGCTCCAAGTTTGAATATCAGTCTCATCCTCAATCTTTTTTATTAGTCTTTTCTTTTGTTGCTCTAGTTTAGATTCGCGCGCTTCAGTAGACACAATTTGATTTTTAATATCAATCTGTAAAGCCTCTTTTTCATTCAACGAAGACCTCACCGCATCAACAGGAGAATAACCGCTTAAATCAGTAATATTTTTAAATTCCGAAGCCTTTATCAATGCGTTTAATGAATCTTTGAGGTCTGTTGATTTAAATTCTTCTACCTCCTCATTAAACGTAATCAAACTCTGATAAGAACTTTCCAATACATCAAGCTCCTTCATTTGATTATTGTAATCATTTTGTGCAATCAAGGAAGAAACAATAACCTTTCGATCAATAATTAAATCATAAAGAATCTTATTTATAGAATCTGCTAAAACTTGTGTCTTCACATTCTCTTTAGCTAAAATCAGTTCTATCTTTTCATCAACCTCTCCATTTTTGGCATAGAGATCACTAATACTCTCAATCAACTTGACTTTTTGTCTAATCCGATCTTCCAGCTCTAGCTCCATATCGATATGGCGCTCAATTTGAATTTGAATTTCGCCATCGTCTAGTGGTCTTTCACGCTCCTCGACAGCTAAGTCATTGGCAACATCAATAGTTTTGGTGTTTATGGTGAGTTTTTCGAATTCGTGAAGTTCTATACTTTCAATATCTACAACCATATCAGAAAGTTCTATTAGATTTTGATTATAAGATATAGCTTCTTTAGATGCAATCATTTGATAGTTTGCATTCACCTCGAATTCGAAGCCTTCGACATGAGGAGGAACATCTATTATATCAGAAAAAGATTCCGTGGAACCTTCAACATTCGCCTCAAAGAGATAAGCCCCTGGTGTGGGCACCATAAAATAAACCACACCCTCTTTATTGGTTTTATATGGACCAAAGCGTTCTTTGGAACTTTCATTTGTTATGTAAAAGGTAGCTGATTTGTTTTTTGAATCAATTGCGTCTTTAAAATATAAACTTGCCACAAGCGAGGATAATACAGGAGCATTAAATCTAGCCTCAATAACTTTTAATGCACCAATATCTTCATTTCGATCCGTGGTAAAAAAAACGTTCTCACCCGGGAGATTTGGAACGAACAAGAAATCATTTGAAGTTGAAGAATACGGGAAATTTAAATTCTCAACAAGCCCCGTTTCCATCGATTTTAGAGTTAGCGGAATTCGAAACAAATCAAATCCTCCCATTGAGTTATGTCCTGTGGAACTAAAATATAGAATATCTTTTTGTTCATCATAGAATGGATAGTCCTCGTCTAATTCACTATTAACAGAAGCAGGCAAAAGTATAGGCTCCTCCCATTCATTATCCTTATTTTTCTTTTGATAAAAGAGCTCTTTACCCCCATTTCCATCTGCTCTAAAACTTGAGAAGAAGCGGTACTTCATCCCTCGTTTGAAAACATACTTTGGAGAAAATCCTTTTTTAGCATTAACCTTCTTATTAAAGTCATCTACCGTGTAAAGTTTATAATTAATAGAATCAAATAAATATGCAGAAAAATAGTCTGAAACTGATCGTGCTTCTTGACCCGCAACTTGAATAGCTCTTGGACTTTTAAGTAATTCTTTTGCGTTTTGACAACGTACGATTTCTTCCGCACAGCTGAAGTCTTTACTTTTTTTGGTTTTAAGACTTAGGTATTTTGAATACAACGCTATAGCGTCATCAAATTGATAATTAATATGGTGCAATTTGCCTTTAAAGAAGAATACTTCAATAGGGCAATCAGATTGCTCCATCAAATAGTTAAAATATGTTTCTGAAGATTTCGGGCTTTTCGTATAAAAAAGACAAACCGCATATCTGTAATTATAATCTATATTGGATAAATCATTAGACAACAATTGACGATAACCATCTAGCGCCTTATTGTAGTCTTGCTTTAAAAAAAATGCTTTAGAAGACTTTGTGAGTTGGCTTTCAGACTGCGCTACAGCATCGATTTGAACTACCATGAAAAGGTAGAAAATCAGTATAAGACGATATGTTAATCGATTACGAATCACTTCAGTCAATGCTAAACTCGTAGAGTTTACGCTTTAGGCTTTAAAAAGTTCATTTTGTTTTCCTCCCCATGCAAGAGTCTGTGTATGTTTTTGCGGTGAGCAAATAAAACAATCAGGGATATAATAATTGAAAAAACAATCATAATTCGCGCATCTTCTTTCATAAAAAAGAAACTTACAAATGGAAACAAAATAGAGGCTACTATTGCTCCTAGCGAAACATATTTCCAAATTACAAATACCACTAAAAAACACCCTAAACAAATAAAGGCTGTATCCGGATTAATAGCAATTATAATACCAAGCGTACTTGCAACCCCTTTACCTCCTTTGAAGTTAGCTAAAACAGGGAATACATGACCTATAATAGCACAAAAAGATGCAATTAGCTGAAGAATCAACTCATCGTCCTTAAAACCAATATACAAATGAGATAAATATAAAGGCACACTTGCTGCTACATATCCTTTGAGCACATCAAGTATTAAAACAATAATACCCGAACCGTTTCCAAATACACGAAAAGTATTCGTGGCGCCTGCATTCTTACTTCCATGCTCTCTAATATCTATCCCATGAAAAAGTTTACCTATCCATACCGCAGAGGGTATGGAACCCAAAATATAACCTGAAAGAATTACGTATAAAAAAATCATATTATCTTTTGAGAATCATTAATTGAAAAAGTTCACCCTCTTCAAAGGTAGTAAATCCAAAATTCTTTGATTTTCGTTTATCAGGCTTAATTGCGTTGATACTATTAAATATGTTTTCATCATTTGTAAATATCTTTAAATTACCATTTCGTTTAATCCTTTCATATTTCAACCAACTCTCGCGCGCCATCAAAACATCCTCTAATATAAGCTCAAAACCAGGATTAGAATTTGGAGATGTGCTCTTGGTAAATAAAATTTGGCCCGGCACCTGTTTTAAAACAATTTCATCTCCCATAGAAAAAAGTACCAATTTAGAGTTACGTGACTTCAGACCAGAAACAGCATCACCATTAGCATTTTTAGGAAGTGCATATGATTCAAGTACCAAATCGGGCATTACGAAAGTTGCGTTGAGAAAAGAAGGCACTTTCTTGAGTTTATCTTCATCATACTCTTTAAATATTTTCTCAGCTTTCTCCCTACCCTCAGCGAAAATCGAAAATACATCTGTTAATTCATCTTGGGTTTTTCTATCAAAGGTATATTCACTTAACGAATCGGAAAATGAATATTGTTTTGCCATCGCCGACGCAACCGTTTTAGGAAGCGGGACTTGAAGCTTCGAGGTGAGCTTAAGCCTTGTACTTTGCTTTTTGAGATTATATGCTATGGTTCCATATGAAATTAATTCTACTGGCGTTAAATCAATACCCAAATCAATTTTACCTTCCCCCTCTATGGCACAGGTTTGCTCATTCAAGGTTATTGAATTAGAAACGAACATATTTGATGCCTCCTTAGATGTATTTGAAATCTCGAATCTTTCATTTTCATAATCGTAAAATAATTCACCACTTGAACTAAATAAGAAGTTGTCCGTGGGAAAATCCTTAGATGATAAAAATGCAGGGTAAACATTAACACTATCCGCATTTTGTGAATCCCGCCATAAGAAACCAACAGCCATTGCCAAGCCATCTTTACTTTTAAGGTCTTGAACTATTGGAATACTTACGTTTTCGGCAATTATTGTATCCTCAAAAAACATCCATGAACGGTCAAATGGACAGTTGTGAATGATACGTGTAAACCCTTGACAAATCACCCCTTTATTTTTAGATTCGATTTTCATGTCACCATAATACTGAAACTTGTTACTAAACTTGAAGTTTTCATCTTCGGTGATATTAGCTGTGGCTCTCGTTTGAATTTTATCGAAATAAATAGAAGCTACCTCAAGTTTTGTTTCAGAACTATCTCGGTCATAATAAAGGTAATTCCCTTGACCAATGAATGCATAGCGTCCGAGAACATTTAAAGTAACATCTGTAAATTCATGAAGTTTGGAGACTCTGTTCGCAATAATTCTTGCATCTTCAAATGTATCTATTATCGCGTTTTTCATTATATGAACCTCATTAGCATCAGGATACACATATGCATCCCCAAGCTCAAGAAAATCAACTTTATAACAATTTATTGTTTCATTTTTCAAGTCGTATTGTGCACTTATTGATTTAAACTGCAATGAGTCTTGATCTGGATTGAGAGAGAAAAAATTATTCTGAACAATACCTGCACTGCTTTCAAAACTAGTTTCAGTACCTTTATTTTTCTCAAAGTCTATACTTTCTCCATCCATCTGCCAAACAAATTTATCCATCTGACAATAAAATTTATTACTCGGAAATTTGATGCGTTTAGAGCCACTCGCATTAAAAATACCTAAACGATCAACGAAGGAAATATGGGAATTTAATCCATCTGACTGAATAGCCAATGGATTCTCGCCATATTCGGCAAATCTATTGCGCAACGTAAAAGAAGCAGAGTCAGAGAAGATATCCATTGCTTTGAATGTGTACCCATCGGAAATTAACAATGCATCCATTAAATCAATACGTCCATCGCCCTTCATACCTGTCTCAGAAATAGAAATTGAACCATCAAGAATACATTCGTCCTTAAACATATTAATGAATTCATCTCTGTAGGATTCAATATTCAAAATGCGTTGTCGCGGTTTAAAGGACATTTTGGCGAGTTCACAACTGGCCTCTGGATATTCAATACCATCATTTACCTCCGCACTAAAAAACTTTGCTAAGCCAATTGCCGAATCCGGTAGAAAGGTAAGCTTTGTTGAAGTTGCTGATGCTTGTAAAAAATTAATTGTACCTGAACCTTGAAGCCCATTACCGGAAAGAACAATTTTATTTTGATATAAGGATTCCGTTTCATAAAAAGAATATCCTTCTTCCGGCGCTTCAGTAATAAAACCGAAGGAATAATCCTTCATGATCCGCAAAGGCTCATGTAATTCGGGGAAAATACCGTCGGATACTAATCGTCCTTTAAGACGCAGTTCTGACTCATTAAAATTATCAAGACTATCTAGTAAAAACGGTTCTAAGACGTAATAAAACCTCGAGCTATCATAGGCGCCATCTACAATACTTTTATCGCTATATAAGACTCTCAACTCCTTTTTCACATCAATAAATGGATACTCCATATTATACCTACTCCTTCCAGAACGTAAAGTTGAATCGTCGATATATAGAGTCCCTTGAAAATCAGAAATAGAACTAGTCATGGCTATTGGGGAACGACCATCATTAGAACTTAAAGGATTAACTCGGAAATAAGTCTCATCTGCACTATCAATTCGAATACTGAAGGAGTTGTAATCAAAAGATGATTGAATTGAATGTAAATTAAATTTACCCGACTCAATCCAACCTGAAAGTTTCATATTTCTATTATCCGTCATTTTCACATAAGAGGAATCTGGATAATAATAGGTTTTTTGTTTTGCTGATAAACTAATACGGTCAACTTCATTCAGAAATATTTCTTGACTATTTAGGTCAATAAAAGCATAACAAGGTTGTGATTTTCGACGCTCCGAAATTTTTTGAAATTCATAAGCCAATCCTTGCAAATAGGAATCATTATTAATTTCTGTTTGAGAAGCTTTAAGGGTTTTAGGCCTTAGATCACAAACAAAACTCAACTCATCATAGTCTTTTTCACCTAACGACGCTTTCGCAAAATCAAGAAGCTTCTGCTCAACAAATACCTCTTCGCCTATTGAAGTATATTGAATAAAACCTGAACTTGCGATATCTATCAACTGTGATTTGCATTGACTTATCGATTTTCTTAATGCACTCGCCACTTGACCAATAGGAAGTGTCATTTTATCTTCCTCCAAACTTAGATTGGCAATAACCATTAATGGATTCGTATTACCTATACCCGCATACTTTTGAAAAGTACGTTGATCAAAATAATCCCAAGAATCTATGAAAGCATATTTCTGCTCTTGTGCCGTTCCCACCTCATAGGTAAACATGGGGAAAGGGCTATTTAAGGTCCAAGTAAGCAATGGCGTTTTAATAAATAACTTAAAATAACTATCCTTAAAGGGTAGTATGTTTGAACCCTTTTTATTTGCTGAAATCCTGAGCTCTGTTTTTGATTGGTCCCAGTATACAAGCGCATTTTTTGTTGTAAGCGAATCTCCATCTTTATAATGCATACAGATATCTGCATCTCTCGCAATTATTTGCTTTGGATCCATGAGAAACTTTAAAGCTTTGACCTCAAATAGAGGAGCGTCGTTATAATGAAGAATAACTTTTGCTAAATTCTCAGGCTCTCCTGTTCCGATAAAGTCAGCACCCTGTAATGAGAAACCACCATCATAATCCATTTGATCCCGAAGCCCCTTTATTAAAAGTCTTTTTTCAAAAGAATGAAAAATAGGGCTCGATTCACCTTCTTTTAGGTTAAATAAAGTTTTTTCTCTTAGACGACCTAGAATTGGTTCATCAAAATAAGGGGTCGTTAACGAAACTGTATCAACCTTAAGTGTTGAACCTTTAGCGTTAAAATTATACCCTCTTAATTCTGCAAATGTCTCCTCTTTTGGGAAATTAACCTTCTCCCAGGTGATCACCCCCCCCCGACCATACCAACGTTTTTTTCGCAAATCGAAATATCCACTCGTGTTTTTCACTACAATACTATCTACCGGTCCAGACTGAGAGACGATACATTTCAGGTGTGTTTTTGTTACTTGAATTCGTGGCCCTGACTTTTTTATGACCCATTTAGGCGTCCCACCATTATACACCCATTTGTGATTATCCGCAGTTAAAAATGCGTTTTCAAAAAATAAGGATTGAGAAAAGGTCATAAATTCCTTTAATTCAGATTTATCCTTGCTTGATTCTTTCTCATTGTATAACTCATTCCATTTCGAAACGAATGATGCAGGGAAGGTATTCTTTTTTTGATCAAGCGAAATACGTACTATTGAAATAATAGCTTCAGGGAGGAAATCATTTTTGAATAAAAAATTACAACGGTTTACTAATGTCTGAAACTCAGATGAGTTCAATCCTGAATTCATTAGAAATGGAGAAAATTCTTTCTTTACGTATTTATGAAAAGACTCCTGAGGTATATTCTTTATTAACTCTTTGGTAAACTTGTCTTTATCCGATGAGAACTTTTGACAAAAAGAAACAGACATGATAAAACATGAACAAATCAATAGAATAAATCTCATTACGTTTATTTTTTAAAGACCAACATACACCATCCTTCTCGTTTATTTTGGCGAGAAAATGACAACCCTAGCTTAGCCGATTCTCGTTTTAAATCATCGGCGTCAGAATCAAAAAACCCACTTAAATATAATAAACCATCTGGATTCAATGCACGCTCATAGAATGGTAAGTGACGGATAAGTATGTTCTTATTAATATTTGCAAAAATGACATCAAATGTTTGGTTAACGACAGCATCTATGTCTCCCAACAAAGATGTAATTTTTTCACACTTATTATCCAAAGCATTTTTTTTACAATTATCAACTGACCATGGCTCAATATCTACAGCAAGAATTTCACGTGCACCTTCAATTTCAGCAAGTATCGCTAAAACGCCAGTGCCAGATCCCATATCTAAAATCTTCTTTTCTTCTATTTCACTTTCTAAGATAGCTTCACACATCATATATGTGGTTTGATGGTGACCCGTACCAAAAGACATTTTTGGTTCTATAACTATTGTTCGTTTATAGCTAGTCTCAAGTTGATGAAAAGGTGCTACGATTGCCAAATCCTTATTTATAAAAACAGGTTCAAAGTTAGATTCCCAGATCGCATTCCAGTTTTGATGAGGTAGCTCAGAAGATGAATAGTCTATTTCAACTTTTCCCTTTAACGATGCCAAAGCATTTGAAAATTCTACTTCATTGAAATGCACCTCCGAGACAAAGGCGTAAAGCGCTTCAGACTTCTCGTAAAACCCCTCGAAGTGCAGCTCACCGAGATATGCAGTGAGGATTTCAGACCAGGGAGTGAAAGGTTGAATGTTTATTTTAAATTGATAGTACGTCATTCAATAGCTGAAATAATTGCACCAAAAGAATCTACTTTTAATGATGCCCCTCCAATTAAACCACCATCAATATTTTTACACGAGAATAATTCTTTCGCATTTTCCTTAGAGCAACTCCCTCCGTAAAGGAGACTCGTTGATTCAGCTATAGTGTATCCAAATATAGCTTCCAATTCTGATCTAATAAAGTCATGCATCTCTGCAGCTTGAGCAGGGCTTGCAGTCCTACCAGTACCAATCGCCCAAATCGGTTCATATGCGATAGATATATTTTGCATACTTTCATGAGTTAGGGACTTCAATATGGCTATTTGATCCCTTACTTTATCAAAATGATTGCCTTTCTCTCTTTCTCTCAAAGATTCACCACAACAATAAATAACCTGAAGGTTGCTTTCCAGGGCCGCATCCATTTTCTTACTAAGAATAGCAGCTCCTTCATTAAATAGAACTCTACGTTCACTATGACCAATAAGTACCCAAGAACATCCCAAGGCCTTGAGCTGACGTGCACTAACCTCACCTGTAAAAGCTCCTTTTGTTTCATAGTGAAAATTTTGAGCACCTATTTCGATCGCTCCATTATTTTCCTTTAAAAGGGAATGAATGTAAATATTAGGTGGGAAAACCAATGTTTTTTGATACTTATTTCCAGCTGACGCAATTGAACATATACCTTTAAATAAGGTTTCGGCCTCATTTACGTCAAGGTTCATTTTCCAATTTCCAGCTACAATTTTTCTTCGCATTAATTTTCTCTTCTTAAATCGTTCAACAATTTTTGAGCATCGAATTCGTTATCTTCAGTTCCATCAAAAAATAAACGCTCTTCGCCACTTGAAGAATAACGTACTCCAGGAAAGTTCTTCTCATTCCAGAAGATTGGTATAAAATCCTCAATAGATAATACCTTATAGTCCGAAGTATGCCCTACAAACTTGAAGAATGACTCAATTTCAGATTTTGAACCGTTATCAGATTCATCCATAAATAAAATCTTAACCTCTGGCATCAAGCCTGGGTATTTCTGAGCAAGCTCATATAATTCTTTACCCGTTGCCTTACAATGCTCGCATGTTGGTGAGAAAAAACAAACAAGTTTATTGCCCTTTTCGATATCAGGAAAATACTGAGAATAAATAGATTCACCAGATTGAATTGAAGCACCGGAAACATTACTCGATCCTTGTGGCAGAGAAATAAACATAATAAGACCTATGGATAAACCACCATATAATACAGGATGAATATTCATTTTTTCACGAATTTCATCTTTAAACATGGTAATCAACATTATTAAAAGGCCTATTGACAGTATATTCTTGACCAATGCTTCAAGGGGTGACATAGGAATTAATTCACCAAAACAACCACAATTACTTGAATCTCCTCCTAATACCTGAAAGCCGAGATGAAGAGAAAAGGCTCCCAACAAAAGAATTGTAGCGGGAACTACGAGCTTTTTTACGTAAAATGGAAGTAAAAGAAAAATACCTAAGGTAAATTCAAATCCAATAAGTAAACGTGAAACTACCTTTTCAAAACCACCATCTATCCCAATAGCTCCCAAGTATTTGGTTTCAAAAGAGGAAATCCCCATCAAAGGTGATGGATAGAGTTTCGCTATAGCTGAAAGGATGAATAAAATTGAAACAATAATACGAATGCTCCATGCTATATATGTTTTATTTGTGTTTTTCATTTTAATTTTTTCTTTTAAAAATAAAGCATAACAGATTATTAAAAAATCTGTTAACAAAATTTTAACCTATTCAGACAAGTGAATTAAAGCAAATATTGAATAATTCAGCATATCAAAGTAATTGCCTTCCACACCTTCGCTGACTACGGTCATTCCCTGATTGTCTTCAATGTTTTTAATCCTAAGTATTTTAGCTAATATGAGGTCGGTTAGTGAACTTACGCGCATGTCTCGCCAAGCTTCACCGTAATCGTGGTTTTTACTCTCCATCAACTCTTTAGCTTCTCTAAATACAGCATCATACCATTCTGTTGCCTGTGTTGCAGATAATTCTTCGGCATATAAATCGAATTCATAACGCCCCTGTATAACAGCCATAGTACAATAATTTACGATTGATGAAAATGCATCTTCAAAACTCTCGCCAACTTTATTCTCTCCGGTTTCTTGTATGGTACGAATCCTATTCGCCTTGATAAAAATTTGATCCGTTAATGAGCTTTGTCTTAAAATCCTCCATGATGTACCATAATCAAAAGTTTTTTTTGTGAATATTTCTCTACAAACATTCATTACTTTTGTGTATTGTTGTGTTGTTGTTGTTTCCATTTAAAAATATGTATCAAGACGCTTTAAACCCACTTCCGAAAACAATGAACTTAAAAGGCTCACTGTTCCCATTTGATAAACCAAAGATAATGGGAATTATTAATCTGAGTCCAGATTCATTCTATGAAAACGAGACAAAAAAAGAAGATGACGAACTCATACAAAAAGTTGAGTCATTCATTAAAAATGGTGCTGATATTATCGACCTAGGTGGAAGTACAACAAAACCGAATGCAAAACTACCTGAATTAGAAGAGGAGTTAAAACGGGTGACCTTACCTCTGCAAAAAATCCGTAAAGCATTTCCAAACCTTATTATATCCATTGACACTGTTCGTTCGGAGGTTGCATCAAAGTGCCTTGAGTTGGGTGCGGATATGATCAATGACGTAAGCGGTGGGTTTCATAGTGAGGAAATGTTAGACGTAGTTGGCAGCTATAGATGTCCATATATTTTGACCCACAATATAAATGAGGGAATAAATAATTCCATTTTGTCCAATTCAAAAAATACAATTGTTGAGCTCATTCGTTTTTTTTCAAAAAAGATAACGGAGTTACAGGAAAAAGGGATCCACGATATTATTATTGATCCAGGTTTTGGATTTTCAAAAAATCAGAATCAGAACTTCGAAATAGTCAAAAATTTTGACTTACTACATATTTTAAACGTACCAATTCTTGTGGGGGTTTCGAGAAAATCAATAATTTATAAAACACTAGAAATAGATCCAAAAACTTCGCTTAATGGAACATCGGCAATGCATGCATTCCTCCTCGCGAAAAATGCTTCGATATTTAGAGTGCATGATGTTCACGAAATGAACGAGGTGAAAAAGCTTTGGGAGTTGTCATTTTGTTGAAGCCTTGAAAGGAGAATTGAAACTTTTTTAGTTACTTTCGTATAATTATTACGTAAAAATCAACTCTTATGAGGTTTTTAGCCTTTATTGCAATTTGTCTTTCAAGTGGCCTTTCCTTCGCTCAAATCCCCTCCGCAAATTTCTCTATGTCGGACGATCAATTTTGTCAAGGTGCCTGTATTACTGTAACCAATAACTCTACGGGAAACCCAATTAATTATGAATGGACTTTTCAAGGAGGAACTCCTGCAGTCTACAATGGTGCAAATCCGGGTCCTATTTGTTTTAATGGTCCAGGAGTTTTTGCAATAACCTTGACTGTGACTAATACATTTGGCGCCAACCAGACTGCACAAACTGTTAGTGTAGGCGAAACGCCAAGTGTGAATGCAACATTATCAGACACTCTTGATGGCGCGTACGTTGAAATCAACGATACGACAATTGGTATGTATCAAGAAGCTTATTTGTATGCTTCTGGAACACCTCCGGGAGGAACTATGATTTGGTATCCTAGCGGAAATATTTCAGATAGTCTTTTACCACAAGAAAATGATTCACTAATTGTTACTCCTTTCTACGATACATATTATGTTGCAGCATATTCAACTCCAGAGGGATGTACCTCATATGATACTATTCTTGTTTCTGTTTGGTTCCAGGACACGCTAACCACGGATAGTGTTGCAGTTGGAATTAACGTTGCTTTACCCAATTCATTCTCTCCTAACGGTGATAATGTTAACGATCTTTTTAGAGTACTTACGAATGTAGACTCAGATCAGAATTTCAACAATGGTTTTTATGAAGGAGGGGCAATTATAGAAGTAGACTTTAGAATATTTGATCGATACGGACAAATGATTTTTAGAACCACAGACCCCCACGAGGGCTGGGATGGAACCTACAAAGGAAAAGATGTTAATACAGCCACTTATTATTATATGCTCGAATACCGTCTCATCGATGGCGTTTCCAAGTTAATTGAAGGAGACGTAACCTTATTTAGATAAAGAAATGAAAAATATATTCTTCGCCTTATTTATAGCTATTTCTGTTAGCTCATTTGGACAGCAAGACAAGTCCATAAGTATGTGGTACCAATCACCAATGATGTACAATCCTGGATCTGTAGCAACAGGTGCAGAAGACTTTGGGTTTTTTACGAATTGTAGATTACAATGGCTTCCGCTAACTAAAATGAGAACAAATATTTTAAATGCCAACTTCAAAATACCTGATGGTTTTATGGGTAGTAACAATTTTGGTATAGGGCTTAACGTAATGAATGATGTTACAGGTGACCTTGGTTTCTCAACAAACACAATTTCTATTCCAATCAATTACACTTTAGCATTAGACAATAGAAATAAATTATCCGTAGGTGTTTCACCCGGATTCTACCAACAAAGCTATACACCTTCTCATACGTGGGAGAATCAGTGGCAAGGCTCGGGATTTTCGGGAACAAATACAGAATTAGGCTTAAATTCAAGTTATTCAACTATTGATATTAGTTCAGGAGTATATTACCAACACAGCATGCGTAACCGGTCATTATTATACGGTGGTGTTGCACTTAATCATATCAACAAACCTAAAATTGATTTCTCATTTGGCAGCGATAGACTTTACATGCAAACCATAGTGCATGCTGGCGCAAATATTGTAACGCGCAAGAGAGACCTGAGAGTTAACCCTCAAATTATGTATTCGAAAACTGGTCCAGGTTCAAATTTAGTTGCAGGAATATCTTTAGAGCATATTCTTAAAGAAGGCTCTGCGATTACGAATATTAATAAAACAGTTACTGTGGATTATGGTTTTTATTACAGACACAAAGACGCGCTTGTAACAACTTTTGGGTTCAAAGTCAAAGGTTTTAAACTTGGTATAGCATTTGACGCCAACCTTTCTTACTTAAATCAAGCTACGAATAGTATCGGCGCAGTTGAAATTTATCTCAAAACACTTCATTTATATAAGACCTCAACAAAAAGAGGGAAAATTAAATAAGGTTTTTACCTATTACGATAATGAAAAAGTCCTCCAGTATGAACGAAGAGGACTTTTTTTATGCCCTTTCGTTTTTCTAAATAATCATTTAAAGCGAATAAAACTTTAGCTGTATATGTCGGTTCTATCTGAAATTGTTTCAGCGCATTAAATCGCGAAGTAAATTTATCAAGGAGATCATTTGATTTTGCATAACCTCCAAAATGATATTGGTCAAGAACCTCTACCCTATTCGCATCAAAAAAGACACCAGCTTTTTGGGCTAGTTTTTGCATTTCATGTAAAGAATTATATCCTTTAAGTACAGGAACTACAAGCAATTTTGAACGTTTAGACATCGCACTGTAAATCCCTAGACTAGTGGTACAGGTTCCTTGTGCGACAATAATTAAATCAAAGTCATTTTCGGTCTCCGAAATAATATCTTTACAACCCAGAACACCCTGACTATTAGCTCCACCTTCAGGTATATAATAATCGTCCTTTTTATTAATAATTCCATCCTGATGTTTAACAGACTTGTAATAACTTCTGGACACAAATTCTAAACGCATTCCCAATTCAGTGCAACGCTCAAGCATCTTATTTGAATGCTTATTCAGTTCATCTCCTCTCACAATTCCGAGAGTGGCAATACCCTCGATATCTCCGAATGCAGCCAAAGCCAATAAATGATTAGAATATGCGCCACCAAAAGAAATAATTCTTTTACAATTAAATTTCCTAGCGGTTTCAAAATTGTACTTTAGCTTCCGAAGTTTATTGCCAGAAATTTCTTCATGAATTAAATCATCTCTTTTCACGAACAACTTTATATTACGGTTGTTATTGTTAAATAAAGAAAAGGAATCAACCTTGGATTTTGAAAGAAATTTAGAATAAATCGACATATTTAACTTTTATGAAAGAAGATTTTTCAATGTTTTCAAAACGTAAAGATATGGATGCTAAGGATTATTACCTAAGTGAAGATGGCTTTATCGTGTTTACTGAGTCATATCATCTCAAAAGAGGTTATTGCTGCAAAAGCGCTTGTAAGCACTGCCCTTATGACTTCAGAAAAGTTGAAAAAGTTCGCAGAAAAGACTAAACCGTAATCCCTTTTTCTGGAAATCTACCTGAAAACTGACTTAAAATCTTTTTTATTCTAATAATATCGTCTTCCACGTTTCCTGAAGGGTGAATCACACTGTGAAATCCGCCTTTTTTGTTTTTATAGTCGACGTATGCAATACAAATAGGCACGTTTGCAGCAAGTGCGATATAGTAAAAACCTTTCTTCCAATTAGGACTATATGCACGTGTTCCCTCCGGAGTAAAGACAAGGAATAGTTCTTTGGATTCTTTAAATAGATCCGCGGCTATTTCTGTTAAATTGTTCTTTTTGGACCGGTCCACAGGTATGCCTCCCATTCTTCTCAAAAGAATACCAAAAGGAAAGAAAAAAGCTGCCTTTTTAATGAGGTACTTTGCGCTTACACCGTAGGAAATAAAGGCCAATTTACCTAAAACAAAGTCCCAATTAGAAGTGTGTGGCCCCATAACCACTACACATTTCTCTAAGCCTTCTGGGGATGTTTTATCTATTTCCCAACCAATTATCCTAAAAATGAAGCGTGCTAATATTTTCATAACTAATTTCTATAATCAATAAGCACAAAAAAAGGCTGATGAATCAGCCTTTCTAAATACTTAAGAAAGAGATTCATTAAGCTCCCTTAACCGTTTCTATTATTCTTGCAGCAATCTTGTAAGGATCTCCATTTGAAGCTGGCCGTCTATCTTCTAGCCAACCTTTCCACCCATTTTCAACAACCATTATTGGTATACGGATGGAGGCACCTCTATCAGAAACACCATAACTGAAATCATGAATGGAGGCTGTTTCATGAAGCCCTGTT
>Ga0257120_1001024_pt1 | contig 19416 bp, 18 predicted proteins | sample SI106_10metaG_FD_190153 | JGI IMG/M metagenome (GOLD analysis project Ga0257120, IMG submission 190153) | Marine microbial communities from Saanich Inlet, British Columbia, Canada - SI106_10 | ecosystem: Environmental > Aquatic > Marine > Inlet | place: Canada: British Columbia | collected... | reverse complement strand
TGCTTCGAGTTTCGGCGCGGGTTTTGTAACGCTTGGCAGTGGGGTGCCGCGCGTAACCGCCTCGACTTGATTGCAAAGACGATCGACCTGATTGGAAGCAAGCCCGAGGGTGCTGATCTCCGGGTGGATGCGCAGCGTCACGGCGCCCGGTTGCCAGTTCAGTGTTTCGGTCGGGAGTAGATGCTCTGTGCCTTCAATCGTCATCGGTAGAACGGGTAGAGCCAGATCTATTGCCAGCCGGAAGGCGCCTTTTTTAAAGGGCACAACGCGTCCTGGCTTGGTGCGTGTGCCCTCTGGAAAAAATAAGATGCACATGCCGTTGACCAATTTATGAGCGGCGTGTTGGATGCTCTCTGCCGCACTCGTTGAGTTTGAGCGGTCAATGATGATGTGTCCCATTGCTTGGCAGGCTGCACCGATGACCGGAACGCGTCGCAGCTCTTTTTTCATAACCCACTTTAGTTCGGTGGGCAGGTAGCCGTAGATCAACAAAATATCGAGCGCGCTAATATGATTGGCTGTAATAACATAGGATTGGTTGGGTCGAAGATGTTTGAGTCCTTCGACGGAAACGGCCATCCCCAGGATGCGGCTGTTGAATCTTGCCCAAGCGACGGCGAGGGTTCGCGATCCCAGATCACCATAGCCAATTAGTGCAAGTGCAATAATGAGGACCCCAAAAAAAAGGGTTGATAGGCCGAAGCAGGGTATCGCAATCAACCACTTGTAAAGTGCTCGGGTGACATTAGTCATGATCAAGTGCTCATAGCAGTTCGGCGCTAGCCTGTAAGTCCTTTCGGCCGAGCGCCCTTAACGGTGGTTCTTAGCATTTCTCTGCGATACCCGTGGTAGTCCGAGGTCGCGCAGTGTTGGGTGCAGCGATTATCCCACATCACAAGTGTTTGGGGTTGCCATCGCACCCGGCAGGTAAAAGAGGGTTGCGTCACAAATTGGTTTAAGTAATCAAGTAACGGTTTGCTTTCCGCTGCTGTCATGTTCTCAAAACGGAGGGTGTAGGTTGGGTTGACCCAAAGTGCCGGCCGGCCCGTGACATCATGGACCCTGATTACAGGATGTGCTTGTTCGGGTGGCTCTTTAGTCTCTTTTGTGATCACCATATTTTCAAGTTGGTTTTGAAGTGTGCTGTTTGGGCCGTATGAGCGGGTTGCACTGTGTAGGCTATTGAGCGGGGCTAAGAGGTTTTTAAGGCCCTCTGAGAGTGCGTCATAGGCAAGGTAGAGATTGGTGAAGAGGGTGTCGCCTCCTTGAGGTGGTGTCTGCTGTGCATACAAAAGCGTGCGGCTTGGGGGTGCGCTCTGAAACGTGAAATCGGTGTGCCATCCCGAGCCGAAGCTTATGGGCGATTGCTCGGACGCTGCCTTTATGATGGGAACAACGTCTGGATAGTCAGTTAGTCCCTGAAGGTAGGGCGTCTCGCCCGGTCCGCCCAGTTGGTGGGTCAGGGCCAGTAAAGTGGCGGGGGTTAAGCTTTGACCCGGAAAGACGAGGACAAGGTGCTCATGGAACGCAATCTCAATCTCCTCGCGAGTCTGGTCGGTGAGGCTGTTCAGATCGATGTCTTGGATCTCGGCGCCCAACGCGCCTGTTAAGGGATTAATTCTCATGTGTTTAGCTCCAGGGAATTGGGTTCAGGGACCTGTATGGAAATGAACAGTGCCATACATTACTAGAGAGATCACTGTGGTCTTTTTAAACGGAAATGACGCGTTTTTAAAGCATTTGCCTTGATCTATCGTTGACTTGCTCTGCGGGCAAGTTTGCTTACCAAGCAGGCTGTGTCGAAAGTCTGTCGTTGCGTTGCCCGGGCGCTTGAGGGAGGTGCTGTTTTGAGAACGCGTTGCTTCGGGGGTAAACTTAATATGTTAGTAATTACGTAAGTAATTACATATAATATTATTTGAGTCGATCAGGTTAGGTGCTCTCAGAAGCGCTTACGCAACGTCAAGCCACGGGTTGCGGTGTTGGCTTTAGCGAGCTTTTTCAAGCCGTGACACGGCGCCAGACACGAAGATGATTGATGCCGCTAGAAACTTGTTGCGGGGTCAGAATAAAGGTCAATCGAGATGGCAGATCAAGAAATCAATAGCAGTCACCAGGCCTTCACCGACGGAGTTCAACAGGCGCGGGCGTATTATGAGCAGCAGGCGGGCTTAGGCAGATCCCTGGCCTCGCCTCGGATTCGATTAGGTCTTGAGCTTTATCGCGATGGACCGGCGTCCGTGGTTGCTTTGAGTGAACGGCTCAAAGTCTCTCACCCTGCTGTGGTTCAGATCGCTCGCAACTTGATTGCTGCAGAATATGTGGCTGATTACAGAGATCGCCGAGATAAACGCAGAAGATTGTTAGCGCTTACTAACTCTGGACGGTATTATTTTTCTGGATTCTCCGCGCATGCGGAGCTGGAGTCAGAATTGCTTTCCGATCTGGCAACTGCGGCTGGGTTGCCGGATCTTCTTGCACGTTGGAAGCAAGCTATAGCCGAGCAGCCGCTGAGTCAGCGATTTCAAAGTGCTATTTCAGGCATTACGATCGTGCCTTATCAAGCGGCATTTAAAAAAAGCTTTGAGCGCCTTAATCGGCGATGGATTGAGGCCAGTTTTCAAGTTGAAGATCAAGATCAAGCGGTCTTTGATGATCCCGTGGCCAAAATTGTGACGCCTGGCGGGGCAATTTTTTTTGCGGTCACGGCCAGCGGACAAGTTGTTGGTACTTGCGCCTTGTTGCATAGGGACCCCCGGCGGGCAGAGCTGGCTAAAATGGCCGTTCAAGAGCATTTTCAAGGATTTGGCCTGGGGCGGCGGCTGGGACAAGCGGTGATCGATTATGCTGAAGCGGTTGGTTTTGAGGATATCGTGCTTGAGTCTAATCAGCGTCTTAAGCCAGCAATATCGCTCTACCGGTCGCTTGGCTTTATCGAAGAAAAAGCGCCAGCGATATCTGACTATGCGCGAGCGGACATTTTTATGGTCAAAACGTTAGGCCGAGTCAAAGCCTAAAAAGGTAGACAGCGGAAAATGGACTTTGTCGTTGTGATCGTTGCGCTTCGGCACAACTGCAAGGGTTAATCTGCGCTATGCTAAACTTTTTTGGTTAAAAATCGGCAGGAGTAAAAAATGGATTCAGAGCAATCAATCTTTGAGCGTATTATGTCGGGCGAAATACCCTCTGAGCTGCTCTATGAAGATGATCAGGCGATTGTGATCAAAGATATTAATCCGCAAGCCCCGATCCATATTCTATTGATTCCCCGGGTCAAGATCCCGAGGCTGGTGGACGCGGATGTGTCCCATCAAGCCCTGCTTGGCCATCTCCTCCTGCTTGCTGGAAAAATGGCAAAAAAATTGGGTTGTGATGAGGCCTTTCGTTTGATCATCAATAATGGCGCCGAGGCAGGCCAAACCGTTTTCCATCTCCATCTTCATATCTTGGCCAATAAGTCGTTTGAAGAAGGGCAATTGGCCACAGCCTTTAGCTGACGCCGAATGCGTTATGAGTGACCGATAGCGCCCTGATGATTATGAGCCCTCGATGTAATTTTGTGCTCGCTCGTTTGGAATCCAAGTAGTTTTCTAGTAAGGCACTATAGAGTAGCAGGCAAACAGCGACCAAATATAGCGACCACCAACCGGTCAGGCCGACGGCAATGGATTCAATGCGGTCCTTACTAGCATAAAGGCGCTACTCGAAGAAATGCACGCTACCCGAATCAAGATCATAGTAAGCGCCACAGATCTGCAGCTCGCTCGCCTCAATCAAGCCCTCCAGAGCGGAGGAGCCATGTTTTAGTTGATTCACTGAAGCTCGGACGTTGGCGCGCATGCAATGATAGGAAAGTGCTTTTTGATCCGACATCGTGTCAGCCTCAACGAGACTCGTCATGCTGGGGGCAATTCGGTCAACAATGGATTTAAGGTTGTCCGTCGCATGATCTCCTGGATTCTGCATGTGGTGCAATGTGGCGTCTATTGCGCCGCAGCGCGTGTGACCCATCACCACAACCAGTGGCACTTGAAATTGTAACGCGGCAAATTCAACGCTGCCAATTTGAGACGGCGCGACAATATTACCAGCGACCCGTATAACGAATAGATCACCCGGGCCTTGATCAAAGATAATCTCAATCGGAACACGGGAGTCAGAACAGCCCAGGATGATTGCGATTGGATTTTGATCGGCATAGTCGTTGGCGCTTTGCCAGGGCTTTGGGCTGGATAAACCCTCCCGGAATCGCGTGTTACCGGCGATGAGCGCGTCAAGAACGCTATTTGCTAAAGTCATACTCCCTCGCTACTACCAAAATTGACCTGTTGTTCAGTTAGCCTTAAGCAGTCGTGGTGCGCTGTTAGGCGTCAAGCCGTGACTGAAATTCTAACACTCAGAGTGGAATGAGCGGATCTTTTTTGGCGCTCGCCGCTTGGACTGTTGCAAGTCGATCGATACACTGGTGGCGGAAGGCTCTAATGCCTGAAGGCTTGCACGGAACGGCAGTGCGCGGCGAGTCAATTCAGGTAATCGGTGGTACAAGTCGTTGGTCCACCGTCAGACGGCGGAATCGAGACAATTAAAGAGGTTATACACGTGTTTGATTATATTGTTGTTGGCGCAGGCTCAGCTGGTTGTGTTATGGCCGCAAGGCTTGCGGGCGCTCACAGAGTCTTGTTAATTGAAGCGGGCCGCGCCAATCCTGCTTGGGATTTTAGATTGCACATGCCCGCAGCGTTATCCGAAGTGTTGACCTCGAAACGCTACAATTGGGCCTTCGAGACTGAGCCGGAACCCTTTTTGGGGCAGCGCAACCTTTACTGTCCCCGAGGCAAAGTAGTGGGCGGGTCCTCCTCAATTAACGGCATGATTTTTGTTCGCGGTCATGCGGAGGACTTTAATCGCTGGTCTGAAGTTTATGGTGCCAGCGGTTGGTCTTATCAGGACGTGCTGCCGTTTTTTAAGCGGAGCGAGACAAAAGCTGGCGGTGATCCGGATTTTCGAGGTCAAACCGGTCCCTTAAAAATAACCAATGGAGATACGAGCTCGCCCCTTTGCCAGGCCTGGTTAGGCGCCGGCGAATCACTCGGGTTTGGCCTAACCCCGGATTTTAATGGTGAAACGCAAGAGGGATTTGGCCCTTTTGATCGAACGGTTGCGGATGGACTACGCCAAAGCGTTGCCCGAGCCTATTTGTCATCCGAAAATGACCTGGCTCTATCGGGTCTCACGGTCCTGACGCAAGCGGAAGTTCAGCATATTGAGTTTGACGGCGATCGAGCGGCAGGGGTGCAAGTCCTGGTGGATGGGCGGCTTAAATCATTTCAGGCAAGTCGGGAGATTATCCTTTCTGCTGGCGCGATTAAAAGTCCACAAGTCTTGATGCGATCTGGGATTGGGTCGGAATCGGCCTTAAAAGCGGCGGGGATCGAATGTCTTGCACCGAGTGCGGAGGTTGGTCAGAACTTACAGGATCATTTAGAGGTCTATGTTCAGGCGGCTTGCCCAAAGCCGGTGTCGTTGTATCCCTCAACTCGGGGCTTAAAGAAGTTAGCGGTCGGTGCTCAGTGGTTGTTTACGAAGCGCGGCGATGGCGCGACCAATCATTTTCATACGGGCGCCTTTTTGAGAAGTGGATTGGATTACGGTTATCCGGATTTACAGTTTCATTTTCTGCCGGTTGCAATGGATTATGACGGTAAGGATTCCTATCGGGGACACGGCTTTCAAGTCCATGTCGGGCCGATGAAGCCAACGAGCCGCGGTAGCATTACGCTGAATCCAAAAGATCCCGGCCTGGCGCCCAAGATTTTGTTCAACTATAACTCGACCGAGCAGGATCAACAGGTGATGCATCGCGGCATTGAGTTGGCGAGGCATTTGATAAACAGTCCATCTTTCTCAGAACTTAAAGGTAAGGAACTTAGGCCTGGACCAGTTGATTTGCCGGATTTTGTAAATCGTTTTGGCGAAAGCGCCTACCACCCATCTGGAACCTGTCGAATGGGGCGTGATGGCGATGCGGTGGTTGCACCGGATGGTGTTGTCAATGGCGTTTCTGGATTGCGGGTTGTGGATGCATCGATCATGCCTGAAATTACCAATGGCAATTTAAATGCGGTGGTCATCATGATGGCTGAAAAAATTTCGGCCCAAATCCTCGAGCGCTGAGAGATAGGACTTTTTTAAAGTTTAAGTTCAGGTGCTTGGTGCCGAGTTTATAACGCCGTGAAGGTTAGCTTAATCTGAGAAGGAGACGGGCAGTGGGTTATCAAAATCAGGCTTGGCTCGATCAATGGCGCGAACCGGTAGAAGATCCAGATCAATTAATCTGCGATCCGCATCATCATCTCTGGGATCATGTAACTCATCGTTATCTGCTCGATGAATTCAAACAGGATTTAGACAGCGGCCATCGGGTGGTCAGTACCGTCTTTGTAGAGTGCGCCAGCATGTATAACTCGGACGCGGCAGTCGCCTTGGCGCCGGTCGGTGAAACGGAATTTGTGAATGGCGTGGCTGCAATGTCTGCCAGCGGTGCATATGGCACGGGGCGCATTGCATCGGGCATTGTGGGGTTTGCCGATTTGATGTTGGGGCGCCAGGTGGCGGCGGTTTTGGATGCCCATCTAGGGGCGAGTCCGCGATTCCGTGGTATCCGGCACACAACCGGGTGGCACGAAAGCCCGAGTGTTCGTAACGCGCATAGCAACCCGATTGCGGGTCAAATGAAGCATTCGGCCTTTCGGCAAGGGTTTAGAGAGTTGGCACCCCGGGGACTAAGTTTTGATGCTTGGTTCTATCATCCTCAACTGAAGGAACTGATCGATTTGGCGGATGCGTTTCCAAACACTCAAATTATTTTGGACCATTTTGGTGGGCCCTTGGGTATAGGGCCCTATGAAGGCAAAGCAGCGGAGGTGTTTCAGGTTTGGCGTCAAGACATTAAGGCGTTGGCGCTGAGGCCTAATATCGCCATCAAGTTAGGTGGGTTGGTGATGCCAATTAATGGATTCGGACTGCACAAGCGCCGAAAACCGCCAACCTCCGATGAGTTAAAGGCTTTAACCGGAGATTATTACCGATGTGCCATCGAACAATTTGGTCCTGAGCGTTGTATGTTTGAAAGTAATTTCCCGGTAGACAGGCAGAGCTGCTCTTATTTGGTGCTTTGGAATAGCTTTAAGAAATTAGTCAAGGATGCCTCCTCGGATGAGAAAGCTTCATTGTTTCACGATACCGCAACTCGAATCTATCGGCTCTAATGGGCCGCAATATATTGAGAAAAGAACTTCATGAAAAAAGGAGCACGCCGCACGGCACCGCCCAGATGGTTGCTTAAAGCCTTTACGAAACTGAATGTGCTGGTTTACCGCGCGTCCGGCGGGCGCTTGATGAATACGATCGCCGGCCGGCCGATTTGTCTTGTCCATATGACTGGTAGGTAATCGGGTAAACCGATTACGATTTCTTTGATGTATGTCCCAGATTTGGATGTGCTTTATCTGGTTGCTTCTCAAGGGGGTGCTGAACAGCATCCGAATTGGTACTACAATTTACTGGAATCTTCGACGGTTACTCTTCAGATCCAATGGCGAAAGCAAGTAATGATGGTTGAGATCGTCTCGGCCGAGGCTCGTCAGAGAGTTTGGGATCGATGCGTTGAGTGCTATCCAGACTATGCGCTTTATCAAACTTGAACTGATAGACAAATTCCTTTTTTTGTCTGCACTTCTCCGTGATAAATTGTTTTAAGGATTTCTTGTTCCTGTATCCATACCAGCGATTTCTGTTCAAGTTCCTGTCGCCGCAAATGGGATAATTTGGTTTTCTCTTCCGCTAAAGTTTTTAGTGTGATCCATGGAATGGATGACAAAGCTTCTGCGCAATAAGTAGTGCCTGCTATTTCGAGGCTCCAGCCCCTTAAATTCTCCATCACTTCTGCCCTCGGGGTCTTTCCAATAATTCGTCACTTAAAAGTTATCCTAATTAAAAAGATTATTTCAGGACGCTATATCTTATTTTGCGCGATGGAATGCAGTGTTTGGCTGGCTTGTTATTCCTTTTTTTGTCAATGCGTTATCGTTAGTTGCTACTAGCAACCGCCTTGGTTTTACGCGCTTCGTAGTGAGCGTGCTATTTTTACTTAAACGATATCGATCAAAGCATGTTGATACAGATTAACTCTGATTAGCGTAATCGACTGAGCCGTCATCTTAGTTTGGCTACGGCGCCTTAAAATTATGGGTGGGGATTTGCAATGTCGCCAGCAACATAGGTTTGTAGCGATTGAGTAGCGCAAGCGTAATGGCGACAGTTTCAGCATCGATTAAGCCCGTAAAAGCTTCGGGCCTGTAATGCATTTGAAAAGCGCGTGCGGCCCGTTGTGATTGATGATCCTGCTCCCCGGTTACGTCAATGGGGTATCCGACAAGTGCCAGTGCTGATTGCGCGCGTTTAATGTCCAGCGCATTGCCAGCGATCCAATCAAGGTAAAATATTTTATCACGTTCGAAGTACCAGGCGCCGATGCCTGCTTGATGCAGCGCCTGCCAAGGGAACTGCGGTCCTGGGTCGACTTTACGATCAGGGGCAATATCTGCATGGCCGATAACGTTGGTGGGCGATATTTCTGGGTGCCGTTCAATGATGCTTTGTATCAGGAGAACGAGGGCTGTAATTTGATTGCTCGGGTAGTCTACGAATTCACAAAGTGCCGAGAGTGGTTTTAGCTGCTCGGAAAGGGCGTCGTCGGTTGCGCAACTGGACCGATTAACGAGCTCAATGCCAATGCTGCGATCATTTAAAGCCGTTTCTCGGAACCATTGACTTTCGCCGGCGTGCCAAGCTCGGTCTTGTTCCTCGACTAAATTGAAAATTTTTAATTTGGCGTAAGGGTAGGTAGGGTCGTCGAGCCTTGGAATGAGGTAATGCGCACTCACTGGACGGTCTGAGGTTTGCGTGAGGGCTTTTAGAGATGGACCAAATGCCTCCGAGGTAAAATGTATCACTAAATGATTCACGCGACTGTTCTGATTTTCAGAGGGCACCTTAACTAACGGGAGTGAGCTGCAGCTCGTCAGAAGCAGCAGGGCCAATAAGGCTTTCCCAACTCGTTTGGTTTGATTCATTGGGGCGGTCGCTCTTGACGGTGTCGGTTGAGAGCAAGAGTGTACCGATTGGGTATAAACCACGCCAGACTCGCAAAGGTTGCGAACGACGCAAGCCCCGGTGCTGCTAAAAGCACTACTTGCTTGATTCATCATGAGGGCAAAGTCCCAAATGCCCGACTTCGTCGTCAAGGTCCCCAGCATGGCTCTCGCAAAACCGTGGCGCTGAGCGAACGCCGGATACCACCAAAGCCGTCATCCTAAGCCGGAAAAGGTTGTGGCTAGAGAGTTGTTCGGTTTGAGGCGACAGAGGGCCTTGGATTAACTGCGGCTCATCCTCGTTCTCGATTAGCAAAAAAGGCCGTAGCCCCGCGCGCTTAGGCTGACAAAAATAGAGATAATTACGGCGGGTTTTAACCAAGGCAGAGATTCGTTGGGATGACGCTAAGCAAAACTAATAACATGCCTGCGATCGGGATTCACGGTTCACTGCGGCTAGGTCCGCGACTTGCCGCATCAACCTGAATGGAACCATTGCTATCTAAACGAGTTCAACGCTAATCTCACCAGCAATGAGATCTTCCGCGACCGTCTCGGCTAAAAAAGGCATTTTAAAACTTTGGTTGGTATTGCGTCACCAAGACGCTCGCAATCCTCGATGTCCTCTCGAGGAAGCACAAAGCGCGAGGGATTTTCGCTTTATAACAAAGGAGCAATCGCCATGACGTATTTTTGCTACTGTTCAAGCCCTCTCGGGCTAATGACCCTGCAAGCCACTGAATTTGGCCTTTGCGGCGCTTGGTTTGAAACTCAAGAGACCCTTCCGAAACAGTTAGGCAAAGAAGATGCTGACCACCCCATACTGAGTGAAACAAGTGCACAGCTTGCTGACTATTTTAGTGGCTTAAGAAAGACCTTTGATTTACCACTTGCTGCGACCGGCACGGCTTTTCAGCGGCGCGTCTGGCAGACGTTAACCACCATCGCTTATGCTGACACTTGGAGCTATTCGCAGCTGGCCGTGGCCATTGGTAACCCGCAAGCCGCGCGGGCAGTAGGACGGGCTAACAGTAAAAATCCAATATCGATCATTGTTCCCTGTCATCGAGTGGTTGCTCAAGATGGCAAACTTACCGGTTATGCAGGCGGTATGTCTCGCAAGGCCCATTTACTTCAATTAGAAAGGAACGGGTCGAAAACCCCGTCGAATGTGCTATGAATGTTGGGCCTTAAGCGCGGGTAAAAACGCTAGCTGCTTGCAGCAGCGGCCGACGGTTTCGAGATTATGGGGCACCAAAATCGGTGCTTTAGTAATCGCTTTTATAAGGCTTGATACCCTAACGTTCTTACTTGACTGACAGCCCCGCTCCAATCAATTTTCAAGACACGAGCGGACGATGTTTTCGCAGGTAATGTAATTCCAATGATGCGATCGATCGGTTAAATAATCCCCTTGGTCGTAAAAATACGGGCGGTCTTAATCGCCTCATCTTGCATCCGCAGAGCGCTATCCTCGACGCTGATTGTCACGCCATTACCCGGTTCGGTTTCAACTCGGGTGCCGTTCAGGGCAAAAACAGGTCGAAGTTGCCAAATTGGCGCGGCACGCACTGCTGAGCGGCAACTGATCGACTCTACCGAGTTGCTCAAAGTAAGCCCGAAGGGCTGGGGGTAACGGCGCGTCGATTTGAATTAATCAACGTGTGAGAGTTTGTCTCTTGACACTGAAGAAAGGAGAGGTGCTGTAGGCTAATCAAGCGCGACGGCCAGCGGTGACGTTTTTGAATCGCCTAAAACCGTCGTGACATTGGTCTGCTGTTGGTTGACGAGCTGATGCAGTAAGCCGCCAAGGCCCTTTGCTGATCGGTGATCCATCGCGTCGAGGCTTGACGTTATCTGTTTCAGTGCTGGGGTTAAATCAAGTGCACGTTGGGCAGGGGCCTCCAGCATCGACAAAAAGGCTTCCACCTGTGGGGCTAGATCGGCTGGCGTTGCGTTCGATCGGATCAGTTGGTCAAGGTAGGCGCGGGCAACAACTGGGTCAGCTGGCCAGGTAACGGGCTGTTGCTGTTGCGGATTAAACGTTGTGCCTTGATCTGCCAGAGCTGCCGCGGCAATCTCATTCGTTGAAAGGTGCTCGCTTGGTGTGAGCGTTAAAACGTCGAGGCCTCTAACAATCTCGGTCGCATAAATGCGGCCTTGATACCAGTAGCTCGACCAATAACCACCGGTAACCAAGTGGGTGGGGTGGATTGGCCCACGGTCAAAATAGCCGATTTCAATCGGTGCCTTTGAATCCGTAAAGTCGATCACGGAGATGCCGCCTTGATACCAGGCTTGTACAAAGATGTCTCGGCCTGGAACCGGTACAATTGCACCATTGTGCGCCACACAGTTTTCTTCCTTGGTTTGCGGTGCAGGGAGCTTGTAGTAAGACTGAAACACCAGTTTTTGATCGACAATGTCAAAAATGGCATTTGCTCCCCAGTTCATTGGATCAAAGGTGCGGCAGCGTGGCCTGCCGCCACCGCCCCACTCATCGGTAAATAAAACCTTTGTGCCGTCGTTGTTAAAGGTCGCGGAATGCCAGTAGGCAAATCCGGTGTCGGTTACCGCGTCAAGGCGCTGAGGCTTCAAAGGATCAGAGATATCGAAAATAATGCCGTTTCCGGAACAGGCGCCCGCTGCAAGATTGGCCTGCGGGTAGACCGTAATGTCATGGCATTGGTTGGTTTGGCTTGTCTCTTGAGAGGTCTCATCGTGTTTTCCGCCGCGCCATAGTCCGGCCATCTGACCGGTCTCGAGATCCTCAAAGACTGTAGGGCTGTCTGTAATGCGGGCTTTACCTGGGGTCTTCACTGGGATCTCAATCACGTCGATACGAAACAAGGCCGTACGGGTGTCCCCGGCGATGTTACCGATACAGCCTGCAAGCTCTTCTTCTTTTCGAATATTCGAGGTGCCGGAATTGTAGACGACGATGCGTTCGTCATCGCTCGCAACGACTGAATGCGTGTGGGAGCCACGACACGTTTGAACTTGTCCAACTTGTATGGGGCGCTCAAGATTGCTGATATCAAAAATTCGAAGGCCGCGAAAGCGCTCAGTGCTTATGTCGTCAGGGACGCCCTCCAGGCCGCAGTCAACTCGGCCACGATTGTCTTCGACGGACATTAAAAGCAAATCTCCAACGATTGAAACATCGCCCTGTCCGCCGGGGCAGACAATCGAGCTTAAAAGTTCGGGGATCTCACCAGCCCCGATTTTATAAAGATTGATGCCGTGATAACTGCCGACTGCGAGCAGATCGCCTGAAAATGCCATGTCGGTATAAGAAAAGCTGAGTAATGGTGAGCGTTTGGATCTTTCGGGTGGTTTTTCCTCGGAACTGATACCGTGCTCGAGGTCCCTCTCAGGGCTAACTAATTCTTCGAACCAATGGGTCGTTTGCGCGACCCAGGAGGTGTTTGACTCCGCCGTATCTGATTTTTTGGCGCGTAATGGGGGTAGGCCAGACGGGTTGTTTGGATCAAAAAATCCTGGCGGTTTTGGCAGGCTGGCCTGAAGCGTCATGTTGTGCGCTGCCTCAGCAGCGTCTCGAAAGCCCGCTGCGAGCTCGGCTCTTGGGTCGGTGGATAAGCCCGCGAGCAAGATATCCATTCGATCAATTTCAGTCTGCTGTTCGTTTTTTAAATCGGTAATGAATTGGTACAGAATTGGATCGAATGCCGTTCCTGAAATCTTCAAGAGCGTCTTGACCATTTTGAGTGCACCCTCATGGTGGGCAATCATGAGGGTTAAAAATTGCGTTTCAAAGTCGGTGCTGCTCGAGGATGCTAGGGCCAGCATTTCGTCAGGTGAGGCCATACCCATACTTTTGTGATGCATCATTTTATCATGGTCATGGGGTTTCGATGCGGCGACTAACGGTTGGTCTCGTTCGGTTAGCCAAGATTGCATGAATTCGATTTCGTCTTTTTGTGACGCTTCGATTCTGCCGGCAACATCGAGAAAGGGTTTCTGATTCGTGCGCTCGGAAACCATTTCAGCCATATCAATGGCCTGTTGGTGATGAACGATCATGTCCTGAATAAATTGGATGTCCTCAGCAGAGAATCCCGCTTGACTGACTAGGGCTGCGACATCCGGGCTGAGTTCGATCGAGGGTTCTCCTGGAGCGCCTGGTTGCAGGATCGGCGCGGCGGTAACTTGCATTGAGATAAAAATTATTGCCGTAAGGATTACAGCACCCAATTGTCTTACAGGTCTCACATATCTAAATCTAGTGAGAGTGAGATTTGTTGCGCGGTCTAGAGATCGCCTCGCTTTTGAGTCTGTGCAGGCCATACGTTCATTCCAAGTTGAGTAAGAGCATGGGGTTGATGTTATGCGAGAAGCATCATGATTTGGCGATCGTTTTTTCATGGGGCCGGAGGATCCCCTTTATGCGTTAGATCAAAATCCATAGTAGCGTCGAGTGCAAGGCCTGCTGTCTCAAGGTCTTCACCGAAGGTCGTTTAAGCCTTCATGGCTTTATCATTTTAGCCTGCTAGCGTTAAGGCACTCGTTTAACCAAAAGGTGCAATGATGACTTCAGTCAGGATCAAAGATTATATGGTGTCACAACCGGTGACAGTTTTGCAATCAGCGACCATCGCTGAAGCAGCCCGCTCTATTATCGAGGAGAAAGTTTCGGGTGTCGTCGTGGTGAATGAGGCGGGGGTCGTTGTCGGCATGCTGTCAGAGTTAGATTGTCTTCGGAATCTATTGTCTGAAGCGTATAACGGTCAGGCGATTGGTGGTGAAGCGGTGGCGCTGGCGATGACCACCCCGGTCACGACGTGCGCGGCTGATGCAGACATTATTAGCATTGCCGAATCAATGTTATCGACCAAGCAGCGGCGGCGGCCGGTGGTAGACCAGGGGAAATTATTAGGGCAGATAACGTGCCGGCAGCTACTAGGGGCATTGCTTGATTTCGGGTCTTAGCGACGCAGATTAAGGATAATCGAGAGTAACGAGTTCTGGAGAGGCCGCAAATTGCTGATTCGGGCCGTCGGTCTAGGGCCTTATTGAATCACAAAGCCGGTGATCATCGCGCGCTCGATTTCAAAAGGCTTCGGACCGTCTTTGAACATGTTGTTGACGCTGTCTTCTATTTGCTTGATGAACTGCTTTTTACCGTCTGCTGCGTTGAGGTCGTCGAATTCGGCACTCTGCATTAGCATCAACACATCGCTTTGAATTAGAGGAATGTTGTCCTTGATTGTTTGGCTAGAGTCCGTGTCGCGAGTCTGTAGACTCGCTGTAATCTGCACATACCGCATTTTGCCCTTAACATCGAAATTGGCCACAACTGGCGGAATTTCGACGTAAATAAACGCTCTGTCATCAACCTTAGGAGCAGCTTCCGCCCCATCTGTCTCGGCATTCACAACGAGGAAGTAGTACGCAGCGGCTCCACCAACCAGTAAGACAACCGTAACGATTCCAGCAATGATGAATTTATTCACTTTTGAATCGCTTCCTTGGCGTTAAAATTTGAGTGCGCAATCTTGCCAGTATGCCTCATAATGATCAAGGTGCGGTCGATATGAAATCTCTAAAAAGTGCTTTTCTTGTAATTTTTGAGTTAGCTGCAGCTGCAACGCAGCAGTCTTTTTTCGGACGTTGCATCGTTACAAGCTTCGACGCTTGAGATGCCTCATTGGATAGTGTCGACGCCTAATCTCTGGCATCTCAAGGGTGGGCTTTACAAGTTGTCTCTGTAATCATCCGAAATTGATTGGTCGATGGCCTTAGCCATTGCGGGGTCTCCGCCACTGGCTAAGGCCAGCATCTTGCCAAAAGAAACCTGAACAGGTGCATCCCATACGCTCGTGTCCCAGAGCTTGGATCGAATGAGCGCTTTGCCGCAATGAAAAAAACATTCTTCGATGCTGACTTCAGTTAGAAGCACTGCAGGACGACCATGGGCCGAATAGGTTTCGAGCGCAGCAGGATCGGCCGTGAGCCTTGCCTGGCCATTGACTCGCAACGTTTCGCGGGTGTTGGGGACAAGAAAGATCAGTCCAATACGCCCGGTTTTCAACACATTGAGATGGCCATCGGCGAGTTTGTTGCCGCGTCGGTCCGGAATGATGAGAGTTTTGGCATCCGGTGCTCGGACGAACCCTGGGCTATCGCCTTTTGGAGAGGCGTCCAGTTGTAAGTCCTCGGATACCGTTGTCATGATCAAAAAAGGAGATCGTGCAATAAAAGCCATTGCCTCATCAGTCAGATGATTGGTTTTTTTAGCTGCGGTGATGCTGTGGGGCGTACCAATGATGGATCGTAGATGTTTCTCGCTTGTTATGTTCAAAGGGGGGCTCCAGGGTTGATAACGTTTTAAGGCTCGCGCTTGCCATACTCAATCACGGGTTCAAAGATTCGGTCCGTTAGGGTCCGAGGGGTGGTGACGAATTGTCATCAGGTGACATAGATCGCTGCCATCCCATTGTCAGTGCTCTAAATTGAATATAAGCAAAAGAGAGCAGAATGAGCAGCATGCTGAGATTGACTAGATGCCCCGTTTTAAAGTTCGCCGCATAAAGACCAAAGGTTAAAATTAGTCCAATGACCGCGATCGCGGGTAAAAAATCTGACCAAGTTGCGGCGGAGATTGTCGCAAAAAACGATTCATTACTGCCGTCGAGTCTAGCTTTCCGTAGTGTGCTCTGTGCGATCCAGATCATGGTTCCAAAGAGACCGCCCATTAGAATAAACCAGAACCCAATATCTGTGGGCGTTAATACTTGGATCACTAGGACCTGAACGAAACCAACCCAAAAGGGTAAGATAAATTCATAAACTGATGGAAGCCACAGAAATCGGGTGACATTCACAGCATAAACCAGCCAAACCAAAATGATTGCGATTAAGGTTGTGACGATCTGGGTCCACGTTGTAAAAGTTTGCCACGTCAGCGTATAAAGTACGTCTGTAATCAAGACGTAAGTCCAAAGCTGTTCGAGAGCAAGCGCTTGAATAATGCCAAGGAGCGTTAGCACAGCGGCCGGAACATTAGATCGTACCCTTTTACGGAGTTCATTCATCGAGTTTTCTCCCATGGCGTCACTCAAGAATTAGATGGGCCTTGGGATGAGTCTACTGCAAATGCAGATTTTGCAGCCACAATAAAAAGGCCCTTGGAGCTCGCTTGGTCAAATCCTCGCATTCTTGCTCAACAGTAATGTTTGCGTGAGTTTGTCGAGGTTGAACATTTAGAAGGGGGCCATGATAAAGGCTGAAGACTTATGGCTGTGGCTTTTTAAAAAAGCACATGCATTTGCAGGCCCGTTTCAAGCTTTGAGGCGGCGTATGTGTCGAGATCAGGACCATACTTTTTCGTGTAAAAATCAGCTAAATAACGCTGTTAAAGTCAAGCGATAATCCAGAATAACGTATAAAGTCGAAGGGTTTTAGGTAAATTTTCGAACGTCCAATAGTTTTGTGATTCTCGCGAGGGGGGGGATGGCATGCAGACCAGTAGACGGACCAAAAATTCATTGGGATGGTATCCAGGCCCGTTTTTAATCGGTTTAATAGACATCGCTGCGGAAGCGGGGTGCGATGTAGATTGGTTCGAGCGGATCATGTCTGAACGTCCTAGCGGAGATCGTGAGGAGCGGGTTATGTCCATGGCAGTTGTCGAATCGCTCTGCGGACGGATTGCGCAACTGAACCCTGAGATCCGTTTGTCAGATGTCATGCGGCGTCAGACAGGCCCGCAGGCCACCTCATTGGTGGCGCTGTCTTTAGGAGAGCCCACCCTAAAAGACATCTTAACTAGAGCTGCTGGTACTTCGTTATTGAACGCCAATTTATTTACCTATCGCTTCGAGAGTTTACCGGCTAGAAAAGCTTATGCTATATCCTTTCTCCCGATTGCCCCAATACCAAGGTGGCTGCATATGTGCTTTGCCTACCAATTCGCTGAAGGCTTGTCGAGGACGACTGGCATTAAGGACTTAGAAGTTGAGGAAGTTGTGGTTTGCGGTGCGGGGGTAGCGCAGCGAACCGACTTGGATGATTTGACCGATGCTGGCGCCGCCGCAGCACTTTTCACCGACAGCGCACCTTCACGGGTTGTTTATAAAGCTAAAGCCTTGGATGCGGTCAATCGGTTTGCCAACAAATCGTGGCGAAACGTGACCAACTCGATGGTAAACCCGCTCCTATCTTCCCGACTTAAAACAGCGCCGTGGACTTATCGTTCTTATATGATGATCCTCAGACACTTCGATGCAGGCTTATCGCTATCTATGGAGGCTGTCAGCAATAGCCTAGGAGCGGATGTTTCGACGCTACGACGATATTTGCAAGCGGAGTCGACTGGTTTCAAACAGGTGGTCACCCTTTTCCGAAACCAGCAAGCGGAGTTGATGATGATTGATGGTGTCTCATTCGACCAGATGGCTCAGCGGTTAGACTTCAAAAACAGCTTATCCGTTAAGCGCATGATTAGGATTAGGCTTTCATGTGACAAAAATGTCACCGCTGTAAATTAATTTCGCCACCCAGGGGCCCCATTTTTTGATCGCGCAAAAAAGAGTGTAACGTCCTGAAATAATATCCTTGATTCCGGTATCTTTTTTGGGCTATCGGGTGAATAGGAGGCGCGATGTGGACGCAATCGAATCTTTAAAGGGCTGGACCGTCGAGTTAGGTGGTAAAGAATATTGCGCCGGATCGTTGTCATCGATTCCATGGCCCATTCTCAGAAATTTAGCTCAAGAAAAGGTGACGCTATCGCGATTGCAGGAGCAGCAGGTTGCGCAGAAAGCACTAATTTGGCAGTTAGAGCAAGACGTTTTGAAGCTCCTCCAAAATGAATCGACAAAATAATGAGTTTGAATTTGAAAAAATTAACCGCCCACCCTAGGTTCTGGTTGTCTGAAAGTGTCAGAGGTTAAGGAGACCGCCGATGTGCTCAGTCGCGAGGAACGGCGATTTTTAAATCGTCGGAGTGATGATCTCAGAATTTTGAGTGGTGAAGCACGCGCTCGCACTACGCTAAAAATTCGCAGAATCCTTTATGTGGCGCTTTCCCTGTATTTTATTAGAGCCTGTCTAATCTTTTTTATTGTCAATGATGTTGTTGCCTCCGGTCATGCGCAACAGTATTTGGTTGATGGTGGCATGATGATCGTTCGATTAACTGTGCTCTTTATCTTCATAGCTGCTTATCAGCGTTTACTAGACGAGTCTCGATGGATTAAATCTATTTCCATTGCCTCGATAGCGGTCTCTTGTAGTCTGATTTGGCAGGATGCGGAATGGCTTTATTTGACGCTGTCTTCGCAAATCTCCCTGCTATTTGTTTATCCGCTGGTTCTGAGGCTGAGCTGCCTGCTCTGTCTGATTTGGTCGCATAAGCTTTTAGTCGATAGAGATGGTTGATCAACCTTTAGAGAGAGGCCGTGAATTTTGACGACTCGAGATTCCATACTGCTATCGATTTGTGTGCTGTTCTAAATTAACAATGCGGTTTGAAGGCTGTTACGCACACAAGACAGAGATCGGTTCGTTGTTTGCTGATCGATCAAGTGCAAAAAGACAATGGCCAATAAAGGGTCGCGATAGCGAAAACTGATGGACGGCGACGTGTTGTCAGGGAGAGCCCGTTATTGACGAGCGTGAAGATAAGCACGTGGTACCGAGGGCCGGAATCGAACCGGCACTCCCGTAAAGGAACCGGATTTTGAATCCGGCGCGTCTACCAGTTCCGCCACCCCGGCACGTGCAAGAGCAGTATATCAGAAAATCCTCTGGCGTCGCGTCTAATCATGTCTTCGGCTCATCGCGGTATGAAATCGCGATCATTCTGCTGTTTGGTTTGAGGGCAAAGGCAGTGCTGGGCGCTGCTTGCAAATTCTTAGGACCAATGTTCCACAGAGACAAGTATTGAGTCTGTGGCGAGAAAGGAGGGTCGCTTTGCCGACGCTATGGGCCTTCTAGGATCGTGGTGAGGCTGCGCTAATTGAGCTAGGGTATGTTCGTTGTCTGCAGGGGCCTCGTTAAAGCAAGGCCCATCGCTTCGCGCCGTCCTCATCCTCCGATGTTGTAGGTTTGGGAGATGCTCGAAGCACCTCGGACGTCGGCCGCTCGTAAGCAAGATAAGGCATTCATCTGCCGTTAGGCGCGGCTTGCCTCTTCTTTCAAAATGTTTTCACGTATGGCCTCAGCTTCAGCGGTTAGGGCCGAGTAAGTGCGAATATCACCGTTGCGTTGAGAGTTCATAGCCTGTTCAAGCTTTTGTCGA
>Ga0257120_1001020_pt1 | contig 19454 bp, 15 predicted proteins | sample SI106_10metaG_FD_190153 | JGI IMG/M metagenome (GOLD analysis project Ga0257120, IMG submission 190153) | Marine microbial communities from Saanich Inlet, British Columbia, Canada - SI106_10 | ecosystem: Environmental > Aquatic > Marine > Inlet | place: Canada: British Columbia | collected... | reverse complement strand
ATAAAAGAACACCAACAGTAAAGCAAGTGTGTAAAGAGATATAATAAGATAGGCCAGTGGGTATTCCATGTTATTTGAAACTGTATTTAAAAATCCAACCCAGGATCTTTACACCGGCAAATATAGTGCCTTTTACAGTTCCTGACACCTTAGAGACCCCAATTCTTTTTTTATATCTCACCCCTATTTCTTTGTATTTTAAGCGGTTGCGAAGGGCTTTGAGTTGCATTTCTACGGTCCAACCATAGGTAGTGTCGGACATATTCATGTCCAATAATCGCTTGTATTTTATAGCTCTAAAGGGACCTAGGTCAGTAAAAGTAGCCCTAAAAAAGAGTTTCATGAGCGTGCAGGCTAAGGCGTTTCCAAAGACCTGTTGGGGGGTCATACTGCCTGCTTCTCTGAGGGCTTTTTTACGTGCCCCCACTACAAAGTCATAGCCATCATTGGTGATAGGCGCAACCAAGTCCAGCAGCTCCTCTGGGAAATCTGAATAATCGCCATCTAAAAAAACAATAATTTCAGGAAGTTTCTCCATTTGAGCCACATATGCCATCCCTTTAAGGCAGGCGTGTCCGTAGCCCATTTTATTTTCCGTAAGCACCTTCGCGCCTGCCTTTTCTGCTACAGCTACAGTTTCATCTGTAGAGCGATTGTTCACCACAATCACCTCGCTGACTATAGCAGGAATTTCAGCCAGGACCAAACCTATGGATTGGGCCTCGTTATAGGCAGGAATAATCACTACTATTTTGGGTGGGTTTAAAGGATCAAATGTCACAAATACCTATTTTTATTTTATATATCAAATGTTTTTGGTCTGCCAAACCCATTACTTATTTTTTATTGAGCAAATCTATCAGTGAAACGTCGTTCCCCAATAGTATTTCCGTAGGATTAATTCTGCCAGACTCAGGACCTTGCTCTAGCTTCAATACTCCTCTGGGGCAGACGGCAGAACACACCCCACAGCCCACACAACTGGAACGCACAATGTTTTCTCCTTTTTGCGCATATGCCCTAACGTCTATGCCCATTTCACAGTAAGTACTGCAATTCCCACAAGAGATACATTGCCCTCCATTGGTGGTGATTCTAAACCTGGATTTAAACCGCTGAACAAAACCTAAGTAAGCCGCTAGTGGGCAGCCAAAACGACACCACACCCTGTTCCCAAAAATAGGATAGAATCCGGTGCCAATAACTCCCGCGAAAATAGCGCCTATTAAAAAGCTGTAGGTGTTTTGAATCGATTGTGTTTTAATTCCGACTAGGCTGGTGTTTCCCGTAAAAAAACTGTAAAGTGTAGCGGCTGTCATGAGCACCGCAAAGACCAATACCCCATGCACCAACCACCGCTCTACTTTCCAGGAAAAAAGGGATTTGCTTGAATGCTGTCTATAAGGGTCGCCCAAGGTTTCTGCCAAACCACCACAGCCACATACCCATGAGCAGTACCATCTTTTTCCAAAGAAATAGACCATTACAGGAACCACCACGAGGGTCAATAAAATACCCCATACCAGAATAAACAATCCAAGGCCACCGGAGTCTATGAGTTTGTTGAGGTTCCAGCTAAAAAAGAAATCATAATCTAAGGGGAAGGCGTTTTTAAAATCTGTGGCAGGCAGTTGCAGCCTGGTCATGATTTCTGGAATTAAAAACGCAAAAACAATTTGAAAAAAGAGCACAGAGGTGGTGCGTAAGATTTGATAATTCACATGCCTGTACTTTATATACATGCGAATGGCCATAACCACCATAATTACACAATACATAAATCCATACACAAACCATTGGCTGGCAGGACCTCCATTAAGTGCGTAGGATAAAGGGTCTAGCATAAGGGTCCAATGAATGGTGTATTGGGGCGCAAAGTAAAGCACTAAATAAAAGCCAATTAAATAGGCAAAAACACCCCAGGCAATAAAACCTCTATTGGTGCTATTTTGTTTGTAAATCCCTTTGTTTTTAATCCCTTTAGGGCCTTCCGTAATGACTTGTGGAACAATGAATAAAAGGGCTCCAAAGATACCCAGTCCAAAACTAAGCCAGAAAAAAAGCAGGCTGTTTTCTGCTACTAGGCCTTTGGCCGATGCCTTTCCCAATATAAATGCCAAATCCTTTGGTACGCTATAAATAATATTCCCATAAGCTTCTTTTCGCGCTTCCTTAGAGATTCCTTTCTTTTTTGCCGCCGCCCTGTGATCATCGTTAGTCTTTAAAACTACGGCAGACAAAGCATTTTTAAGGCTATGAATATTATTAAATGAACTGTTAGTAAGTGCCGCCACGGCATTGGACTCAAACACCTTAGAGCTAATTCCCTTTTCTGTCATCAAGGCAGTGAGCTGTGCTTTTGTTGGACTAAAAGTCCCCATAAAAATAGCACTGCTAAAGGTGAAAATCCCCAATAAAAACAATACGATTCCTAACTGTTGTAATTGTTTCATTTTTTGGTGCTAAACGGATTAAATATTCTCGTCCAGGATTTTTTTACTGGCTTGAGTGCTTTTTGAAAAACAGTGTTGTAATGGTTTAAAAGGTCTTTTTGATGTGAGTTACTGAATTCGGGGTCAAAAAGGGCATCGGCCCAATGGGCCAAACAATAATCTAAAGATTTATGTTGGCTGAGCCAAGCGTCTAAAACAGCATGCCTCAGTCTAATTCCAAATACATTTACCCCCAGTAATTGATTGGTTTCTTTGTGGTATGCAGCAGTAATAGCGATGGGCTCATGAGGGTGTTGCCAGTGAAAATGCTGCTCGTGCTCCTGCTTTCTTTTGTCGGTATTTACCCAACCATAGGTCTGGTATTCTACCTCAAAAAATTTAGCAGAATTGAACCAATGACCTGGTTTATAGGCCGTTTTGTTGCCGCAAATGGTTTGGGCTAAGGTTTCTCCCATCATTCTACCGGTGTACCAAACCGCTTCTATGGGTCTTCTGAGGCCTGTCACCTCTGTCTGTTGCGCACAGTCTCCTATGGCGTAAACACCTGCTATATTGGTCTCTAAGTATTTATTGACCAAAATCCCTTTGTCTAATGCAATGGGGGTGTTTTTTATAAAATCTATATTGGGTTGTACCCCAGTAGTGATGCCAACTAACTGACATTCAATAAGCTCATTGTTACTTGTTAAGACTGCTTTCACCTTTCCTTGGTCCCCGCCAATAATTTCTTTTAGTTCGGTGTTAAGCCTCAGGTCTATGCCGTGGGATAAAATGTGGTCATTGAGTAATTTTGCATTTTTTGTGGGCAATACCCCTTCCCAAAAATGCGCTTCTCTGACCAGAAAAGTTACAGGGATGTGTCTGCTGTGTAGCATTTCTGCCAATTCAATTCCAATGAGACCGCCGCCAACCACAACAGCCCTTTTACAGACTTGCGCATTTGGGGCGTTGGCTTCTAAAAGATCCAAATCTCTTTTGTGATAGAGGCCTTGAACACCTTTTAATTCTTGGCCAGGCCATTGGTGAAAGCTAGGTTTTGAGCCTGTGGCTATAATGAGTTTGTCAAAAGAAATTGGAGCAGATTGGTCTAAAAACAGCTGTTTTTTTTCTGTATCTATTTGTTTCACATGGTCTTGTACGAGCCCTATTCGGTTTTTTTCCCAGAACCAATCCTCATAGGGTTTAGTGTGTTCAAAAGTCATGTGTCCCATATACACATACATGAGGGCTGTTCTAGAAAAGAAATGAGGGGTCTCAGAAGAAATAACAGTAATGGCTGCATTAGAATTTTTTCTAATATGCCTGGCGGCTGTGATACCAGCAATTCCATTTCCTATAATAACTACTTGTTCCATATATTTTTGTCACTGCACTGCATTTTAAGGGTCCAACTTGCCTTACAGCGTGAATTGTTCCTGTAAATATCCTACTTTTAAAATAAAAAAACCATGAATCGCTCTTTAATCCTGCTTTTTGTATTCGTTATTTCTGGGCTTGGGTTTTTACATTCCCAGTCAAAAATAAACGGGCTGAGTTTTGTGTCTTCAGGAAATAAAGTCTTGCCAAAGCATGTCCAAAGTGTGGAAGCGGTAAATGCCAATTGGGTGGCTCTTATGCCTTTTGCCATGATGCGCTCTACAGCATCTCCTGGGCTCAATTACACCCCTGAACGTCAGTGGTATGGAGAGACAGAGGCAGGCATTCAACAGTATTTTGAGCAGCTACAAAAGGGCAATATTCAAGTGATGTTAAAACCCCAAATATGGGTCAGAGATGGCGCGTTCACGGGTCGTATCAAAATGAATTCTCCCAAAGATTGGAAGCTTTTTGAAAGCCAGTATAGCGCCTTTATTTTACGCTTTGCGCGTTTGGCACAGCAGTTAGACATTCCGCTTTTTTGCATAGGAACGGAACTCAAGGCATTTGTTCGTGCCAGACCTGAATTTTGGAAAGGCCTTATTGAAGACATCAGAGCAGTTTATTCGGGAAAGCTCACCTATGCGGCCAATTGGGATGAATATGAAGAGACCTTTTTTTGGGACGCCTTAGACTTCATTGGAATTGACGCTTATTTTCCCTTGTCAGAGGAGAGAGACCCTTCTTATTTGTCGTTCATTCAGGCCTGGCAACCCCATTTCAATAAAATACAGGGACTGGCTTTGAGTTGCGAAAAGCAGGTGGTATTTACAGAGTACGGCTACAGAAGTGTAGATTATTTGGGGGCTAAACCCTGGCTAGTAGATAAGAACAAAGAAGCAGTGAATTTGGCCGCACAGTCTAGGGCCATTCGTGCGATTGTAGATACATTTTGGAGCGAAGAATGGTTTCAAGGAGGCTTTATTTGGAAATGGTTTATGTTTTTAGACACTGCAGGTGGTTCTGAAAACAATAGATTTACCCCTCAAAATAAGCCTGCCGCTCAAACCCTTGAAGGCCTGTATGGGAAGTATTAGATGGCTTACAAACGCTCAATGAGTTTCTTAAAAAGAACGATCATTTTTGGTTCTGTTGCACCAGCTATGGCAATAATTTCTGCAATATTTACTGGTTTTAAGTGGTCTGGATCGCAGTCGTCAGTGAGAACGGAAATAGCCGCTACAGGAAGGTTTAAGTGGTTGGCTACAATCACTTCTGGTACAGTAGACATACCTACGGCGTCTGCTCCCAAAATTTTCAACATCCTGTATTCCGCCCTAGTTTCTAATTGAGGGCCTACTACTGCTGCGTAAACCCCCTCTTTTAAAGAGATGTTTTCTTCTATAGCAATCTCTTTGATGGTTTTGGACAAGCCGGCGTCATAGGGCCTACTCATGTCTGCAAATCGCTCTCCAAAATCGGCCACGTTTTTAAAGGCTAAAGGGGAGCCGCCCTGAAGGTTTAGGTGGTCTTCTATAAGCATCATCTCACCTTTTTTAAAGTTGAGGTTAATGGCGCCAGAGGCATTAGAAATAAGCAAATGCTTAATGCCTAATCCATGCATGACCCGAATAGGGTAGGTAACGTCTAATAAGTCATAACCTTCATAAATATGAAACCGGCCTTGCATGACCACTACTTTTTTTCCTCCTAAACTGCCGTAAAGTAATTTGCCTGAATGAAATTCAACAGTAGCTAATGGAAAAAAAGGAATTTGATTGTAGTGGGCTTCTATGGTTTTTACCAAGTGATTGACCAGTTGCCCCAGCCCAGTGCCCAGGACAATGCCCACTTCTGGTTGGTCAAATCCTTTTTCTTTTAAATAGGCTATTGATTCTTCTAAGTGCTTTGGTATCATAAGGAAGGAATATAGGGTAAAAATACAGGAATTTCTGCTAGGTCTTCAAGGGTATCTATATCATTTTTTTCTTGGAGCACCTGGTAAGTGCATGTCAAACGTTCTATGCTTTTTGAAAGCACCTCATGGGTGCTCCAAGGAATATTTTGGAAGAGTTCAGGCCTTGTTTGGGAGAGTCCAATGAGATAATACCCGCCGTCTTGGGCAGGGCCAAAAACCACGGAGTCCTTTTCTAATGCATGAAAAGCCTCATTAATATCGCTGGCCTCTAAAGAGATCAAATCCGTCCCAATAAGTACAATTTTATGGTAACCTTTTTTAAATCCGGCTTCAAATGCGGCCAGCATTTTCTCCCCTAAAGAGCCATTTATTTGTTTGTTCTTATGGAAAAACCTAGGGTCCCATAAGTCTTCATTGTCAATAAAATCAGTATAAAACACTTCTTTATCTACTTTTAAATTGCGGGTGGTTTGGGCCGTATGTTGTAGTAATATACGGTACACGGCCAAGGCATTTTCTGGGCCAATGCCCTTGGCTAGTCTAGTTTTACACTGACCAAGCACTGGATTTTTAGCAAATATTATTAAGAGGTTTTTAGTCATATCAAAAGATTCCCCTGCTAAGGTCGTAAATATGTAAATTATTAGGAGACCTTTTAGAAAAAAATCTATTTTAGCAAAAACAATTCATTCCTATGCGAAATTCAGCCATTTTCTTATTTCTTTTTTTAGTTTTGGGTAGCTGTAAAAATAGCAGTAAACCTTCAGATTCCATGACTACTTACGACACCCCATTATACCAGGAGCCCCACAGACCCCAATACCATTTTACCCCCAAAGAAAAATGGATGAATGACCCCAACGGCTTGGTCTACTACAAAGGAGTGTACCATTTGTTTTACCAGTATTATCCTGAAGATATTGTTTGGGGTCCCATGCATTGGGGGCATGCTACCTCTACAGACTTGTTGCATTGGGAGCACAAGCCCATAGCACTTTTTCCAGACCAACACGGTTATATTTTTTCAGGATCTGCCGTGGTAGATTTTGAAAACACTTCTGGTTTAGGAACAATAGAAAACCCGGCTATGGTTGCTATTTTCACTTACCACCTGATGGAGGGCGAAAAAGCAGGAAAAACAGATTACCAGACCCAAGGGATTGCATACAGTTTAGATGGGGGAGACAGCTGGGAAATGTACCAGGAAAACCCAGTGATAGGCAATCCAGGGATAAAAGATTTTAGAGACCCTAAAGTTTTTTGGAATGAAAAAACCAATGCATGGACCATGCTTTTAGTAGCAGGAGATCACTTGCAAATTTGGGGATCTGAAAATCTAATAGATTGGAACAAGCAGAGTGAATTTGGTAAAAACCAAGGGGCCCACGGAGGTGTTTGGGAGTGTCCAGACTTATTTTCCTTTACAGATGAAACCAGTGGAGCAGAAAAATGGGTGTTGTTTATAAGCATCAATCCAGGTGCACCCAATGGTGGGAGTGGCACCCAATATTTTGTGGGAGATTTTGATGGCAAGACTTTCACCTCTGATCAAGAAGAAGACCAGTGGGTAGACTGGGGTACTGACAATTATGCCGGAGTGACCTATAACCACACCCCAGATGGAGCGCGGTTGTTTATAGGCTGGATGAGTAATTGGTTGTACGCTCAAAACACCCCCACAGAAAGATGGCGCAGCGCAATGACCCTACCGAGAACCCTTTCTTTAAAAGACATAGAAGGCGTTCCAACACTCTTTAGTACTCCAGCTACGGTATGGGAAAATATTGGAAAAGACCAAAAAGGAAAAGATGTTTCCGTACCAGCAGGGCAAAGTATAGTCACTTATTCAGAAGACCTAAACCAATCTAAAATAGATTTTGTTTGGGATGGTTCTGCCATGAGTTTCTCATTTGTGAATCAGAAACAGGAGTTGTTAAGTGTTCATTTAGATCCAGAAAACCAGCAGATGTCTATAGACAGAAGCGCTAGTGGATTAGTAGACTTTCAAGAAGATTTTAAAAATATTCAAATAGGGCCCATTGGAGATTTGCCCAATACGGAAATTTCAGTATCTATATTTCTAGACCAATCTTCTATAGAGGTTTTCTTGAATGGTGGTCAAAAAGTCATGACGGCACAGTTTTTTAATACCAACCCATACAATCAATTGAAAATTGAAAATAAAGGCACAGAAAAGGCTGTTTTTAAAGGCTTAAAAATCACCCCAATTCATAGTATTTGGGGGCAGGATTAGACTGTTTTTATTATAAACCAGGATTTAGAAGTATAAAAACCAAATCAAAAAAGCCACTTTTTTAATCGCGCTAAATAGCAGCAATCGTTTGGTGTTTTTGTTCCAAAGGGGCTTTTTCATGATGGGATTTGCTTGTTTTTAATTACTTTCACTCAAATATATGCAAAAAACACCACTATGAAAATCCCTTTTTTTACGTTCTTATGTTGCGTTTCATTTATAGGTATACTCCAGGGCCAAACACTGGTTAATCCTGTGATTAAAGGTTTTGGAACTATTGGCGACGCACCCATGGCCGCTGAAAAGCCAGACCCCAATATGGTGTATAACATTGTGGTAGATGTGGCTACTGGAGATGAAGACAAAAGCCAAGTTTTCTTTGCGCTAAATAATCTAGCGCGACTCATGAACCTTCACGTCATGGGTGGTGTCCATCCAGAGCAATTAAATGTGGTTGTAGCCATTCACGGCTCCGCCATATGGTCCGTAATGAACGATCAAGCTTACACCAAACGATATGGAATTGCCAACCCGCACAGTCCATTATTTAAAGAACTCTTGGCTCAGGGCGTTAAAATTGCCGTTTGTTCCCAGTCTATGTTTAAAAGAAAAATAATGCCAGAGGAATTGGCCCCCGGTTTAGAAATGGCCACCTCTGCACTTACCGTACTTACCACATACCAACTCAAGGGATACGCCTTACTAAAATTCTAGGCTAAGGCCTACGGCCGATGCTTATTTGGTTTTCGCGAGACAATTTTGCACAAAGCACCATTATTTGCTCCAATAATCCAACACCAAAACATCATCTACATGCCCATCCAATAAGGCCACAAAAGCCATGTGATCTGGATGAGGTAAATAAGTAGCCCTGTCCGCTTCACTTTCAAAAGTCACAAAAAAGCAGTGGGTAAAGCCTTTGTCTAATCCTTCGGGACTATTGTTTAAGCCCCATTCAAAATCCTTTATTTCCTTTATTTTAGAAGGCAAAGCAATAAAGGCAGACTCAATTTTTTTAAGATCAGCACTGCTAGAAGATTCTTTAAATTTAAATAGCACAATATGTCGCAGGGATTCTCTCATGGTGTTTTTGGCGTGTATTTGATCTTTGTTTTGGTTTGTTCTATTCACACAACCACAAAGCAAGGCAAAGCAAAAAGCAATAAAAGATAGTTTTTCATCTGTTAAAGTTATTGTTTTTTAATTCAGATTAAATTGAATAAAGGTGTTTATGTTGCATAGGTACTTTAAAAATAGCTTCGCCTCTCTCCCTACCAGTAGATCCCTTGCGCCTCTCTCCCTACCAGGAGATAGCTTCGCCTTTACAGGCTTCGCTGTTCCTTTGGCCCCTCTGTTGAAAATACAAAAACCACTTGCTTCGCAAGCGTATGTTTTTTTATCCCTCTTCGCTTACAAAAGCAAGCTTTTGACACTTATAGGCATAAAAAAACCCACTCCTAGGAGTGGGTTTTTGTGCTTTAAGTGGTGCCTCCAGGAATCGAACCAGGGACACATGGATTTTCAGTCCATTGCTCTACCAACTGAGCTAAGGCACCATGCTATTAAGCGGATGCAAATATAATTTCTAATTTAGGATATACAAACAAAAAGAGAAAAAAAGGCAATTGTTTTTTTAGATTTCACATCTTTGTAGCATGAAACTAGTGCTAGACATAGGTAATACCTTTGGTAAGTTGGTGGTCTACAGGCAAGAAGATGAGGTGTTTAGAGCTCAATTTGAGCACAAAGACATGTACACAACACTTATTGGTTTGTTTTTTGATTTTCCAGGTATAAAACAGGCTATTTTGTGCTCTGTAGTCGTTGTTGATTCAAAAATTCGTCTTTTTTTGAAGGAAAAAACAATTCTTTTGGAGGTGAATAATGAAATGAAGCTACCATTTGAAAACAAATATGAGACCCCAGAAACTCTAGGGGCAGACCGAATTGGTCTGGTAGCTGCAGCTGCCTTCAAATACCCAGGTAAAAACTGTTTGGTGGTAGACGCGGGCAGTTGTGTGACCTATGATTTTATTTCATCAGATGGAATCTACCGGGGTGGCGCAATTTCCCCAGGGTTACAAATGCGTTTTAAAGCCATGCATGATTATACAAACAAATTGCCATTTGTTACTTTAAATGAGGCATTTATTGCCCTAGGTACAAATACTCAGAACAGCATTTTAGCTGGAGCTGTCAATGGATTGGTCTTTGAAATAGAAGGTTGGCAAAGCAGTTTTGGGAGTACACATAAAGATTTAACACTTATTTTAACAGGTGGAGACGCACAATTCTTGTCTAAACGACTAAAAAATACCATATTTGCCCATTCTAATTTTCTGGTACAAGGCTTATGCCAATTGCTTGATTATAACACGCTTTAGATGTTTAAAAAGTTATTTTTCACCCTTGTTATTTGTCTATTTATAAAAACTAACGCCCAAGACGGCACGGTTTCTCCCTATTCATATTTTGGTTTGGGCACTTTTAATCCTGCGAATACGGTGGAGAACAATGCCATGGGGGGGTTAAGTATCTATGGGGATTCCATTCATGTAAACCTTCAGAACCCAGCTTCTTATGGTCTCTTGAAGCTCACCACTTATACTGTGGGTGTTTCTCACCGTAGAATGGCCTTGACTTCAGATACCCAAGAAAAAAGCACTGCCTTAACAGCTATTGATTATTTGTCTGTAGCTATGCCCATAGCGGAAAACATTGGTATTGGTTTTGGTATTACACCAGTTACCTCTATGGGGTATATTTTAAATTCTAGCGCAGAAAATGCCAATGGTGAAACCATTACAAATGTTTTCTCAGGAGACGGAGGGCTCAGTAAAATATATTTCTCATTAGGTGCTGCGCCAATAAAAAACTTTACGGTAGGGGCTTCTGCCTTTGCTAATTTTGGGACTGTAAATAAAGAAAGGGTACAGTCTTTGAGTTCTGTATTGTTTGGAACCATAGACCGAAGAACTTCAAGAATGAATGGTTTTAATTTTCAGATGGCGGCCAATTACACGCCAAATATTACAGATAAACTGACTTTGTACACTTCTTTTGTTCATACAACAGGGTTGGACTTGAAAGCGAGTAATACGCAACAAGTAGGTTCGCTCTCATTGGTTAATGGGTCAGAATTAGAAGTCTCTGACTTAGACCTGGAGGCCGCCAATTTAAAAAACAATACCGTTAAAATTCCCTCTGTTACAACTTTAGGTCTTGGGATAGGAGAAAACAAAAAATGGCTACTAGGGGCCTCTTATACCATTCAGGAGATGGGTAGTTTTAGCAGTACTTTTCTAAGCCAATCAAATGTGGCATATTCTGAAGCATCTACCCTTAGGGTGGGCGGTTATTATGTGCCTGATTACGCTCCATTCGCTTCATTTTTTAAGAGAGCGACTTATCGTTTTGGAATTAGATTAGTCAATACAGGGATGCAGGTAAACAATCAGGCTATTAAGGATTTTGGCACAAATATTGGTGTAGGTTTACCAATGGGAGGCACTTTTTCTAATTTGAACATCGGGATTGAAATGGGTGCTTTAGGTACCTCAAAGGCCGGTTTGATTAAAGAAAATTACTTGAGCCTTCGCGTTGGACTCTCATTAAATGACAGATGGTTCTTGAAAAGAAAAATAAATTAATTATTTTTAGCCCTTATTTTTATAATTAACCACAATACATAACACCACCATGAAAAAGAAACTGCACATATTGACCATAGCCCTAATTGGTTTCGTTGGCGTTTTTAAATTACAGGCGCAAGACTGTGCAACCAATTTATCTATCTACTCAGAATTTGTAAAAGTGAAAAATTACGATTCAGCCTATGAGCCATGGAAGATAGTATACGAGGCGTGTCCAGAATTAAATCCTGCTAACTTTGTGTACGGGGAACGAATTTTAAAGTATAAAATTCAAAATAGCGCAGGAGATGAAAAGAAAGCTTTTGTAGATCAGTTACTTGCTTTGTATCCAAAATACAGAGAAATCTTCCCTGAAAGAGAGGCTTTGGCAGACATGCTTATTGACCAAGCTATGTTAAAAAATGACGAGAAGATTGCCACTACAGAAGAAATTTTCTCGATTTTAGACCAGGCATTTAACCAAGACCGTATTCATTTTACTAATGCGAAAGCACTTTATGTGTATTTTTCATACTTAGTAGATTTGAATGCTGCGGGTATAAAAGATTTAGACGCTGTGTTTGAGACATATGATCAGGTAGGTTCTAAAATAGAAGAAGAAGTAGAGTCTCTTAATCAAATGGTAAACAAATTACAGGCCAAAGAAGATGCTGGTAATATATCTTCTAGAGAAAAAAGACAATTATCGATTGCAGAGAGTAAATCAGAAACTTTTGTAAAGATCAATGAAAGTATAGACACCAAGCTGGGGAATTTAGCCAACTGTGAAAACTTAATTCCGCTTTACGAGAAGAATTTTGAAGAAAAGAAAACTGATGTAAAATGGGTTAAATCTGCTGTAGGTAGAATGTACAGCAAAGAGTGTACTGAAGACCCATTATTTGTTAAATTAGTTGAAGCCCAAAACGCTTTAGACCCAACTTCAGATACGTATTTTTATTTGGGCTTACTTAAAATGAATGCAAGAAATAGCCAAGGAGCTGTAGCAGACTTTAATAAGGCGGTAAGTTTAGAGTCTGACACTAAAAAGAAAGCCAACATACTTTATAAAATTGCCACAATTTATAAGAAGGGCAATAAGAGTTTGGCCAGAAACTACGCTCAGAAATCTATAGACAATAATCCTTCAATGGGAAAAGCTTATTTACTCATTGCTGGATTGTACGCAGAATCTGCTAACGAATGTGGAAGCACTACTTTTGAGAAAAGAGCCATTTATTGGAAGGCAGCTGAAGTGGCTAAAAAAGCAGCTCGTGTAGACTTATCTCTAAGAAGTAGGGCAAACCAAACGATTGAACGTTATATGGCATTAGCGCCATCTAAAACAGATATTTTCTCTTCAGGTTTGGCGGGAAAAACAGTTACTTTTAACTGCTGGGTAGGTGGTAGCGTTGCGGTGCCAAACCTATAAATGAAAGACATTAAGACCTTTAAGGATTTAAAAAGTATTGCCATTACATTTGTAACGGCAATACTTTTTTTTAGTTGTAATTCAAATGAAGGGACAGTTGTTTTTGAAGACCCAAAGGTGTCTCCTCAGGGGGTAGCGGAAAATTTTATATTGTATTATACTGAAACAGCTGAGTTTTCTGAAATACCGATGGAAGTGGCCATGGGCGGGGCATTAAAAAAAGATGCCAGGCTTATTGCTATTTTGAGGAGTTCAAAAAGTATGGATTACCAACATTTGGCATTCCCATACAGGACTTTTCCAGATGGACTCGTTTTGGAGGTGTTTGATTCAGAAGGCAAGAAAAGTGTGGTTAAATCCGATTATGGGATTATTTATTCTGCTACAAATGTAATAGATTTGAGGGGTAATGTGGTCATTACTACACATGACGGGAAGCAGTTGGAAACCCCACAATTATACTATGATCAAATAGGAGAATGGATTTTTACCGAAGAAAAATTCACCTATACCAATCCAGAAAACCAAACCATTATGGATGGAAAAGGTATGGACTTTAATAGAGATTTTAGTTTTTTAAATGCCCACAAAACTTTTGGGTATATGACCATTAAAGATACAGAAAGCGATGATTAGAATTTTAAAATATACCGAGTACTTATATTTAATAGTGGCTGTTTTCTCCCTAGTTAAAGTGATCAAGCTTTGGGGAAGTTCATTAGAGGAAATAGGTATTTTCTTGCTCTTTGGTGCTGTTTCAATTGGGATGTTCTTCTTTAGAAGAAATTACAGGTTGAAATTTGAAAAAAGACAAAACGAAAATAAAAAATAGTGGACTCAGACGTCATAATTATTGTAGTATCTCTCTTCTTTTCCGCCTTTTTTTCTGGGATGGAGATTGCTTTTATTTCAGCGAATAAAATTCATATTGAGATAGAAAAAAAACAAGAGGGGTTTCTGTCTAAAATCCTGACTAGGTTAACCAAAAGACCTTCGAAATTCATCGCTACCATGTTGATTGGTAATAATGTAGCCTTGGTTATATACGGTTTATTCATGGGAGACTTACTCATGGGACTATTTGAAAAATGGGCACCTTTAACATCTCCAGCATTAAGTTTATTTTTTACAGACTTTAGTTTACTTACACAAACGGTAATTTCTACGCTAGTTATTTTACTCACAGCAGAATTTTTGCCTAAAGTACTGTTTCAGATTTATGCCAATACTTTGATCAAGGCCCTAGCATTTCCAGCCTATGTGTTTTATTTTATTTTTTCACAGGTATCTAATTTTGTGATCTTTATTTCAGATTTGATTTTAAGGGTGATTTTTAAAACTTCTGGAGATTCAGTTCCATTGGCCTTTAGTAAATTGGAAATTGGCGATTATATTACGGAGCAAATGGAGGCAGTTGCGACCGAGGACGAGGTAGATTCGGAAATTCAAATATTTCAAAATGCGTTAGAATTCTCTGCAGTAAAAGCTAGAGATGTAATGGTGCCAAGGACAGATTTGTGCGCAGTGGAAATACATGAAAGTCCAAAGAATTTAGTGAAGATTTTTACAGAGACAGGATTTTCAAAATTGTTGGTGTACAAAGATACCATAGACAATATTATTGGCTACGTTCATTCCTATGAGCTTTTTAAAAAGCCCCAAACGATTAAGAGCATGCTTTTGCCTATTGAGTATGTGCCAGAGACCATGTTAATTAATGATATATTGAATGTACTGACCAAGAAGAGAAAGAGCATAGCCATTGTATTGGATGAGTACGGAGGAACTTCAGGGATGGTTACCGTAGAGGACATTGTAGAGGAATTGTTTGGAGAAATAGAAGACGAGCATGACAGCACAGACTTAATTGAAGAACAATTGTCTGAAAACACCTATAAATTCTCTGCAAGACTAGAAGTGGATTATCTCAATGAAACCTATCATTTAGATCTTGAAGAGCGAGACGAATACGGTACTTTGGGTGGGTTAATTGTTCATGTGACAGGCGAGATTCCTACCTTAAATGAAAGTATTATTATTGGCTTTTATTGTTTTACTATTTTGGAGGTTTCAGGTAATAAAATAGATTTGGTCTCTTTAGAGGTGCTTGAAAAGGAATAAAGCACTTTATAAAAGTTTAAAAATTAGAAGAAGCGAATAAAATTTAAAAAGAAAATGGTATTTTCGCCAACTGATTAAAAGATATTTAGAAAATGGCAGTATTAGAAAAAATAAGACAGAGAACCACGGTGTTAATCCTTATCATTGGATTGGCGTTATTTGCTTTTGTAATTTCAGGAGTATTTACCAATAGCGGAAGCGGATCTCCTATGGGAGGATCAGCCATTGGAAGTGTCAATGGAGAAGAGATTTCTATAGATGACTTTCGTCAAAAGTTAGAAGTTGCTGCCCAAAGGGCGGGAAGCCAAGCAACCACTGTTCAATTGGTGAACCAAGTTTGGAATTCATCCTTGAGAACAAGTTTGCTAAATCAAGAAATTGAAGATTTGGGTATCTCAGTAGAAGGAGATCAGATCATGAATTTTATAAAGAATACACCATCTTATTCAAACCAACCAGAGTTTCAAAATGAGAACGGTATTTTTAGTGAATCTTTGTTCATTGCTGCAGTTGCAGATTGGAAAGCCAATAACCCTTACAGATATTCTCTTTGGTTGCAAGACGAATTAGCCATTATGCAGTCTGCTAAAGAACAAATGTATTTTAACCTAGTTAAGGCAGGCGTTGGAACTACCTTGGAAGAGGGTAAATTTGACTATAAATTAGCGAATGACAAGGTAGACATCTCTTATGTGAGAATGCCTTTCTCTGCTGTGCCAGATACAACCATCACAGTAACTGCTGGAGAGATTGAATCTTACATTAGTAAAAATCCAGCTTTATTCAAGCAGGAGCCAGCAAGAGATATTCGTTTGGTTTACTTTGAGGAGAAAGCATCTAAAGAAGACGAACAGGCCGTAAAAGACGCTGTAGTTGGTTTGCTTTCAGACACAGAGGAGTACAATGAAAACACAGGAACTACTGAGAAAGTAGCTGGTTTTCTAAACACAACAGATTTAGGGGCGTTTTTAGAACGCAACTCAGACACTACTTACGATACTATTTTTAGGGCTAAGAATGAAATTGTGAGCACTTTTAAAGACTCAATTATCAGTTTAAATCCAGGACAAACTTTTGGGCCTTACAAAGAAAATAATGCTTACAATGTATCTAAGCTAGTCGCTAAAAAAAATAATGGTACCGTAAAAGCATCTCATATTTTAATTTCTTTTGTTGGAGCTGAGCGTGTAAGCCCAACTGTAACAAGAACAAAAGAGGAAGCAAGAAAAGAGGCCAACAGATTGCTTATAGAAGCTAAAAAATCAACTACTGTTTTTGCTGAATTGGCCAGAGATAATTCAGATGGACCTACAGCTTCAAGAGGTGGAGATTTAGGCTTTTTCCAAGAAGGACAAATGACACCAAAATTCAATGATTTTGTGTTTTCTAATAGCGTAGACGCTATTGGATTGGTTGAAACAGAATTTGGTTTCCATATTGTTAGGGTAGACGACAAACAGGATATTTTCCAAATTGCTACGCTGAGTAGAGATATTGCTCCTTCTGAGCAAACAATCAATACCATTTTCACTCAAGCGACCAAGTTTGAAATGGAGGTTACTGAAAACCCTAAAGAATATGTAGGTATTGCCAAAGAAGGTAACTTTGACGTAAGAAGTGTCAATAAGTTATTGGCTATGGATGAAAATCTTCCTGGTCTTGCTGCACAAAGAGGGGTAGTTCAATGGGCCTTTAACGAAGACACAGATTTAGGTGCTATTAAAAGATTTAATGTAAACAATGGTTATGCCATTGTGCAACTTACAGCCAGATACCGTTCAGGAACCATGACTGTTGCAGATGCTTCTGCTACAGCGCTTCCAATCTTGAGAAAGGAAAAGAAAGCCGCTTGGATTCTTAAGAATAAAGGAGGCAATACACTTGAGTCTTTTGCAGCCGCTTCAGGACAATCAGTAGAAACAGCTTCTGCATTAAGCGTGAAGAGCCCGATTATTCCTGGTGCAGGTAGAGAAGCTTATGTGGTAGGTAAGGCCTTTAATTTAACTGAAGGAGCCACCTCATCTTTGCTAGTAGGGGAGACAGGTGTATTCTTGGTACAGCTCAATAAAAAACAAGAAGCCGTTGCGTTAGATAGCTATGCTACTTACGCAGAAGCGCTTAAGGCAGGAACCCAAAACAGTATATTTTTTAGTAGTTATAATGCCTTAAAAGAAACAGCCACTATTGAAGACAACAGGGCAGTTTTCTATTAGTAGAAAGCACACAAATTGATAAAAAAAAGCGGCCTTTAGGCCGCTTTTTTTATAGGATTATTGCTGCGAATTAACCTATCATTTCAGTATAATACAAGCTGGTAGGGTATCCTTTCTCTAAAAAATACTCTTTTATTTCAGCGGGCGACAACGTCTCTGAGACTGCCATAATAAAATCGCCTCCCCAACCTCCAAGGCTTTTTACAGCGCCTTTAAAGTCTTTAAACAGCCGCTCCTTGACCGGGGTCTGTTGAATGATATTTCCAATAAAAGACTCGTGAAGCCTGATGTAATTTTCAAGCTGTATTGCGTTTTTAGCTCTGGCCAATTGAACGCTTAATTCATTGATTTCTTTGAGACTATTTTTCAGGGAGAAGTTTGCTAACTCCTTTTGTTTTAAATAAGCACTTATAGCTTCTCTACTGTCTTGCTTGCTGTTTAAGTGTACAAATACAGATTGTTCTTGTATTGCTTTCCCTAAAGTGATTGGCGCTATTTTTAAGGGTGTTTTTCCAGGATTAATGACAAAAGATATGGGATGTGTTGCACCAGCACATGCAATATCATAGCCTGAACCACCCATGGTTAGGGACAACAATTCATAGGGGTTTACCTCAGCCCAGAGCGCCACATTATGAATGAGTGTAGAAGAACTTCCCAGTCCCCAATCTCTCGGAAATTCTAAGTGGGTACTTACGGAAATACCAGGGCTGTTTTTTAAAAATGTGGGGTTTAGTTTTCTGGCGGTTTGTAGCAATTGAATTAAAAATTCAAGTTCGCTATTGCTGTTCTCTTCTTTGGGTTGGTCTAAAAGATCTAGAGAAAAATTGAAATCTCCCCAAATGCTCTGGTCCTTTGAGTAGGCTTTCCATTGTACACAGCCTGTTTGGGTGGATTCGAATTCAAGGTCTTGACCAAAGCGGCAAGGAATAGCAATAGCCTCTGCACCATCTAGTACCAAATACTCACTGGTGAGCAATAGTTTTCCGTGGCTGTAGAACCTGTTGGCCAATCTATTTCTTCTGCCTGTCTCAGGAATTAGATTCATAGCGATCCATTTTTTCTCAAGGTTTTAAAGCTACTGACTACATGACTGTGTGTTGCAGTTTGGTCTTTATAATAGGCCACCAATTCTACTTTTTCAGCTTCTGTTGCCCCTAATTGGTTTAAGATATTTAAAAGGTGCATTTTCATATGGCCTTTTTGAATTCCACTGGTCACTAAAGAATGCAAGGCTGCGAAATTTTGAGCGAGTCCAGCTACAGCAACAATTTCCATAAGTTGCTTAGCAGAAGGTTTTTGTAAGACAGCCATAGACCATTTCACTAAAGGGTGTAAATTGGTGAGTCCTCCAACGGTTCCTAGCGCCAAAGGCAGTTCTATCCAAAAGCAAAAAACATCATTTTCTATACTAGCATGTGTAAGGCTTGAATAGCTGCCATCTTTAGCGGCATAGGCGTGAACACCAGCTTCAATAGCCCTAAAATCATTCCCCGTTGCTAATACCACAGCGTCTACGCCATTCATAATGCCTTTATTGTGTGTGACAGCCCTATGTGGTTCTGCTTTTGCAATAGCAACCGCTTGCACCATTTTCTGAGCAAAAATAACACCGGATGCCCCATCAATACCTTCTAAATCTGCTACAGGACAAGATACAGTAGCCCTCACGGTGCAGTTAGGTACATAATTAGAAAGAATGCTCATGACTACTTCTATAGATTGTTCTTCTGCAGAAAATCCATGGTATTGCTGTGCTTCTCTTTTTAAGCTTGTGGCAAATTGCTCCAAACAAGAGTTAATGAAGTTGGCGCCCATAGCATCTGCCGTTTGGAACACAGCATGTATTTGAAAATAATGGGCCAAATCTGAAGTTTTGTCTCTCAACATCAGGTCGCTAATCCCACCGCCACGCTTTTCCATATTAGCAGTGAGTGGGGCGCAGTCTGCCAATAAAATGGGTTTTATATGGGTGAAAAAGGCCTTTAATTTTTTGGGATCACCTTGAAAGAAAAAATGTACTTGGCCTATTTTTTCAGTGCCCAGTACTTCGGTTTTAAATCCGCCTCGCGTTC
>Ga0257120_1001018_pt1 | contig 19485 bp, 26 predicted proteins | sample SI106_10metaG_FD_190153 | JGI IMG/M metagenome (GOLD analysis project Ga0257120, IMG submission 190153) | Marine microbial communities from Saanich Inlet, British Columbia, Canada - SI106_10 | ecosystem: Environmental > Aquatic > Marine > Inlet | place: Canada: British Columbia | collected... | reverse complement strand
GACAACAAGTCTCAGAAAAGTGATAACCTTAGCATCAATAGAAATAATTCTCCTGAATTAAACAGTACACAAAACAAAATTAAAAATGGATTAGTTAGGGTTGCTGAGTTAGGAGCCAAAGCTATTGCTAAAGTTGCACCAAATGTGAGAATTGTACTGCACGAAAGTAATGAGCAGTACTTAAAGTATGCAAGGAACGGTGAGGGAAGAGGTGAATACAATCCTAATTCTAAAGTTATTCATATAAACCTTACAGAAGCTACTAAGTCTACTGTGCCTCACGAAATATTCCACGCAGTTTTAATGGAAAAAATAGGTAGTGAACCTGCTATTGCTAGAGCAGCAGAATCTATGGTGGCATCTGTTCGAAAAACTTTAAAGGATGACTCTGATTTAGCGGTTCGTATAGATAAGTTTGCTGCACAATATGTTGAGCAGGATGAGAATGGTAATCCAATCTTAGATAAGAATGGTAAGACTATACCTCTAAGCCTTCAGAACGAAGAGAAGCTTGCTGAATTGGTAGGGATACTTTCTTCAGAGTATGGAAGAAAATTATCTAAACCTACTAAGAATGCAATTGTTCTATGGGTGAAAGACTTAGCTAGAAAATTTGGAATTAAAATAGGTAGTGACTTTGGAAGAAATGATTCAGATGTTATTGACTTATTAAATACTATTGCAGGTAAAACTAGAACGGGTGAAGAGATAACAGAGTCTGATGTAAAAATACTTACACCAGGAACACCTATCCCAGGTGCTGATGGAGTTATACCTGATGGTATCCAGGATGATGGTCCTAAGATTGATCTATCGTCAAGATCTCAATTACTTGATAGGCGTGGTATTGATATGTCAAAAATAAAACGTGGGTCAATAAACGATTTAAGTGGAACAAATGCTTTTGTATTTGCTGCTGATCAAGCGGTTTATGGAAAGACAGTTAGTCCTACAGGATTAGAGTTCGACTTTAACGGTGGGTTTATATATCCATATGGAGCACAACAACAAGGCAGTAATGCCGTTTGGGTTTTCTCAACAGAGAATGCTGCAAACAAAGTACTAAACAAAGCTAAAAATAGCGATGGTGTAGGACTGATAATGTCACAAGCGAATGACGGTATTACAGGTAATGAAGAGTTCTATGCTTATATAAACGCAGAAGTAGACAATGCTATAAAGAAGGGTGCATCTCCACAAGAGATGATCTCTTATATAAATGAAAAACTAAAGCTTACAAAGGTTGCTAATGGTTTAGCAAAGAAAGGTTTGCCTGCTCAAATTAGTAGCTTAGAGGAACTTCAAACGCTTCTAGTGCCTACAAACTTTGAGCAAAGAGGAAGCTTCACTAAGACATTTTTAAGTAAAGATTCTTTTGAGAAGTTTGGTATACCTCCATTTAACCCATTAAAAACTGTAGAGCAAAACATATCTGATAACGTTACTGACCCTGCACTTAGCAAGGTTGAGTATGGAGATATTATATCTGCAATTCAATTTGAAAAAGAAGGTAAGCCATTTAAAATAGAACCAGGTCAGCCTGGATATCACCCTGCATATTCGTGGGCATTACCAGGTGCACCTATTATGGTGTTTGATAATGCAGTTGATATTAGAAAAGTATATCCAAACGCTACACCTGTTAGCGGAAACCAAACTCCTTTAGGTAAAAGAGCGAAGCCATTAGCTGCACGTTCAGCAATGGGTGGTCAGTATATTGCAAAGGTTCCTTCAGATATAAAGGTAGAAGGAGAACAAGTTACTGTTAAATCTCAGAAGACCATTGGTGATCTTGCGAAGTATTACAATATGAATACTTCAGGATTTTTCCCTAACAATGCTCCTATATGGCAAATGAGAAAACAAGTAGAAGCTTTAGGTTATAAGTTAAAAGAATCTAAGCGTGATCAGTATGGTCGTGGAGGTAGTTACTACCTGGTAAACGCAAGAGGAAAGAAGGTTAACCCAATGTCTAGTTATAATTCTAGACAACAGAAAAAAATTATTAGTGAATACATAAACGAAGCTAGAGGAAACTTCTTTAAGGAAGCGGTGATTAGAGATTACCTGGTAAGAACAAAAGGGTATGCTGCTAAAGAGGTGGATGAGTTAATGGCTATTGAAGTTGATATGTTGAATAAGATGCCAAAGAGTTTTGGTAATATTCAGGGTGGTGCTCAGGCAGGAGTTAAATTGTTTAAGAGAGTACAGGACTTCTTGACTAAAGAAACTAAGCGAAATAATAAACGTAAAGAAAAGAATCAGATTAGTGAACAGGCGATTATGGATAAAGCCATTGAGTTCCTGGAGAATCAAGAAGAGTATATCAATGAGTCTGAATTTTTTACAGAAGGTTCTAAGAAGAAAGGAACGCAAGTAAAAAAGAGAAGGGTAGGCAGATCAACATTACAAAACAAAATGCTTATCGATCTTCAGAGTGAGGTTAGTATAAGACCTACACAAGATATGGCTGCTAAAATAAGACAAGCCAAGGCTATTGTGAGTCAAAGGAAAAAGGGAGAGAGCAACCTTAAAAAAGTGCAAGCAGAATTGCGAAACTTTTTAAGACGTTCATTGCCTAAAAATATATATACGAAGCCTGCAGTAATGAAATTGATTACTGAAATCAATGCAGCTACTGAAGAAAATGCAGATGGTATTTTAAAAACGCTTGAAGATTTTGTTGTAAATGAAAACATCAAAACATTAGAGGCTAAATTAAAGTTCATCTTAACAGGTAAGTACACAAAAAATCAAGGGCAAAGAAAGGCTGCGACCAAGGTTGATAATGAAACTAGAAAAAGAATTGAAGCAATAGCAAAATCACTTGTTGTTACTAAGGCTACTACGGCTGAAAAGATTGATGAGATTAATGCTAAACTAAGAGAGAGGTTTAATACACTACTAGCAGAGGAGGCTAAAACCAATAAGACTCTTGAGGAAATGGTAGACCTGCAAATAGTAATGCAGTATAATGAAACATTTCAAAAGGAGAACCTAGACAAGGTTCAGCAACTAGATTCTTTAGTCGCTACCCTTGAAGAGATTGTTAAAAACGGTAGGTCTGTTTTAAAACAAGAACTTGCCGATGCATCAATAGAATATGACAGGCAGTTTGCTGAAGCTTATTATGCCATTACAGGTACTGAAGTTGATATGACTGACCGTGCTGCTGCGATCAAACTCTTAGAAGAGATGCAGTTGGAAAAGAATAATGATAATGAACGAGCAAAGTTAAATAACAGACTTGTTACCTGGAGTCAAAGCTTCCTTTTAACTATGAATAACTTTATCAATTCAAACGAATCGATGGACGGTCTGATGTCTAAAATAGATATGCTTCCTGGCGAATTGTTTGGTGGTATAATGCAGGAGAATTACACAGACAGAGTTGATGCTGCAACTAGAGAAGTAAAGGCAAGAAAGATAATCCTTCAACAATTTTTGATGGATAATCTACAGGCTATTTACGGAAAGAATTGGAAGAAAGTAGCACGACAAAACAGAGTAAAAGACTTAGATGCATTCGGAGAAATTTACCAAAATGATTTAATGAAATCAAAAGGTAAGGGACTTATACTTAGTCAGAACGAAGCCGCTTACTTGTACAATCAATATAAAGATCCAAACAACAGAGGTTCTTTTGAAAAGAAGTTTGGCTCACAGTATGCCAGGGTAATGAAAGAGATTACAGAGAACCTAACTAAAGAATCTAAAGCGTTTGCTGATTGGCAGGTTGAGGTATATTACCCTTCGTTATACGAGCACTACAACGCAGCTTATAAAAAAATATACAGAACCGATTTACCTTGGAATCAATTCTATGCAGGTACATTATATAGAGAAGGGTTTGAAGTAGAACCAATTGACTTACTTGGTCAAGGGTCTGTTTATCAAACCGTAGTTGGTTCTGCATCTACTAAGTTTAGAACACAAAATAATCTACCTATTCAGAGTAAGGATATGATGGATGTCCTAGCGACATACACCAATGAGATGGAACATTTTGCTGCATACTCAGAAGTAGTTAGAGATATGAATAAGGTCTTCACAAATAAGTTTATTAAAAACGCTATTGAGGAGATACACGGTAAGAAAGTTATGAAGCTTATTACTGATATGGTTCAGAAGATTGCATCTAAAGGAGTCAAGGATCAGAATGTTGGCGATGTGATTGTCGATAAGATGAATACAGTTTTCATATTAAAAACTTTAGCGGTTAGTCCATTGCTTACTCTTAAACAATTGTCTTCTACATTTACTTATGCTGCAGATATTGGCTACCTAAATTGGGTTAAGTATGCAATGAAGAATAAGTTGGAGGCTAAAAAAGTTTGGCAAGAAGTAATTGATAATTCTGTTTATATGAAAGACAGAGCGGGTCAAGATGTTATGAGAACAATCGAAACCTATTCTGAAAAAACAGGACAAGAATTAGTTAAGGGTGCAAACAAAGAGACTATGGAGTATTGGACAAGACTCTTGATGGCTAATGTTAGAGTGGGTGATAGAGGTGCTATCTTCTTAGGAGGTATGCCTAACTACGCTTATTATAAAGCACAGTTTAAAAAGAAAAACCCTAAAGCTACAGACCAAGAAGCTATTGATCACGCTATAATTAAGTTTGAGCGTGACACTAAAAGAACTCAGCAGTCTAGTGATCTCCAGGATAAGGATAGTTACCAAACAGGTAACCCTATTTACAGAGCATTGAATCAATTCTTAACTACTCCAAAGCAGTATATGAGAAAAGAAATCCGTGCGATGAGAGAGATTCGCAGGAAGATTAGGGCTAGAAATTTACAAGCAGGTAAGGGAACTCTCAATGAAAACTTGAGACAACTAATGATGTTCCACGTTTATATGCCTGTGTTTTTCCAATACCTATCTATGGGGCTACCAGGATTAATGAGACCATTTAGAGATGAGGATGATGAGGACTTGTTAAGAGCGGCAGTACTAGGTAATATCAATGGACTGTTTCTACTTGGTGAAGTTGCCGTTATGATTGCTGATGAGGTTCAGGGTAAACCCTGGGCAGGAAAGTCAAGCAAGAGTGTGGGTGTGCTAGAGATATCTAAAAGACTTATAGGTCAGAAGCAAAAGTTTGATGCGGCAGCAGAGTCTATGCAGAAAGCTGCAGAAGCATTTGCTTTAGTGGATAGAAATAAATCGCCTGAGAAATACAAAGCAGCAGTATTAAAATACACAGAGGCTACAGAAAAGTTCGAGGCTGCATCTGATAATCTTGCAGCAGAGGTTTCATCTATTGCTTCTATGGGATTAATTCCTGCAACTGCAGTTAATAAGTTTGCAAAGAACTTAGATAAAATGAGTGGTGCTGATGCAGGTGAAGCCTTCCTTAGATTAATGAACTACTCTGAGTATCAGATCACGGGACCTAAAACAAAAAAAGAGACTCCGCCTAAAACTCCCGCTCAAAAGTATGAGGAATATTTAAAAGAGCAGGCTAAGGAAAAAAGAAAACAAGACAAGCAGTCTAAGGGTAACTATATAAACGGTGGCTTTGACGGTGGTTACAAAGGAGGCTATAATAGTGGTGGCTATGACGATGGATACAACTAAACAGAAATACTATGCCATTTAAAAGTGAAGCACAAAGAAAGTGGATGCACATAAACCTTCCCGATACTGCGAAGCGTTGGGAAAAAGAATACCCTATAGGTAAGGATAGGCTTATATCCAGGGTAGAACCTAAGAAAAAATAAAATACAATAGGTATGTGTTTATCACAATGATAATTACAAACTCTATGTATTTGTTTCTATTGTCTTTCATTTAATGTGGTTATTAAATTCACACCTTGACTTATATGTAGGTATCCGATCTCTTTTTTTATATGAAACTTTTTACCAAAGTCTGTTTGTTTAGGTAAGCTTTTCATACTCCAATCAAAAGATATATTCTTTATATAAAAAGCCCATATTCCTTTAGGTGTGGAGTTTATATACACAGGGATGTTTTCATATAGTTCTGACCTCAACATCAACGCATCATACTTTTGCTTTTCAATAATCAGATCGTCATAATGAGACCGTCTACATTTTAATTCAACGTCCAGGTTGTGTATGACAGAATAACAATCGTGCCTAGCGGTTGTTGATTTGGTTGGTTTAAGGTCTTGTATAAAGTTTTTCTTTAAGAATAAATACAAGTCCGCCTCTTTGTAGAGTGTGTTGTATTCATATATCATCCTCTATCGAGAGTTCAATATCTTTAAGTAAAGCTATTAGTTTTCGAACCTCAATTTTTAGCGGAGGAAATTCCCTATCTACAAGACATTCATAAATTTCGGAAGCAGAGTCGTGTATTGAATCCATCAAGTGATTGATATGATTTATCCTTTCGTGATCGAAAGCTGAGGATTCTTTTCGGGACATACTTTATTAGGTTTTTTTTGTCGGGTCTTTATCCATTGCTTGTAAGAATAAATTTCCCATTGTAGGATCTATTTTTTTAATAGCGTTATATATTTTTCTAGAGTAACGTCTTACTTCTTCTTTCTCGGACTTTGTTGAATCACTACCAACATTGCAATACATTGAACAATCTATTTCTAATAGTCTGTCAGTTTTTTTCTTTGCATTCCAGGTCTTGTAGCTTACGATTTTTTCAATTTCATTTACGTTAAAGTCCATTGTAAAATATATTTAATTTGATCTGAGTTTCTTTCTCTCTATTCTTTGGAGTTCTTTGCCGAACCATATCCATTATATCACTTAGTCTTTCATCAGCCCTTTTCGACTGTGTTTGTTCTAAAGTTAGACGCTCTATTTGTAAATGTAATTCTTTTTTTTCATTTCTCAAAGCAAAGATTTCACTTTTTAATTCCTGCTCGTTTAACAAGTATATAGGATCATATTCAGTATAGAAATCAGCCTCACATTTTTCGTAACTTCTCTTGAGAGCCATATCCCCTTTGATGTAGTTGGGGAAGTTTTTACAGTAATGAAGAACTGTAGCGTGATTCATCCCTATAGATTTCGATATGATACTACAACCATAGCCCTGGTTGGTAAGAAGTACTGAGTAAATCATCTTAGCATTAACGATCTCTCGATGCCTTCTCTTGTTGTTAAAAACATCTATACCTAACAGGTTAAGTATAATGTCTTTCAGGTTTCTAAATTCTGTCTCGGTCTTGAAAACTGTTTCGTAATGATTCATTTTTAGGTAGATAAGATTTGATTGATAATTTATGACTAATATATTCTAGATACTCTTCGCACTCTATGGACTTGATGTCTACAAAAAATGTAGGTTCATCTGCTACTTCATCGGATTCTTCATTATAATATTCAACTGCAAAAAACTTAGGGATTTCCCCGTGTATTACGCCTGCAATTTCCTGGCTCCAACCATCTAGAATTGGTAGGTGTGGAACCACAGATGATAATTGGTTTAGTATGATGTGAGATTCTTTTATTGTATAGTCTTCTAAAGCCATCCAAAAAAACTCATCAAATCCATACCCCTTACCCTCTATATACCTCAGTTCTAAATCCATATTTTTCTAATTCTTTTAACCGAAACTCCTGGAGTTTTGAAAGCCTGCCCTTGGGCGTTTTAACTTCACTAAAAATAACTTGAGAGTCGGGGGGTATCGCAAGTATATCAGGGATCCCATTCTTGTTTGTCTTGATCAGCTTCAGAACGTAGTAACCCTCAGCTTCTAACTGTTTAATTCTTTTCGCCTGAATCTGTTGCTCTGTCATATACAAATTTAAGGTTTTAAATTTTCTCTTTTATAAGTCATAACAGTTTTTTAAAATGTGAAAGAGTAAAGTCTTTCTTTTTTGTAACTGACTTGTATATATCAGACTCAATACCTCCCTCAGAAAAAATCCAATAGACATCAGATTCTAAACGATCCTTGGTTGTCATCCTATCTCTTGACTGCCAATAACTTGTAGCACTAAAGTCTATGTTATAATATACTAATGCTTCAGCTTTTCGTAAGGATATACCCTCACGCCCTGATACAATTTGTAAGGCTATAGACTGACCTGTGGTATCAAACGTACTTAAATCCGTACATAAATCATCACCATATACTTTCTTTAAAGCATTTAATTCTTCCTTAAACTTATAGAAGATTCCAATTTTAGAAGTGCAGAAGTTATCGTATATGTACTCAGCTTTTGACAGGTCTATTATAGTTGAGTTACCCGACTCAAATTTTACTGTGCCTGAATACAATTGGTGCAGCTTCATCATCAATTTCACAGAAGTATCAGCCAGGATAACTTCTTCTTTACCCTCAACAACTAAATGTTTTTTTAGTGTAGCTGCTAACTTATAAGTTATTGGATTCATCTTAACGAATAATGTATGTTCCCTGGTATCAACCTTAAAACCTGCTTGCTTCTGAGTATAAGATATGGTATACTTGTTCATCTCTGCAATGATTTTTATATGCCCATCGTGATAATCGTTAATGTATAGACCATTGATTTTCCTTTGCTTGACATTGACATAGTCTTTAGAAAACTTATAAAAGTTTACATACTTACTGAAAGGGTTTTTCTTTATCCCCCAAACCTGGTGATACATTTGACTGTAGGACTCAGGAGTTGGTGTTCCCGATAACAGTATAACGTATGGATTGGAAGACTGAATCAAGTCTCTTACTTGCTTTGATCGTTTACTTGGCTTTGGAAACGCACCCATACTATGTGCCTCGTCACAAATTATAAGATCAAAAGAACCTTCTGTCTTATGTAAAGACTCATAGTTGATAACAACTAAATCAAAGTCAGGTCTAAGTAAATTAAAATCGTTTTCAATACTACTGATTGCTTTCTTCTTAGTGATAAATAAAACCCTCTTGAGTTTTAATAGTTGTGCAATACCCAGGCTCGTTAGAGTCTTACCTGTTCTAACTTCCATAGCCAGGTATAAAAAGTTTTTTAATAATAATATTTCTGCTCCCTCTACAATAATTTTTTTCTGATACTCTCTAAATTTTATTTGTCTTGGTTTCTCCATTAGTTTTTTATAATGTGCCAGGCTAACTTCTACTTCTTCAATAACTTCAGGTGGTGTATCGTATACCCTTTGCTCTATAGTGTGAGCGGCTTTACCCCTACCTACCTTTACTAATTTAGTTCTTGTAATTATTCCCTGGAGTAAGTTGATTTGATTAAACATTTGTTCGTCAGAGTACCCCGTTATTCGGTCTCGTACTCCCTCTCTAGATACTCCTTTAAATTCTTGCATTTTAAATACTCTTCTTGTTCTATGAAATAATCTATTAAATTTTGAATGTCACCTCTCCTGGGATACTTCTTCGCAGGATTATGAACAAAGAATGGTGAAGAACCACTCACAATATCCTCCCAATCATACCCCAATATAATTACGTTGAAAGAATTATTGTAAGCGGAATCTATTTCTTCACTATCAAATTTCATAAATCTAGGTTTGACTGTACTTCAAGTTCGTGCTTTGGTCTAACTCGAATCCATCTTCCCGTTGGGTCTCTTCCGTCTTCAGGGTCTACTCCCGTAGTGTACAATCCATATGCCCACAACCACTTGTAAAACCTGGTTCTACTAATAGTCATCTTAGCTTTTGGACCATAGTCAGGATACTCTCCTATAAACTCAAAGTATAGATCTTGCTTTATATATTTTTGCCCAACATTTATAGGCTTGTTTGTTTGTTGACCCTCTACTAATCCACACCACTCAATAAAATCGTGAGATGTCTCAGCAGAAAGCTGACGTATTTGAAGATTAACAAATGCACTCTTAACTAAACCTGTGTTTAAAAAGTTTTGCAAACAAGCGGTCATATAGTTATCAAACACACACCACTCATCTTCGTCCCACTCTGCAAAGAAGTGTTTCCCAAACTCATCTAATGGAGTGAAGTTTTTATTGTAGTGTTGGTGTAGTTCTATCTCCCACTTCCTTCTTGCAAATGAGTTACCGCTTCCTTTGATAGCATAGTTTGTAGTGATTCCAATCTTAGGTGATTTACTAAAAGGAATTTTAATAGCATCCTTATTTTTCTTCTCCAGGGTAAGACCTTCTGTTACTACAGAAAACAATCTCTCAAAATCAAAATGCTTTTTTACATCATCAAAGCATAGTATCTGCGTATCTGCTGAGACTAATTGATAAGGAAATGATTTCTCAAAAGCAAACGCCTTACCATCAATCACTACTAATTTTTTCATTTGAGATAGGGCATTCATAAATAATCCTTTACCCGTTCCTCCTTCAGGATTGTCTGATATAACCTCGTCATTAAGTATTACGGCAGGACAGTAGCTTAGGTTCTTATGACCGTGCATCATAAACCCAATAGTAGATTCCATAGTAATAACCCTGGACTTATCATTAGCACAGATGTTACTAATAAAAGTTTTGTAGTCGCAACCAACATCATCACATATCTTAAAGTTTCTGTTTATGATATGGTCTTTCCAAACATAACCACCCAGGTCTATGTAGTCAATAGGCTCTATTAATCCCTTGGTAATCTTAACGGCACAGTTCTTATAGTATAAGTATGCCGAGTCCTTTGTGTCTTCGATGAAGTAGATGTCAACCGTAGATAAAAGTGTAAGAAACTCATCACGAAAAAACCTTACGTTATCAGCGAAGTAATTATAAATACTTAGATCATCTAATTCAATCAAATGATTTAATATAAAGTCCTTGATTTGTTTCTCTGATGTGTGGTCTATTAGGTTGTTGGTTACCTTAACAAATACATAGTGCTTACCACCTTCGGGGCAGTATTTAAAAAACCCATTGTCCTCCAGGAATTTTTTAAAACTGAAGTGTACAATCTTGATAGTACCCTTGTCGCTCTTCTCCCAAAAAGTTTGCTTAGAATTTTCAGATTCTATTCTAACTATTACAGATTCAATTACCTCGCCATCAACTCCTGCTTCATTTAATTGATGGCGTATTTCTTTTTTTGATACTCCCCTCCTTATCTTATTTTTTATTAAGTCCAACTTGTCCTCATCCTCGTAGTACTTGGTTCCGAAGTTCATTGTGTTTGCGTATGCTGAATCAATTGTCCTGGTAATCTCAACTAGGTTAAACCCTTCTGTTGCAAATTGATTTAATACATATCCCGCTAACGATTTGTTTATACCATAATCATTGAACGCCATCGCTAAAACAAATGCGTGTTGATTCCTGGAGCCTTCAGTCATTGGATATTTTTTCTCCCACCACTTCACTAGGATTTCAACCACCTTGTTTTCATCGGTGATTGGTATTGTTGCGGGGTCAATACTAGAATTTACTTCTTTGTATGTTGGTTCAGCAATGGTGTCCCATAAAGCTGAGTTCTCATTGATATGTAGTAATGGGTCGTAAGACTCATAACACACACGAGAGACGTTCTTACACATCTTATCGAAGTATGGTGAGTCAAAGTACTTCATTAAAGAATTGAAGTAGCTAACGTGCTTATCTGCAATCGGAGGTATCTTAACTAATACCTTCAGTCCATTACCTGATGGGGAAATAAATACAGAATAAACAAAACGGTCTTTAGTTAACCTTTCCTTGTGTTCTAAAAGTTCTTTTCTTTTTTCGTGTCCATCAAAATCTAGGCACATCAATCCACTATGCTCTATAATAGCTGAGTCTAGTCTCTTGTTGAATACACCACTAAAACATATAGCAGGTAGCTTCTTTTTTAATTCGTTTCGTTGTGATTTATTCTTTTCTGCTCGGATCTGTTTAACCAGGCTCTTGGTTGCTCCGTCTTTTATTCTTTGTAGAACCATACTCACATCCCTATGGAATGGAGTCTCTGTTTCCTTAATGTTTTTGAAAATTGTAACCTTTGATGTCATTTTAATGTCGGTTTTATGTCGATTTTGATTTTGTAACTAATTGATTTCTAAGGGTAGTGTCGATAATGTCGATTTTTACTCTTTGTATGTAAAGAAAATAAAATATATAGTATAAAAAAAATATATAGTATATAAAGAATTTACTATTGGCACGGTATAAGGCAAAAAAGAGGGGGCAAATGCCCCCTCTATCTGTGCATACTTAGTGTTGACTAGAACGGCAGGTCAGGAGTTTCGTCCTCTACTACTGCCGCAGGTGTAGGTGCTGATGCATTAGCACCACCTTGTGGTTTGGCTTCCCAGGTATCTAACTCGCAATAGTAGTTTCCTCCTTTTGCTTGTTTGATGTCTAGGTTTACCCATCCATTCTTAGCATTAGCTTTTAAAAAAGCCGTTGCTTCATCTACTTTGATTGATTGTCTACCGACAACAAATTCAGGTGCTCCTTCTCTACGTTTGAATGAGAAACCTTGGGCGAAAATTTTTTCTTCCATTGTTAATTGATTTTAATTGTTTGCTCCAAAAAATTGATTGTGTCGAGAATAATATTTTCTTTATCCTCACGAGATTTGCAGACCATTGGAACATTGAGCCACATCTCTCGTTTTTTCTTAAATAGATTTCTAAAGAACTTCATTGATATAGAATTCATTAATATCTTCCTGGGGATTATCTCCAAAGAACTTATCATACACCTTGATAGCTTCAGTTACTTTGTTTCTTCCACGCTCTATAAACTCTGCTGATGGATGGTATATACCTAGCATCTTAGTTGTTTTGTCAACCACATAAAACACTAATGGCTTACCAAATAATTCCTGGTAGATATAGCATTGGCTATCGTAATTATACTTAGAAGCTGACCACTTAAATTTAGTGATGTCTCCCGTGCTTTTCAGATCAATGATTTTGTCGGGGCAAATAATATCTGCCTTCCCTTTCCACATCATACCCTGGATTTCTTTTACCATTGGAACCTCGTACTCACAACCCTCTTGCCTAACTCCTTCAAAGAATGATAGGTTCTGCATCATAGCACTCACACAGTCTCTTATTTCTTGACCTTCTTTCTCTAGCATAACTATGTCTTGAGGTACGGTAGCAAGGTATTCTTTATAAGCCTTAGTAGTCCTGGTAGATACATCTACAAACTTAGTCTCTGAAGCCTTCTCAGGTTCCAGGATTAGTTGGTGAAAATATCTTCCCTTGTGGAAATTTACATTGTCTTCTTGGGGCTTTCTGAAGTTCATCGGATTAGAAAGCAAAGTACCAATATCCGAATTGGATAGGTACTGCTTTCCAAATGCACCGTAGTACTGTTCGTCATCTCTTAACTTGTCTAGTATATCTTTCATTACTTGAGAAGTTTTTTGATTTCGTTCTGAACTGTGCTTGATAGTTCATACTTAGTTCCAATCTTATCAGTAAGCTTCTTGAAGCCTAAAGACTTATTGTCTGTACAAAACTTAGCCACTCCAACCCAGGTCTTATCTGTTATTGCTAAAGGAAGTTTTGATGATTTCTTAGGAGCCTCCTTTTTAATAGGTGTTGGCTCTTCTAATGTTGGCATATCTTCACCCGCATAAATATAAATTGCCATACCAAACATCGCCAGGTTTTTAACCAGGCATCTCATTATTGTTTTGTTGATGTCAAACATTGTAGCACCCGCAACTTCTTTATCACCGTACCTAGTGGTGAACGTATAAGGGTTTGCTTTCATTGACTTGTTAGCACCATCCATTACGGGTAGCCACATCTCTAATGTTTTACCACCAATAGTAACTGTGGTGTCACACATATACCCAAGGTTGTCGTCATAGATATAAGGAACCTCTTTTCCTGGATCACCATACTTACTTACTTCATAGGTCGCATCGGGATAAACCTTTACAACTTCTGCCCAAGCCCAAGCCCAGGATAAATAAGTTAGATTGTTTTTCTTCTCAACTTTAGAGTTGACGTTGATTGCGGATAGAGTTTCAAAGACCGACTTCTCTTCTGTTTTCTTGACTGTTGCCATTACGATTTGATTTTAATTGATTTAATTTATTTGTTACGTCTCGGTGCTTCGATATTAAATTATCACGGTGAACCTTATAACCGCTTATCTGCTTTACTGATGCACGACCGCTTATTTCTTTTTGAATTTTACGTTCAACAATATCAAGCTTTGCACAATAGTTAGACAAAGATAAGACATAGACTCCATACCGCCAACCATTTTCTAAGAAATCGATCAAATCAATCTCAGCAATTGGCTTGTAGTAGTCACCGCCTAGCATAGTATTAAATAACTTTATAGAACCATCAGAGTCTTTAATTATCTTAACTCCATACACCATTCTAGAATCGTATCCCGCTCCGTTTACACCGACCGCATAGTTATCTTCCTTGGCTTGGTTCCATATGTCTTCTTTACTATAGTTCATATGCTTTATCTAAGTCTCTTACTATAGAAATATAATCTTTATCAGTAACCAATTTTTCCTTGACCATTTTAATCCCCCAATGAATAGATGAGTGACTTATATGGTATCCGTTTTCAGCCATATACTCTTGTATATAAACTTGCTTCATTGGTCTTTCAGAACATAGGTAATATAGCAAATGCCTGGCATCTACTATATCTCTACGTTTAGTCTTAGTAAACAAGACTTCCTTGTCTATGTTGAATAGTTCACACACGCTTTCAACGTATGTATTAAAAATTGGTGCTTTCATTCGATTCGATTTTACTTGGTTGTTCCTGGGGTTTGTAAATCTCCCCAAAGGAAATAAATAAGTCGTTTAAGACCTCTGTGATGTTTAAGTCTGATTGATGACTTCTCTCTCTTGATTTTGATTTTGACATATGATATAATTTAAGTTGATGTTGTTGACCAATAGGTTCTTTCGGGGTTAATGTTGCTTAAAGAATTAGTAGCAGTCACGGGATCCGTTTCTTCTAGTTTTGCTTCGTCTTCTTTTGCTATAACCAAAAGAATTAAATAACCAATGAGGTCAAACAATGTGTCCTCGGTTTCGTCAGACAAACCAACGTTATGTATCCTGGCTAATTTATCATCTATCCTGGCGTTTAATGAATCAACTGCATTACCATTGCTAAATACATTTATAGGATGTAATGCTGAATCTCCGTAGTCCAGGTTCTTTTGAACTAACATATCACAAACCTCAGCCGTGATACGTTCGATGTCTTTTACTCTACTCATTTGAATTTTGATTTACACAGAAAATTTTCTGCTTTGATTAATGTTTTAAAAGTTTCTCCTCCAAACAAAAAAGACTTTTTGTCTATCTCCTGGATGAAATAATTACCCGCATACAAGTATATAACTTTGCAGTCATCGTGTATTTTAGGAGCGTTTGCAAACATAGAAAGAAAGCCGTCTCTCGAAAGCTTTCTCTTGCTTACTCTATAGTCTTTTGGTGTTAGAACTTCATTGCCCAACACCTGCTGAACTTTTTGAATAATCTCTTTGTTCGCTGCTGCGTTTTTAATTTTTAACTCTAACAAATAGTTTCTTAAAATTTGTCTCATAATAAATTAGTTTACTTCAGCAAGCCCACATTGAATAACATCACCGACTAGCGGTCGACCGTAAATACTACTTGCTTTTTGGTTGTGTGGTAGGTCATTTAACAAGCCCTCTTCGTTAGCTACTAACAAGCCCTGGTTATCTTTGAGATAAACAAACTCGATTAGACCGCCAACTAGGTCTTGCATTTTCTTTAGGGTTGAGATGTCTACGTTCTGAAGAATCTCCCCGTTTGATTTTAATAGTTTTGCCATTTTATTTGATTTTGATTTGTACGAAATTAGTGATTTTATTGGACTTATCCAAATTTGATATCGGTTAACTTGACATACCAATAACCGTTTTTTATATGCTTATCTGCCTTGTGGAACCAGGAGGGTTTAATCTCTTGTGTATGCTCCAGGTGACTAATTAACATATCAAGTCCTGACTTGATTCCTTGATGCTCTGCGGACGTATGGCTATCGTTTACCCATTCCTGGTCTGCCTTGATTTCTGCCGCTATGCGTTTGATTGTGCTTAATTCTACTTTCATTTCTATTTGGTTTTAAAGGGTTATAATCCGTGTCTTTCATCGTCAGCTAAATCTTCTAAGTAGCTTTCGTGACGGTTAAAAGCATACTCTTCTTCATCTATTATATCGCAACAGTCTCCACAACTATCGCAAACATATTCACCACATTCTTCGTGAATCTCTAGATCTAATTCTTTGTCTTCTGAATCAGAATAATCTGACCCACAACAACTGCTTACCATCTCACCATAGTTAGGTGAGGAAAGCTTCCAATTATCGTATCCGCTAACATTCATAAGTAGTCTTTTTTAATGATGGCTTCAGCCTCTGCTTGAATATAGATATCACTCATTCCTTCTTTGGTTTCAGCCCATACTCCAGGGTCTCTTGTTTTAAGATACTCCTGGACAACTGCACCCTGGTAGATTTGGTGTGCGATGTGTTCTATCTCTTCCTGGGACATTAGATTGTCAACCCCAACAAACTCACCATACGGCAAGCCTATTCGAGTCCTCTCCCAGGTCTTCGCTACTTCAATAAGTACGATGTTGTGAATGCTTCTGTTAAACTGAGCAATCATCTTTCTTTTGGTAACCTCATTCTCTAGAGAAACTAAGGTTGCCTTGGCGTGAGATACTTCTCCGACCAATTGCGAATCAGCCATTGCTGATATGTCTTTGCTTGTAATCATTAGATTTGATTTAATTGTTATAATTCTAAATGTGATTCGTTAGCGTGTTCTATCCAATCTGAATCATCATATTCAGATAAAAAAGGCTCTTCTACATATCGTAGAAAGCCGCTATTCAAATAATACTCTTTTACTTGCTCAACGGTGTAGCCATTATCTGTTAATTGCTCAACGGTGTAGCCATTATCTGTTAATTGAGCCAATTCGTTTTCTTGAGCGTGGTAGTCTATAGCGTACCAAATCCGCTCCATTGTCGCTTCGTTGGTTAGTGCATCGTATAGCACTTCTTGTGCTTCGTCTTCAGTACAATTGAACCTTGATTTGACATCCTCTGTAGTCCATAGATTGTCTACAAAAAATCCTCTTGACTGCAACTCATCTTTCAAGTCCTGGCTTGAAACTTTTTTTAATTTTGACATTTGATTTAATTTTAAATTGATAAAGAGCCTGGAACAATCTCCAGGCTTTCGGATAATAAATCCTCGTCAGTTTACCTTGTGCAAATATAGTCTAAATCTTTTACAGGTGGGTTAGACATTCTTTACAAAACCCAAACTCATCTGTGTCGTGGGTGTTGTTAGTACCACATTTGTGGCACTCGATTCCTGGTGACTCAACGTTTTTTAGTAACCTAAATTGGAAGTCGTAATCATCCCAGGCTGATATAAAAATATCTCCTCCAGGCTGATAGTCAAAGTAGTCTTCTTCATCCTCACCCGTTCGTTTTTGCACCTCCAGGAACTCTTCTTTGAGTTGCTTAAACTCTTGCTTAAACTCTAACTCAGTCAGCACCACAACGTCATTGATGTTGCATCGAATCATAACCGCATATGCGTTTTTCTTTAACTCGTGAACCTGGTACGAACCGTGGTCATCATCTATCTCGTATTGGAACGCTACCAGGAACTCTTCGTCATCTACCTGGTCTTCTTTTCTCAAGATATCTAACCGCTCTCCTTCGTACCTGGAATCAGACGGTAACGGTAGTTCATTTAAGGCTTTCGTTTGAGCGTATCGCTCTGCGTTTACCTGGTCATCAAACATCTTAATCTCAGAGCCGTTTAAGTCTGAGTAGCCTTCACCGTTCCAGGTGTCAACTACTATAAACTTTTTGGTATCGGGTATCGGGAACTTCCCTTTGTACCCCAGGTCAATTGCTCTGTTGAAGCATTCTACCATTAGCATTTGATTGCTACCGAAGTTGTTGTCCATTATTAAATTGTTCAAGAACTGCAAGTCTGTTGTAGTTCTGATGTCGTTGATGTGTGTTACTCTCATAATTATGATTTTTTAAGGATTGATTGAACTTGATTTTTGATAATTCCCAGGACGATTACTATTAGTGCTACGACTGAGAAACTGAACACGGCTACCATAAAGTACTCCATTGGAAGATTGGCTTCCTGGAAGACTTCAGTAACGATGATTGAGATTTGATAACCCAACCAAAATGTGGTTAGTGTTAGAAACGCTTGACTAACTAGCGATAGGATTTGAATTGCTTTTTTCATTTTGATAATTATTAGTTTGTGTGGGCATTATTACCCTTTACCACCAAAAGGTCGTACATCTCTGTACAACCTGGTAGTGGCGTTGTGGTATCGTTTACGCTCTGATATACTCTACAACCTTGGTAGCTTGTTGCATCGCATACACGCACTCTGTCGGCTCATCTTTGAGGTGCTTGCACCATCCTTTGATATATGCCTGGCTATTGCTATCGTTGTCTTTAGGGTCTAGTCCTAGAAGCCCTACTAGATACATACTGCTTATCTCAGCAACTAACTCTTCTTTGGCATATGTGTTGTCACCCCAAAACGCAACCTCTGTCAGAGTCTTTCTGTTAAGTCTAGACTTGTGACCCGTGCTATGGGCTAACTCGTGAAACAATACCTTGTAGTAGCTATCTGCATCAACGAACGTCTCCAGGTGTGGCATATTCACAAAGTCTTTACCTGGGTTGTAGTATGCTCCCGCTTGACCGTGAGTGATTTTAAACCCTCCTTGCTTTTCTACATACTGCTTTACCAGGGACTCAGCCACCTCAATAGTCTCGTGTTCTACCTGGACATCATCTTCTAGCTTGTCAGCCTGGATGCCTTCACATTGAGCGATGTTGAATACTCTATACATCTTCACGTTGAATGTCTTGTGGTATCTTAGTCTACCGTCAGCAAGTCTCTCGTTGGTGTCGATGCTCTTCACTTTTGTAGGGTGAACAAACTTACCCGTTGCTTTATCCAGGTAACCGATTTGCCAAAAATAAACCTCCGAAGAAGTAGATCCCTTAATTACGGTTCCGCCCAGGGTTTTGGCTTGCTTGAATGTCAACCATTGGTTGTGTTCGTAGCCTTCAGATTTCATAATGCAGTTAAGCATAAAGATGTTAAATCCGTTGTAGTACCTCTTGGTGCTATAGTTGTAAGGAGCGTTAGCTTGTCCGCCCTTCCAGGGCTTGAACCAATTCAACCCGTCCTTAGTTAGACCCTCGATTACCAGGTCATTGATTTTTGCGAAAATTTCTGTTTGATTTGCCATAATAGTTTTCTTTTGTTTTGATTGATAATGGGAGGGTTGCCCCTCCCGATTTTGATTTGATTAATATTTACAGATTGATGTCATCCCGTTTTGCATTGATAGACTGAAGTCAGCCGCTCTTAATTTGTTGAACACAGATGCACAACAGTCGGTGATGTGTATTGTCCATTGTGAGTGTCCCAGGTCACCAACGTGACCGTTTGTAGGTAGATTGATAATCACCTTAGTTGAGTGATGTTGTCCGATGATGCTCATAGCAGTTAAAAATTCTGATTTGTTCATAATAATATAATTTAGTAATGATTAATAATAGTACAAATTTAGTCTAATTCTTTTAATACACAAGCGTTTT